>Ga0163217_1028784_pt1 | contig 16379 bp, 6 predicted proteins | sample SynspAceP_FD_185933 | JGI IMG/M metagenome (GOLD analysis project Ga0163217, IMG submission 185933) | Saline lake microbial communities from Ace Lake in Antarctica - Synechococcus sp. Ace-P (PacBio error correction) | ecosystem: Environmental > Aquatic > Non-marine Saline and Alkaline > Saline ... | reverse complement strand
ACTCAGAGATTACTTTTTTGTTCCTACCAATGCCCATTGGACACTGGATCGAAGCGCCGCCTTGCCGAAGATGCTGATCGAAACTCAAAAATGGAGTCTCAGTTCTTACCTCCAAGTCCTGACCTAGATGTTACTGATTCCAGTGTTTTGCTCGGTAATCTCTTATGCAAACGTGCTAGTGTCTCGAACCAGTAGTGCTCTCGCAGCATCGGGGAGCAGATCTGCTTCCTTCACGCATAAGCATTAACTGACGAGGCATCGCTGCTAATCGCGAGAGCTCGCGGACATTCTTTTTTTCCCCAAACTCAGCGAAGAGCGAAACTGGATATAAATATATCATTTATCACTTAAGGTGGAATATCAGCTACTGCAGGACTTCTCTGAAAGGTCAGCTTACAGGCAAAATAGCGGCTATTCCGACGTCACTATATACGGAGTGCATGAAGCACCGCTTGTCAATGGGGACGATTGTCGTCGATTGTGAATGCTCGAACAAGTGCGCTTTAAGAATGGCGCATTACCTCGGAACTGTTGAGATAATCCTACACTTACTTTACTCTCGTAAGGAAAATTGGAGACTCGATTCTTTTTTGCTGGGAGAAATTTTGGAACTGGTCGTGGTCAAAGAAATGAGGTGCTTATGTCAAGTCTCTGAAAAGAAAGCAAAGAATGTCGTAAGCTGGATGGGTGCCGCTCTCCTTTCCTTCTCCAAACTTGCTGAGAAAATCAGAGGAATTGTTGGAGGATTACAATAAAGGATCGTGAGTCAGAAGAGATTTAGACGTGTTTGCGCATCGTTAGATTTACAGCGCTAGCTATCGATTGTACCAAATCGAGACACCTTTTGATTGAGTCTCATCCACTTCAGAAGGGCATATCATATTTTTCTTTATATCCATTTGCAGGGTTAGATGCATGAATTGATGCAGTGCATTGAGCGCCTTATCCGGCAGCGTGAGCTATCCTGCATCTTGAACATGGCGGATGAATGATTATGGATTTGAAATCCTCTCGACGTCCAAATTCCAATCGAGGAATACTCGAGGAAGATCTCTTCGATGAAATTTAAAGGAAATTGCCATGCACTGTGTTGAATGAAGTGAGATTGACTCGTCGGAAAAATTCAGAGAGATTTCGCGAGTATTTCCGCTTGGTCTTTCAAGGGCTATCGGGGAAACCCACGACTTTTAAGCACATTTTCAAGCCAATTCAAGCCTCTGTACCAAGTTTTAACACGATGACCCTGACAGTCTTTTACTCAAGCAGGCGCATCAGGGAAGCCTTAAATAGTCAAATGGGGCAGGATAAATTCATCTGGCCCATGGAAAACTGAACAAACAAAAATTAGTGATCAAAAGCATCCAGTCAGTTTACCCCCGTTTCCTTCCCAATTATGGTAATCGATGAATCGGCACGTCGATCTCATCGAAAGTATTGAGATTCGAGCTGACAAAGATTCCAGGCACAGTTTGCGATATCAGATTGGCTTTTTTACCTGTTTTACCTCCAAATAATTAGCCGCGACGAATACTATCCGTCCGATCATATAAATTTAATTCCATTGCGTATGTAGGCATCCGCCGGAAGAAAGCATCATTCCTCTCGGCTATGTTTTTTTCATCAGGATAGTTTCCATTGAAACTTTCCAGTGTAATAAAAGATGGCCTTTCCTATCAAAGTTATCCATCTGAAAAAGGTCCTTTTCATTTGGCATACAAAAGCCAAGGTTCCTTTTGAATCTTTGACATAAGTGTACCTTTGGTTCGGATTCTCGAAAAATTCCCGCCCCCCATTTTTAAATGCCACCATGAAATGGACTGGAAGCATAATTTAAAGCTGCCTCATTATCAAGATCAATTTCCTTGGGATGAGGTTATTAGAAAAAGCGTTCCCTTCCAACAGTTTCAGAATTGAAAGTCCATTAATCCAAAAAAGCGTAAGGGCAGAATATCGGGCGTATTTATTGGATTTTGATTCGACGGGAATTCTTCGCCAAACTTGCGTGGATATCGAATTAGGCATTGAACCTTGATAGATTCAATCATAGGGCGCCTGCTTTTTTCAAATGCGCCTTTTGAAAGTAACATATCGGCCATGCTCTGAGTTGAATACAAAAATTGGTGTTCTTGCTGTAGCCAGCTTTTTTCTAACATCCAAAACGTTCCCTACTGCGCTTGATCTAAAGCCGGATGTGCGCATAATAATTTGCGATGACGCGGTTTGCACTAATCCTGCAAATGCTTGGAACATTTAGGTTCGACTTTATCTTTCTCCAATCATAAAGGTCTTATTATTCCTGTGGAGCTGTGGGGATTTATGGGTCATGCGGAGGGTCCCCAAGACATGACAAGTGGCGAATGAATTTTTTGATTTTTTTGGATAAACTGATGGCGCTATCTGTTGGGCAAAAAGCATCATATTCCTTCCCAAACCGCTTTTGACATTTTCATCGAAGTAATGTAGGAATTATTTATAATCATGGGTAACCTCACGGACTTTCCCAGATCAAATCCTTGTCTTCGCCTTCAGCAGTTTACAGGCTTGTCTCTCCCCACTAAAAAATGAGCTTCGCCCCGCTTATGGCCCAATTGAGATCCATTTTGCCAATATATCCTGTTTTGATAACCTGCGGGCCTATAGATTTTTTCCCAAGGTGACTGTCAGGAATCAGCGGTTTGTCATTATAAAAAATCCCATGAGTTAACGGATATGTCCCGTTAGGAAACTTGCACGCAAGCGTGCGCAGGACAGCATTCACCGTGACGGCATTTTTCGAAGATTAAACTCTCTGCGGGGCAAGTTTGTCAAGATTTGGTAATGACATTCAAGTTCCCCATGTACCCACCGCCTCAAATCGCCATTGGTCTGCAAGAATAAAACTAGATTTGGCTTTTGCTCCTTCCACGATGTCTATGGATTCTTAACTCCAGAGCAGGCAAGACAAAGAAAGAGAAGAGCTAGTTTTTTTCAAGGTTTTTCATTTTTCGATCAAACAAGTAAGACAATCCTTACTAGTTCGATCTAACAAATTCTTAAAAGGTCATCATGCCCTATCCTGTAGGCTTAATGTTTTATAAAAGGAGCCAAATTAATTTAAGCTCTCCAGAAAAATGGGTTGAAAAGAATTAGATCGTGAATAATTCCAGTCTTCCAAGAAGCCATAATTGAAGGAAAGGAAGATTGCAACCCGGAGAGAAGAAAGCAAATTATTCACGGTTCCTACTACCTATTCCCGGGCCCACATTTCCAAGCCGATGTAGCACAAGCCCCAAAAGAGCAAAAACCAAATCATAACCCATAATCGAGAGTGACCCAGCTCCAAAGCACAAATATGAAGCAAGTAGATCAAAGGAAATCATAATTGTGCGTAATGATTCTGCCCGTACCGATCACCATGATCATCAATGAACAATTTGCTCGAAGGGTGAACTAGTCGTTTAAACTTCCAACCAGGAGTTTTTGATGAAGGTAAGGTGTCTGACAAAACTTGAATTTCCACCCAGCTGTAGAACCAGCTGTATTCCACCTATTAACAATAGCATGAAGAAAAAGAAGGTAACTCCTTCGTTGTAAGTAGTATAATCATTCAGAAACAACCCTGTTTGTAGTCACTAATGAAACCACCTGAAATAGCGAGTTCCGGAATGCCAATTCACTGGGAAAGCACCACCCCTCGGCGGAATATGGGAAGTACAAGATGACTTTGCTGGATTGCTTATGAGCGAAAGGTATATGTCTTGAATTCACCACTTTAAGAACCCGCTGAATTTACCTACCAAGCCAAAGTTTTAAATCACAGTTAAAATTAGTTCCAGCCAAGACATGAAAAAAGATTGCTGTTGTATTGGATTTAAAGGCCGATCGTAGTAGGCCATGCTACTATTTTTGTAGAGAAAACCACTGTCGCCAAAGTCGTCAAGGCATGGTTAATTGCATCAAAAAAAAAGGTCAATTCCACCTGCCCATACAAGGAACATGCTGCAGCAGTCAAGCCCACATAAAATACCAAAGTCGTTTAGCGGGTTCTTCAGATATCCGAGGATGAAAACTTTATCAGGAAGTTAGGACCAGGAGATTCTTGCTACAAGAGGCTTCAAATGTCCACCTATCCCAAAAAAGTGGGAAAATAGCCACGGTTAGTACAATTATTCCTTAATCCTCCGATCCATTGGGTCATGCTTCTCCAGAATAACAAGTCCTTTTGGCATGGCTTCAATATCAGCAATATAGAAGCTTCCGGTAGTCTAAGTCCAGACCATGGTCTCAAAAATGCGTCTGCAAAACCGGTTATCTCCTTGCTTAGGATATTAAGGAAGCATGCCAACACCAGCCATTACAAGCCAGCTAATAGCTACTATCAAATAACCTCGCGCTTCCTAATATTTTGATCTTGTTTGGAAAAAGACATAAAAGGAAGATTGATCCCACGATGATGGCAATAATGCTGAAGTTAAAACTGGCCAAGGATCTTCATCGTAAGTAATAGGAAAAAAGCAATTCCCGGCAGCATCAAGAGTCCTATCAGCACCAAGAGAGCCCCCATATTTTGGAATCGCTTTTAAAATGGATCATACCTTAGTGAAAGATGGAGAAAGGGGAAGTTTTTTTTCCAACATATACTTTGCCTCAGAAGTGCGAAAACGGATCGCTTTATCATCCATTGCAAGCTGAAAATTACCATCTGGAATCAAACTTCCTCTCCTCTAATGACGCGCAATAATTGCTGAAATCCAGGGAATGAAGTCCTTTAATTGATTTTAATTACACGATATTCTTGCAAATCGGAGTATTGAATAAATTCAGCATCAACTTCCATATATTCCAGATACTGCCTCCACGCTTCCCTTTTTCAGGATCGGGAAATTTCATTCGCATTGGCACCAAGCTTTTTATTAATCAAGGAAAATCCACTCCAAATACTATGTGAAAAATGGATTGTACTCACGGTCTGTGTCTACGTGCGCAATCGTCTTATATACACCATGGTTTTGGCAGAAGACTGGGTAATAATATTCGTCTCGGAGATTCCGTTCAAGCCAAATAATGCATCCATTTGCTCCCAAACCTCTTCGATAAGTAATTCAAATTTTTATAGTCACCATTGGATTACCAAAAGAATTTTTCAGATTTTCTGCAAGCCACTTGCAGGCGCTCCTTGTCTTTATTGACTAGGTGACTCGATATTTATCCTACCAATCTAAGTTGCGGTGGATAATTGCCAATCGTCACCACGATGATCATAATATTTTGACGTCAACTTTCTTTTGACCTAGCACCTCAAGAATATCTCTGTGTTTTTCTTAATAGATACAAAGAATACATTTGATCCATATTTCGGATGATGGTACTCCCTCTGGGATAATTGTCTTTTGATCTCTAAGGATTGCTATAATTTTCCGAATATCCTCAAAAAATAGGATGGATTTAGTATCCAAATCGCTGCGTTTAACCAAGCGGATTTAGATTGCATCTAAACGTAACTCCTACTCTATATTCAATTTCCACCACAAAATCGAAAATCTCATTGAAACTAGTTTTCAATCATATGTAAAAATCTCCCTGCTGCAAAGCATGGTAGGAGAAATCAAGTTATCGATTCCCAAAATGGTTGAAGTAAGATAAATTTTTTCTGGGTCGAGGTAAGAGTGATTTGTACACGAGCCATTTACAACGTTCTCGCTCAAGTTGCTTTGCCAAGAAGTGCAGTAACAATATTCGTTTTTTCCGAGGTATTCACGGCCAAAACCATACGTGCTTTCATCGACATATGGCACGCTGCCAGACTTCAAATTGAAGTTGCATCGCCTTGCACTGGCAATACATCGAGCTGGAAAGAGAACATAGTCAGGACTTCGCGATCAAGTATCGATCAGAAATGATATCCTTGTGGTCATAATTAATTGCGTTGCGAGTGGTAACCCAATCCCCCGCTCAGCAATCACAATTTTTTCATCCCCCATAAGGTAATTCACGGTTGATTTAATACGAAGCAAAAAAATAATAGCTTTCCTGATGGTAATCAGTTTATAGGAGAATTTTTTAAGTTTTTGGAGTCAAATTCCAAAATTAAATCTTGTTTTCAGACCTGCCCAAAAATAGCTACTCTGCCTATTCAATCAAGTAGTTTAAATTCTGTGCTTTTGTTGTTCGGCAATCTCCTCCACATCTTTCAATTTTCGCTGATTAGCGGCGCGTTTCTGGCTTTCCTACCAACCTTATCCAACTCTTGAATTGGCTTCACCTAATTTTTCTGGAGTTCGCTCTATCAGTATCCCAAAAAACTTTCCAATTCAGCCTTAAAACTGCGCCCAAAATCTGCCATTACTTCTGAACTTCGCTTTGAATAGGCTAGTGCTTCTAAATCCCATCTGAAGAACTATTTAAGATTGCCGATAACGTTGTCGGGCCTGGTAAACGATAACTTTATAATTCACCTGAATCTCTTGTGGAAAAGCCCGGCTCACGTAGAACTCTGCATATAAAACTTTCCACCGGGAGGAAAAGTATGGCAAAGTCAGTCGTGTATGGAGGATTAATGTATTTTGCTCTGAGATATCAAGAAGCCGCTTTCGAACTGCTTAAATAATTCTTGCGACTGGAACTATAGCTGCCTATTAGCTACTTTCATACGCATCAACTAGCCTCAGATAAGATTCCGAGGAAATTTAAGAATCAATTGTAGAAGGAATTCTTCTTGGCTGACCGGGGCATTTTGATCGCAAATTCCACGCGCTCCCGACTTCCATTTCCTACCAGTACATTTCAGCACATACGTGTCAGGACCAATAAATTTTCTAGGATTGCCTTTAATGGTATTCACCAAGATTCCTCTGCTCTTTAATTGGGTAGCACCACGCTTAAGATCCCCCACTCCTTTTGCGAGAGTTTGCATTTCTCCAAGGACCTTTTTAAACGGCCTGAAGCTGCGTTACTGACCATTTCAAAGGATTGGCCTAACCTAGCCATCAGATGTTTTGGAGTTCTCGTCAACAGTTTTCTCGGATTTTTCCAAACGCAAGCTCAGTGGATTTTCAAAAAGCTCATCTTGTCGGCGAGTAGATCTGAAAATTCTTCTCGTTTGATAGATTGTGAAATCATTGTACATTTTTGACGGAAAAATCTCTCCAAAGGATTTTAGGGCTTCATTTTGATCCTTTGGAATTTGCACGGGCAAGCGAATAAAAAAACCAAGTTGAAAATTGGAATTGGTTTAGATTTCATTGGAACTCCTTTCTGGTGCTGCGCCAAAGGCAGATCTAAGCCTTTATTTGAGTTGCAAGAATCTTTCTCTGAAGGCTTTCTTTTGGGAGGTTTTTACTTCTGGTAAAAGTACCAGTACCACCAACCAGGGATCTGTAAGGATAACTAGAAAAGGAGTTGCTCAATCTGCATAGCTGACAAAATTCGGAGCCCGAGGTAATCTTCCGAACCTCTACCCCCAAAAAATGAAAGATATGCACCGACAGATTCCCGTCGGATTTCTTCCATTTCGGCTACATTGTCCTGTATTTGGGAATACAATTATTTTTTTGATCTTGATCGCCTTTTCCAAAAATAACCCTGACTTACCGGCGAATCAAGGTATTCTTTCTTCCCAAAGAATCAAGCGTAGGCATTGTCAATCGATAAAAAATCCACAGACATATTTTTTAGGCGTTGTTCAACCGATCAATCGCTAGCTTTTTCGAATTCCATCTCTAAGAATCAAATCATAATAGCGGGTCAATCGTCTTCTCCGTGATTTTGATTCATCTGGCATAGACCTGTTTGAGATTATTGCAATAGAAAATCTAGGTGGTAGCCACTTCAGGAAAATTTGCGCGAAAAATTGGGTTTTCAGTGCTTTAAATATCCAAGCAATTGCATTGGTATTCGTTACTTGTTCCCGGTTTCAGTGTAATTGTTGAGGCCTAGGAGCTTCCAGAAGCATCAATCAAATTTAGGCTCAAGGACCTTTTCAGGAAATGGGATGAAGCAATCTGCAAAGCTACTTCCCCTTCCCATCGAATTCCTGCAAGATGGAATTTTTCGATAGTCAAATTTTCCATTAATCTTCAAGACCCAATTGACTGTAATCCATTGTGCTTATAACGTTTTTCGGATCGGGTCCAGTAAGACCATGACCTGGCAAATCAATTGCTAGTGTCATGAAATAGGGACTCAATTGCCTGCGGCCAAGAAGTTCCCAAGTATGTTAAGGAAGCAAAACTCCATGCAGTAAAACTATTGGATCACCACACAAAAACCGACGTGAACGTTTTCCACTCCATCCACTGTCTATATAATGTGATTCTGGAGTTTGATATTTTTCTCAATTCTTCTGCCGGGATTATCACTTCTAAAACTCAACAATAGAAAAAGACATATTGAAAGCAGAAAGTACTGCCAGGACCTTTAGCAATCGGATTCAGCCATATTATTCATTATACTAGTATCAGTTTGAACATTAAATCTGATTTTTAAAAAACTACAAAATAATCTGCCCTAAATAGCTACTTTGGCAAAAAAGACTCTTGAAGGCTTAAATCACTATTTGAAAACCTTGCTGGTCCGGGGCCAATTGTTGCAGCAGCTTTTATCGGTCCGGGAACGGTGACGTATGCCACGCTAAGCAAAGGAGTTAATTTGGCTTTGGCCTGATTTGGGGCATTAGCATTATCGGTGGTTGCACTGTGGTGTTACAGGAGATTCGGGAGAATTGGCCTTAGTTACTGGCATGGATCTCGCGCAACAATTCGGAATCAGAAAAACAAAACCCAATTCTCAAATCGCTTCGATCGTTTTGGTACTTTTTGGCATTGGCCTAGAAAAACGCTGCTTATTGAATTCTGGAAATATCTCTTTGGCAAGGTAAAGTAATTTAGGACTTCAATTTTTTGGGAAAGCGCAGTTATTCAACTGGAAAAATCAATCTCCCAGAAGCTGGGAATTTTCTCTTAGGAATCTTGCACTCTCCCTTTTATGGCTTGGCACTTATAAGACCTTAGAAGAGTACTGGGTTGGGCCTTGGTTTATATCATGCCTATTGCGGTTATCATTACCGGCAAACTTTTACCAAAACCAGACTGGAAGTCTTGTTTAAGTGGTTTATTCCTTCGATTAATTCCAGATGAATTAACAACACTAGTTGCTTTTAATAGCGAAACTAACTGTGGTCCCCGTATAACCTTTTTTATATGCCAGTCTTGCCAAAAACCGAATGGAGTGGCGCTGAGTCCTATACCTTGGTGCGAAAAATATCGCAATTTCCATTATTTTGGGTGGACCTAGTATCCAATGCGATCTACTTGTAGAGCTGCGAATACAAGTTCCGAAATCACCAACGCAATAGATGTATCAAAGGACTTGAGCCGATATTCGAAGCTATGCAAATACTTAATGGGATTTGGCCTATTGGCACAGGTTTGACTGTCTTCTATCACAGCTCCATTGGCGGCTGCATTAGTTATTTGTTGGGGTATTGAAACTGGAGTCAAAGAAATTCAATCCTCTGCTATGCGGATTACTTATGGCTTGTGATCGTAGGATTGGAATCCTATTTCTCCTCACTTGTTATTAAACCAATCGAAAACTGGATACGCTAGTCCCAACTGGCAAATGGTATTTTATTGGCCTTTGATCAGTGATGGATTATTTATATCTGCTGCGCAAAAACACTGTTTTGGGCAAATTTAAGAACAGTCCAATTCGTACTTTTTTTGCTGGTTTCATTTTTGGTTAATCACCTTATTAATTAGGCCTTAAAAGTATTTGGGCGGTTAGTAAGCTAGTGCTTATTTTTTTTCAGGAAAGGCCTCAAACCTCCCCTTCCAACAAACTATAGTAAATCGTATCAACGTCGGCGATTCGTGGGTTCATTTGAGTGTGAGATCGGAAAATTCCTCTTCGACAAACCCATTTTCAATAGTGCATTCCTGGTGCCGGTAGATTCAGCACATCCGTTTTTAACTCTTTACCCTTTTGAGTTTTTAATAACCTCGCACAATAGCGGCATCAAAAATTTCATTTGACCGATGATCCAGTTCACCATTGATGTTTCTTTTTCCAGCCAAGTCCAAACCGATTTCGAATTCCGTTGATCGCGGGAGAATAATTGCCAAAAAGCAGTACTTCCCACTATGGGCATTACTGGACTTTCGATCACTCAATTGGAAATCGCTCCATTTTCATTTTGCCGGTGCTACCCATTTTGTCAAATCTTAATGGCGCAACACTTAAGTCCTGAGTGAAATAAATCCAAAGAACTTTTCGGATCATTTGCCAAGCCCTTGAAGAAAATGAAAAATTCCTGCTCAGTGATTAACTCTGAGCAGGATTTGATCATTTTCTAAAACTATGTTAGAATTCAGCATTAGCCTAATACTTCTTTGAATTGCCTTGTTGATAAAGTAAATGCTATTTCCTCGAATCGTTCCGGTGGGATTACTCTACACAATCATTCAGGGGCTTTCAAATGGTCTACCTATAATAAAAGCTTGCAAGCATCGTTTTAATTCAATTCATTGATATCCTGCCGGGACTGGAAAAAGATGAAATTGGCCATGAGAATCCAAATTTTATGGTAATTTTTAAGTCAATCCACGTTTTGGTTTAGCATAAGCTTTTGGGGCCTCTGTAGTTTTTTGTAGCGAAAAAACTTTATTAAAACTTCTTATCTAAACCAAAGCAGCTTTACTGGCTTCTTATCGCCATGATATTGGTATTTGCCACCACACGGTCTGAAAGAAGTTTAGCCAATTCAGGCTTTTGCGATCAAAATAACCCATTCTGATTCCGCCAGTCCATATACTTGAGAAAGTTCTGGAAAACTACCACATTCTATCCATCCTGTAACCAACTCAACCATTGATGGGTAATTCGGTTCGCGTGATGTAATCGTTAGTATGCTTCATCGGAGAAAACGACCGCTTGGCTTGCTTACTGTCTTACCAAAAATCAACTTACTTTGATTTGCCGGAAGCAATTTGCCCAGTTGGATTGTTGGATTGCAAAGGAAAACCATCTTTGGCCTTGTAGGATTACCCGTTTTTCGAATTTCCTCCAAGATCAAAATTCAAGATCTTTATTCAGCGGAACCCCAATTGATTTACCGTACCCCACAGTTCAGCATAGGACATCATAGAAAAGAAAATGTTGGAGAACAGGAAATAATCTCCCCCCACCACCAAAAGTAAATCCCTGCAATCTTCGCCCTTCAGTAGAGCCTGCTGTTAAAAACAAGATGATCTTCTGGAACTCCTTCTTTCGTCGGCGATCATTTTCACCAAGTCTTTATGTATCCCCAAAGGTAAACGGGCAACCATTATTCCAAAAAACCCTTAACCATAAGCCTTCCTCATCGATTCTTGAAGGGACCATAGGTTTTCATTTGAACCTAAGGCGATAGGCCATCAATTCGGCCTTGGGATTAAACTTCTTAATTTCTTTCAGCAAAAGTGAAAGATTATAATTCCTGTACTACCTAGTTGCAGCTAATCCACTTCGAGAGAAGCTTTTTTTTAAGCCATGACTTTTGAAATTTGACATATTTTTTCCTTTTGAGTGTAAAATAATAATGTTCGCCACACATGTTAATATATATCATTTTTTACCCAATTCTGTAATATAGCATGTTTGGTAAAACTAGCTATAAAAAATTATCTATTATAATTTAGCCCAAGCGTCCCAAAAATATTCAATTAAATTATAGAAAAGCACAATTAATCCTTATAAACCCAAGCTAACAATTGAAAAAAATACCTTATTTTTATTAATGTGTGGAATGTTCTTGGGCTGCGTTTCACTCTCAGCGTCAGCACAGTCTCAGTGTATGGTATTTGAATTTGTGAAAGTGAAAATGATCAAAATTTTCGACTATATCGAGTTTAAAGATTTTAATGGAAAAAAGTTGTATCGACAGCACTGAATGACAAAGAATCCTGGATGGGACTTCTGGGGCTCTCCAATCCGGAAATGATTCACTCCGATTTTCAATACGTCATGGTAACTTATTATAATGACCCAGTGAAAATGAGTTGGATGGTTTAGATGAAGAATCTATGATGAAATTTACACCCAAAATAGCCATCCACATTAAATGACAGTCAGGTTAGTAAGTTATTTGAAGAATTCACTCGCTATGCGCGACATTATGCCAATGCGGCTGTATATGAGACAAATTCTGAAACCTCAGACAATTTTCAGGTTAAGCCGGGCATTTAAGCCCTCATTTGATCGTAATGAAAGCTACTGAGGAAAATTCGATGCCTATGAAAAGCTGAATCAGAAGTTTTTCAAACCAATTTCATTCAAAAGCGAATCGAGCAAGGTTTAATGGGGCATTTGGAGCTTTCATGAGAACTGCCACTCCCGTTAGGTTCTGAAGCAAAATCAACGCATTTTGACTGCTAAATATGTATAAAGATTACATGCAGTTTTCAAACTCGCCAGGCATATGAAGACAATGAATCAAACTGATGCCCAGCGGAAGGCTGTCAATGAACGGTTTAAACAGTAGAGTACCAGAAATGGGTTTACTTAGCGACATTAGAAAACTAGTTAGGGTAGTTCACTTGAATTAAGCTTTACGATTATGGAGGCCAGAGACAGTGGCCTCCTTTTTTTATTGCCTTTTTGGACAAACTCTGATTTCAAAGCCATCCGAGCCAAATCCATCAATTTTACAATCGATTGTTATTGATTCACTTCGACTTAGTCGGATGCTTTTCACTTTGGTCCAGCTTTAATCGGTTTTTGGTGCTCCTTTTAAGGAAGATTTTTTTATGATTACGACAGCATCGCCATTAAGAAAAGTATCGTGCCGTTGGAATCTTTCATCAATTATCCTTCTTCTTGGGCCACTACCTCTTCAGCCACCCCAACTCAAAACCAATTCGGGACAGCTAATTTCCATCCAATTCATACGCGTAAAGACGATTTACAGACGGGCAAGGGCTATATATCCATGAGGCAGGGTACCAGAAGGTAAAAGAGCAAGCCAAATCCAATACGTTATTGGGGAAGCTTTTTGGACCTTTTATAAAAAAGACGAAACCAAACTTAATCCCAAACTGGTCCGATCACCAAAAAAGGAAAGTACTTCGACTATTGGAAAAACCAAGTTCAATAAACCTGTGCAAACTGAATACTGGACCACTTGAAATAAAAGGAAGCCCAACGAATTTGACAAAGTCAAGGCTGTACCTCTGTATGTCAGGAATCACACTTTGAGCCACTAAAGTCGAAAATTGAGGTGAATCAGCAAGTGATTCAAAATTCCCCACAAAATCAACAGCGAAATTTCCAAACTTCAGGAATTGCTCCCTGTACCAAAAAATCAAAGTCAACAACAGATACCAGAGGCCTATTAACCTGTGGATGCGACTGCTCTACGTCCCAAATCTATGGAAAGCAGTCCTTCGACCGCACAGGGACCATCGCGCCTGCCGCAATCACAAAAAATGTCAGCCAAGCCTCTCATACGAACCGGAAACTTCTGAACCGTTCAGGATAAACAATCACTTAATGGAAGGGAAGGCCCCAAAAACGTGTACATACTTCCCACAGGTGTCCAAATTAACCTGGGCAGCACTTTTTAAGGCCCGTTTATCTTAGCAGAGTTTGGAGCAATTCCTAAATCAAACCCAAATTGGATTTTCGATAGGGTCCGCTGGGAACAAAAAAAACCAAATAATAGACCTCCCAGGAGGGTCAATATAGAGTCCATTAAAACGTGATCTTCAATCGAAACTAAGATTCAAGCCCTTGATTAAATAGGGGAAAGCTGTCCCTAGGCCAATGCTCCAACTAAAAATCCTAATGCAAATACCAAGACCCTTTTTCGAATAATCGGCTTGCTATTTTCATCCCGACTGGATAAATACCCGCAAGAAAAAAAGCCGACTAAAAACCTACAAATTGATAATCAACTCAAGATTGACTGGCAAAAGGGAATCAGAAAAATTGAAAAGGAGCGGAGAAGCGCAGATAGAAAGAAAGACTTTAGCAGGAGAAAACGATCAGGAATACTTCAGAAAAAGCAAATATTCCAAGGTCCAGCGATTAAAAGCCAACCTGACACCTGCAAGGTTAATCCAAGAACGATTTCAGGCTTTGCCAAGAAGTAGCCCTAGCTCAGGTGGCAACGGCTTCCTGCAAACCCAAAGTGAAGTGCCCAAAAACTGAGCGATTGACGATTCAGGATCAGAGCACTTGTTGAGTTTTAAACTGCGTTTTCAAATACCTAAGAATTTCTTGATTTGCGTAATTTCACTTTCTGAGAATTTTGGTATTTTTTGACGCTTCGACGTTATCATCAATTGCTCAGCTTAGAAAACTCCCACTAAACACAGAAGTTATCAGAGGATCTTTCAACAGCCAAGCAATAGCCATTTGAGCTAAGGCTCTGGTCTCTCGATTTAGCCAACTTCATTCAGTTGCACGGATCATCTCAGTTTGTTCTCCACCGATTTGTCCGGCTTTAGGTAGCGACCATCTTTGCCGCGTCGGGAATCTTTCGAATTCCTTCTTAAATACTTATCAGTAAGGCATGCCCTGCTCTTAATGGCGAGAATGCGATACTTCCAACTCTTTTTCTCCAATAACATCATTCAGCCCATTTTCTACCCAACGGTTCAATCATCGAATAGCGCGGTTGCGTGAATCAAAGAGGCGTCCCCTAGTCGCTTCAAAATATTCATAAGGGCTTTGACCGTATCTTCCGCAGCAAATTTACTTGGCGAGGATTCCTACATAGAGTGCTTTTCCCTGTCTAACCAAACAGATCCAAAGCGGCCCATCGTTTCTTCAGGGGTGTATTTGGATCAGGTCTTATTGATGGTAAATAATTAATCCTACGTAGTCGAGCCCATTTTCGCTGGAGACTCTTGATCGCAACTTGCTTACCAAAACTTCTTTGAACCCAAAATCTCCCATAGGCCCTTGGCCACATATCCCAGCCAGCCTTCGATGAAATTAATTAAACTCATCCCGGAAGGCTGCGAAAAATCCTTTTTAAGGATTCTTCAAAGTTTCCTCGGCGGAGCCAAAAGGAGGTCCATAATTATCTTGCCAAATCCAAATGGCAAAATTCCTAAATCAAAAGCTCTTCTAAGAATCTTTCTTCCCAAAGCGTAAAAATCTTGCATGGTATGACCGGAAAATTATGCCATAGGCCGAGGGAAAATCTCAGGTAATTGAAGTCCGCTGTTTCCACTCGACGGTAATTTCATTCTTTGATGGAATAGCGGCTCGGCTGCTGGCTGAAAAGGGAAGAAGGGGGTTGGTGGATCGTTGATATTCCATTTTTGATAGGTTTATTTAAGCATCCAAAATAAGGCGATAATAACTGCCTAATAAACAATCCCAAAGATTAAAAAGCCAAAGGATTTCCAGATATAGGCTACCCAATTGTTGAATTTTTATATCAGCGCAGCCAAAACAGCTAGAATTTGTTCCGTTTGTTGGCGGTTCATTCATATCCATTAAGGGTTGATGGATTACTGATAGTCCAAAAAAACTTGCTAATTCTCGAGACATTCCCAAAAGTTCTGTTCAACGGAGAGTTCACGAGCGGCATGGTCAGCACCGCTTGTCCGAAGTACTTGGCAACAGGAAAGGTGAATTAGTGCTTGAGACAAGTATAGCCCAAAACTTACTTGCGATTTGAATGTGGTTTAGTTCTCCCAAAGGTTGTTAATAACCCATAAAATGATATAGGGTCCAATAGCCATTCCTTGCTCCAGAATCAAATAGATCCGCTTGTGCCCAACCCAATGGACACTCCTGCAAAAGATCATTCCGCGAAAAAGCCTGGCAGAGGAAAGTTCGGGCGGTACCATTCAAGGCCCTAATCCACCTTACAATTCCGCAGATTGAAACCCCACCACAAAAAAAACATGACGCCCCATTTGATTATAATCCCAAACCCTTGGACTTGGCTACCGCCCCCAGGACATTAAGCCCAATTCCAAATTTGTGGTAAGCGTCAGAATAATCCGATTGAAGTTTATAGAAATAGCAGTTTTCCTTAATTTTCTACTATAGAAGGGAAAATTATCGATCAATTAATTTTTTCCAAATTTCGCATTTTGATACTGGATCCCAAACGAAAAAAAACGGCGAACCCAAAAAAAAATTACCCAACCTAAAACATTTAATTTTTCAACGTTGGCCGGATTCAAACTTGCGCAATCTTCATCCCGACCAAAATTAATGACCCAAAAGGATTAAAAATGGTTGGAAAAAAAAAGCAAGCTCCAACAAAAATTGCCGAAGGCCCACTTCCTATCGCTAGGACCTTTTCAAATTCGTATTGCGTCTTTTTTTGCCAGCAAAACGAAAAAAATTGAATCCAATCCGATAAACTCCTCGGACATTGTTAAAAAACCGCATCTCCTCTG
>Ga0163217_1111668_pt1 | contig 16383 bp, 10 predicted proteins | sample SynspAceP_FD_185933 | JGI IMG/M metagenome (GOLD analysis project Ga0163217, IMG submission 185933) | Saline lake microbial communities from Ace Lake in Antarctica - Synechococcus sp. Ace-P (PacBio error correction) | ecosystem: Environmental > Aquatic > Non-marine Saline and Alkaline > Saline ... | reverse complement strand
GTGCCGATCGGCACGTGAGGCATGTGATTCGCCGTGCACTTCTCGAGGTTGCGGCCCGGTTGAGAGGTCCACACCGTGTCGGGCATATTTCACGCCAGGCGCGTTGGCACTCTTCATCAAGTCGGAAGCGTTGGGGGAAGCGCGATGTTGCATTCACCTTGCCCTCGAGCGATCGATGCCGATCGCATCGGTCCGGTGGGTGATTGATATTGGCCGGGAGGATCATGCGCCCGGGCCACTCTCCTATTAACCAGTGATTCGGGTAGGTTCTCGCGCTTAGCCACGAAGGGCCATCTCTTCGGTCCACGCCCTGGACTGGGGTAATGATCTGCCGACAACGTTGGCGTCACCCACGACGCTTCTTCAATTCCAGGCGCTGCGTGGATCGACTCGAAAGGGCCGTTCGGACCGGGGGCGCGCTGGGAGCGACGGCTACAACTCGGATCGACGCCACGGGCGATCGGCCTGCGGTGTGCATTCGGACACTTCCTGCGCCGGCATGACCGATAGTTCGGAGGTGTGATCTCAGCCGGGGCGTGAAGCGCTCTTCTTGTGGGAGTTTGTGCTGGGCCCGGCACCCTAGTGATGCCAACTAGCAGATTTCAGGATTGCAGTCCGGTCAGGCCGCGGCCCCACGGTGGTTCCGTCCTGCTGCAGCCCCGCAACAACGCGCGGCCGGCTGTCTGCCCAGGCCGGCGATTTTTGCCGGCGCGCCCTGCGGCTGAGTCGCGCACCAGTCGAGAGAGGATTCAGCGCCGCCCACCGGCACGGTGGCCGTCAGCATCGGCGATCGCATCTCCGAGAGCTCCACGAGCCCTCCGGATCAAGTCTTGCGGTTGCTTCCAGCAGGGCGCGAGAGGATTCTGCAGCGCACCAACACTCGCCATCACGGGCGAAGCATTCGCGCAGCAAGGGCAGGCCGCTCGACGCGTAACTGGCCAGGCATGGCGCTTCGGCCCGCACGTTCGCGTTCTGATCCTATGAGGGCGTGATCAGAACTGCAGGCTTCTTCGTTGCGTATACCGGCCAGCCAACTATCGAACGCACGATGAAGGTCCTGCTCCAGGCCGACAGGAGTAGGGAACGGCCTGCTCAGGCTCAAAATCGCCGCAGCTCCACCAGGGCCGGCATGGCCCGAACCGGGTCGCCGGAGAGGATCGCTTGCGCAGGGCCTCAGATCGCCTGGAGATCAAGGAATCGAATCGAGGTGAACCTGCCTTCAACCCCATAGGAAAACGATTGGATTGGGTGCGCGGTGGCGGACGCAACGGACTGGCACGGAGGGCTCCACCAGCCTGCGGCCCGGCGAGACCTCCGCAGGACGCTGGTTGACCATCAGGCCAGAACCGATCACCAGGGCGGAACAGCCTGGAGGGACGCTGGCGCCGCTGAGCGCGCAACAGACTGTTCATCGCCAACGGATCACAGGGGCGCCGCCAGGGCAGCAGGGGACGAAATCGCCGGCAGAGGGGATCTCAACCCTGCCGCTCCATCCAAAGCAGCAGGCTGAGGGCAGCCCTCACCCCCACCGCAGCGAGCTTTCATCGGGAATTGAAGTTGCCGTTGTGGAGCGGGGCGGCATCCCTGAGCTCCGGCCACCCCCAAGACGACATCGTTGCCGGAGCGGCCGAAGCAGTTCGGCGGAAATCCTCGCCAGGGAGGGCTGCTCCAGCCGGATCAGCCTGCTCGGCTCCAAGCAGGTCAACGGCCGCCTCTTCACAGGCCGTGAGGGCGGGGTCGTTGTGAACGGGTGGTGCAAGTGCAGCGGTTAGCGCACCATTTGCGCTAACCGCCGTTGCCGCGGGCAGGATGCCTGGACGGTGTCTTCGATCCAGCCCGGCAGCTGGCGTGCACGGTGGTGTCGGACAGCGCGAACGGTTCGAGCAGGCGCACGTGAGTCGGCCATCACATGTGAAGGCTTGCCCCCTCGATCCGCCCGAAAGCTGACCACCACCGGCTGAAGGGCGTCGAGGCGGCGGCTGATCGCTCCATTGCAGGCCGCCATCACCACCCGCGCCGCAATCAGATCGATCGATCGACTGGTGGGTCTGGCGCCATGGACCGCCTTCGCCCAGGCACCTCCACCTCCAGCTCGCAGCTGCGGCCGTGGGCTGCCGCTGCGCACCCCCGATGCTGCCCAGCCTCCAGGCTTGGAAACACATTGCAGCCGAAACAGGGCTTGCACCCCCTCCAGTTGGCGCCATCGGCAGCATCCAGGCGCTCTGTGCGATTTTCCTCGGCGGGCTGAACACAGCCGGCACCCGGGCCTTGAGCTCTCGGGCAAAGTGGAGCGCCAGGGCAGCCGGGCCACCCCCGAAGGGCCCCACGCTGGTGGGTGTAGGTCATCGCCGCAGGGTGGCATCAGACCCTGCTGGCAGGAGGCAAAAGGCTAGACCGTGCGCTCTTTCCACCGGCAGGGCATCCATATCCACGCGCCAAGGCCACAGCGGCGCCCCCCGACGCCGCGAGTGCGTCGGGCGGCACACGCCGTCTGCGCCCACACCCTCACGCACGTCCAAGCGAAGGCTGCCGCAACTCCCCGCACCAGGGGCGCCGTCTGATATTCAGCCCGCTCAGCTCCGGGTGGAGTGGGCAATTGGACAGATGGGCGCGCAAAACAATCAGTCGGCAGGGCCTGCTCCAGGGGCGCGTGCGTCCGAGGCCCAAGCGCGTGGCGAGATGTCGGCGGGCCGGTGGGCGCAGGCGGGCCGCCGCGGAGAGCCTGGCGAGCAGAAGGAAGCGGGGAGCAGCAGACCGTGGCGGGGAATCATCGGCTCGCCAGGTCAGAAATCTTCAAGGCGCTCAACGGGTTCTCGAGAGGCCAGCGGCGAATCAGCCGCTAACCATTCTGGCTGGCGTAGCGCGGGTCGGAGCTTTTGAGGCCGCCCAGCCCGTTGGTTTCCGCCTCCCCTGAGCCCCGCGCAACCAGAGGCAGGCGTAAGCCCTGCACCGGCAGTCGGCAACAGCGGAATAGCGACGGATCAGCTTGCGGAACTCCGCTTCCGGCCCCGGCAGAATTCACCCTGCTGGAAGGCCGCAGCGCGGGCGCTGAGAAGGCGGGGCATCGGGAACCCGGGCCGGGCGGCGGCGGGCCAGCCTCAAAAGCAACGGCCGGCCTCTTCCACTGCTGCCAGCGATCCCTGCACATTTGCCCAGGTTGTAGAGGACGGAGCCTCAGCGGGATCACGGGCCAGGCCCAGCGGTAATCGCTTCCGCCAGCTCCACTGGCCGAGGGCCTCCTCGCGATTGCCGCGGTGAGATGGGATCGAGGCTGCCTGGCTCCACTCCATCGCCATGTTGGCCTGATCGGCGATAGCCGTCTTCAGGGGCGGCCAAGCGCCAACTGCACGTTGCCGCGGTTGCTCAGCCCGAGCGTCGTTGGGGGCCCGTGCTCCAGCACCCGATCCAGAGCTGCAGTGGTCGCCGAAGCGGCCCTCGCGGCTCGGCGTTCGGGCCTGATCGAACAGCGGGGGAAAGGCCAGCTGGGTGAGTGGCAGCAGGCCAGCAGCAAGCCCCCATCAGGGCGGCCTCCGGCCAGCGAGTGCTGCGCGCCCGCCGCTTGCACCCGACCACGGGGGGTGCGCAGCAGAAAAGCCAAGTTTGCAACAAATAGGGTTCCACCACCGATTTCAAGGGTGATTCGGGATCCTCGCCAGCCCGGCAGCCAGGTGTCGAGGCCCACGGGCCCGCCGCCATAGCCCGTTGGCAGCAGCTCCAGCGGCGCGGTCGCTGCATCAAGGCACCGTCGTCGACCCGATGCCGGCTGAGGCGCTTCGGCCACAAGGCCGGCCCGATGCGGGCGTTGACCGGCGCACGCTGGGCCACATTCGCGCACCGCCAGCAATTAAGGCGATTGGCGATTACCGCGCGGGCCGCGCAACGGCGAGGCCACCTCGGCGGCGGCCTCGGCGTCCAGCTCCAGATTGAGCAGGCCGGCGGCCGCTCCACGATGCCAATGCGAGATCCGGCGAGACCATAGAACTCCAAGCCGCGTGGATCAGGCGAAAGCGGTCACGCAGCGGTGAGCTCAAGGCGCCGGCCCTGAGTGGTGGGCTCCACCAGGCGTGAACGCGCACCAGGGCACCGAGCGGTAGCGGGGCGGTGCTGCCCGGCCAACGGTGAGACTCAAGGCGGTTAGTCCTCCATTGGGCCGATAGCAGCAAAGCTCCCGGCCACCCGGTGAACGCCGGTGGATTCTCATCGATGAACAGGCAGCTCGTGGGCTGCAGCGTTTGATCAGCAGCCGACGATTGTCGCGGGGGGCGCTCCAGGGCCGGGCACTGGTGATGCGGCAGCGCACCCCCAGCTCCTCGGCGCGCGATCACCAGGGCCATGTGGTTTTGCCAGAGAGCCAGGGGCCCGTGAGCAGCACGTGGTCGAGGGCCGCCGCGGTCGCGGAGTTGGCTTCCACGGCGATGCGAGCACTTCTTTGAGTTCCCGTGGCGATGATTAATCAGCAGCGCCGCGGGCCGCAGACTGGTCTTTCCCGGTGGGCAGCGGCGCCTTCGGGCTTCCACCTTCCTGGAGCGGCTGCCACGGGATCGAGCCAACGCGCCGCCGCTGCGGCGGGCGGGCGGGGCAGGAGTGGCTTGAACTCACCGCGCCGCTCCGGAGGAACGATCGGCCATGGCCCCGGACAGTAGCAGGCCGGAGGCTGTTTAGGGTCAAGGCCTGCGCTGGTGAGGGAGCATGGCCAAGGAGGAGCAGAGAAGCCGGCCAAGGCCGGCCCGGATCGCCAACCGCCTGGCTGGGCGACAACCCGCTTCGCCCGCCATCAGTTAGCGAAATCCTCGGAAACCAGTCGAAACGGCCCTGGAGCTGGTGGGGACGGAGGTGGAATCAATTCCGGGCCGCACAGGCCAACCTGCGCGATGGCTTTGCCTGATCCGCAGCGGGCGAGCTGCAGTGCCACAAACGTTCACATCTCCCCCCACCAGCCACGCCAGCGCCTACTACAAACCACGAGCACGTGCGCACCGCCAAGTTGCTGGCCCACCGACCGCGAGATCGAAACAAGCTGACGCATCGCCCTCGACAGAAGGAGGCTCACTTGATCCCGCTTCAACCTTCCACCTCAAGGGATCGGGATCAAGCTCACCATCGGGCTGGCAAGGCGCCGCAAGCTTGCACGACAAGCGCCAGGACGAAGCGCCGCAGGGATTGCCGACCGAAGAGCGCTCAGCCATGGCCCAGGGCTGTCAGACCCTCCGGCCTCTTGGCCATTCCGGCTTTAGCCATACAGTCGGGCAGAGGAGGTGGGGCCTGGATGTCCTGCACTGACGCCGCTGCATTGACGAGGGAAAGCCGCGGCGATCGCGGCGGCGGCCACGCGGCTGGAGGAAGCCAGGTGGATGGCGGCCTGGATTCTGCTGGAGCGCTTGTGCAACGGACCAGGCGGGCCAACATTGGTGAGATCCACCGGCGGGGCAAAAGCGGGATCGCTGGCGCGCAAGCATCGGGCCGCCACCTTCTCTTCGATCGGGCTGATGGCGGCTCTACCTTTCAACCCGCTCGATAGCCCTGCACGGTGGATCCTGGGCGTCGTCGCCCGAAGACGTGGATCTGCTGCTCGTCCCAACAGCGGCGAACCCAGAGCTGATCGAGATCTCTGCCCCACCTGCGCGGCGGGCACTGGCCGGATCGCAAGCCTGGATGGGCCGGTGAACTCAAGCCTGGCCCGCGGCTGTAGAAGTGGTGCCGATGGCGGTATCATCGATGCGTGAGGTCTGCCACTTGAACCTGGCCCCCACCGCCAGCACGGCCGTGGCCATGGCGATTGGTTGACGCGGCGGCGTGCGCGTGTGTGGGATGGAGCGGCGAGAGATTCACCCGCGACGTTTCGCTCATGAACGCAACCAGCCGGTGCGCTACGGCAAGCAGCTCCCCCTCGAACGGTGGGGTGATCTGATGTGCGGCGCCGAGCGGCTCACCCCGTGCCGAAATCGGCCAGCCTCCAGGCCGTGATCGACCTGCTTCACCCCGCGATGCGCCGGGGCACGTGCTGGGTGCGCAAGACGGGCGGGCGAACGGCTGGCCGCCTTGCGATCACCGAGCGGCCGATCTGCGCACGGGGCCCTGGAGCAGCATTCCGGCACGCCTGGGCCGAGTTGCAGGCCACCGCACGATGACCGCTGACCCGAATCACGTGACGGCGATTGCTGGCGGTTACCGCCCTGGAGCGCAGGAGCGCAACGCCGCAACCGTCGGCGTGTTGCCGGTGTTAGGCAGGAGGAATGGTGGTGGGCCTGTTGCGGCTGCATGATCTGGTGCAGGAGCGGGGCTCAGCCCAACGGCCGCGCTGGGCCAGGCCCGGCCTGCTCCAGCTGCTCGGCCGGTGTCCACCGAGAGGAAATCGCCGTCAACGCGGAAGGTGCCCACCGGGGATGCCAGCCTCGATTACAGACGCAGCTGCTCAAGTTCTCGATCTGCTCAGCCGGCGAGGCGGGCAGGCAGCCAGCCGCCAGCACATCGGCCCGATTAGCCGTAGATAGCCCACAGGGGCCCCAGTAGGGGGCCGTGCTGGGGCCAGTCGGCTGGCTCGTACCGCGACCGTGGGGATCGCCGAGCGGAGAAGTTAAGAGAGCGCGGCCGTCCTGCTGCCAACAGGGTTTTCACCACATTCGGGTTGTTTGCACCTTCTCGGCCGCCATCCGGTAACCGGGGTGAGCACGGGCAGGCTGGATGTGGTGGCGCTGAGGGCCTCCGCCATCGCATCGCATCACCGCCGGATCAAGGAAGGGCTGTTCTCCCTGGAGGACGTTGATGATCACCGTGCGAGGCGGGATCGGGACGGGCCCGCTGCGGCCCGGCTGGTGGCTTCTTGCGGCAGGCCATGAGCGCCTCACACAGACGCGAGGGCGGTCGCTGCCGGAGCTTGCAGGGGCGTGTCATCAGAACGGGATCCCCAGGCCTCAGCTCCTGCCGCAACAGGTCGCTGTCGTGCAGAGCACACCGGGCTGCCGCCCGTCGCGGACTGGCGGCAGCGCCTCCAACACCCGCCGCAGCATCAGGCTTGGGCCGCCGATGTCGGCCATCACCTTGTTCGGAGCCGCGAGATCCAGCCGGGCGCCGGGCCACCGCCACCAGCCAGCGCCAAGGAGACAAGGCCTCCTGCTGCAGGTCCGCTCAGTTCACCGCTGGGCCCGTTGCTGCTCGGAGACTTAATCGGCCAGCGGCCAGTGAGCCCTAAAGCCGTGGCGCGATTCGAGCCCGCTCCGCCCGCGCGTGGCGCAGCCGCTCCCCCAGCTCCGGCCGGCGCAATCCCTGCGGCGAGCAGATCCGCGCCGTCAGGGTCCCGCGCAGATGGCGCCAGGCGCAGCCACCAGCCCAGCAGGGGTCGGCGGGGCGCTGCCGCGGCCAGGGCCAGGGCCCACCGCCGCTGGGGTGCCCCCCCCACCCTCGAGCAGCGCCGACCAGCGCGATGGCGACCAGGCGCCCGGTGGGAAAACCCGGCCAGGCTGGCCTGCTCCAGGCGCTCCACCAGCAAACAACCACTGGGCCGCAGGTGCTGCTTGGGCTGGGGAAGCTGCAGCCGTCGGCCAACGCCAGCGGATCGTTGGCCCGGCCAACAGAGCCACGAGCGGGGAAAGGCCGAAAGCGAGCTGCCAGCGCAAGCGCCGCCGCCAGTGCGGTCGGCCTGGGAGGCCCCCCATCGGCAAGGGCCAGGCGCCCCAATCCTGGCAAAACGCCGCCAGGGCGCGCCTGCCACGGCTCCCGCTCCAGCAGCAACTCCAGACTCCCGGCGCAGGCGCGGTGCCGAGCGCCGCCGGTGCAGGCGATCCTGGCCCTGGCACACGACCAGGCGCCAGGGCACCAGGGTGACTTGCGCTGGCTCCGCTCTCCGCCGCGAGCGGAAGCCGAGGACGCGCGGCATAGCGGGCCGCCCGGATTTCTGGCGGGTCCGGAGTCGTCGCGCCGCTGCCGGCGTGCAGGAAAAGCGCAGCTGCCGGTGGCCAGGTCGGCCTTGCCGCCAATGGGACGAGGCAGACCAGCGAGGCAGCCAGAAGGATTGCCCCGCCCCGCAATCGCCTGGATCGCTCCTGAATCATTCAGCGGATTGGGGGGTCAGCACCCAGGCCAGGCGTTGATGCTTGAAGTCGCGGCGCCAGGATCGTCTTCGAGCCGGGACCGGCCTGCACCAGCGGGTTTCTCCGCCGCCACGGGATATTCGCTCAGGCGGGGCGGGTGGCCAGATCGATCAGCAGTGGGCCCTCCGCCAGCTGCAGCTCATTTTCGACCGTGCCGTAGCCCCGTGTTCCTTGAGCTTCAGCGAGGCCGGCCCGGAGTGCCGTTGCCCAAGGGCCTGCCCAGCGCCTGGGCGGCCTGCGGTCACAACCTTCAGCATCGGGAGTCCGCCCCCTCGCAGCATCCACCACCAGGGCCAGATCCAGGTGACGCCCCGCCAGGGGTCGCGAGTGCGCACGGTATGCAGCAGCAGATCCCGCACGGCGCCTCCCACCAGCGCCAGGCGATCTCCAGCGGCCGCTCGCTGCAGCAGCGGCCAGAGGGAAGCGGGGAATGCCGGGGGAATCTCCACGGCGTCGAGCGACCAGGAGGCAGTGAGTGCATCATCCCGGAGGCCGGGTGCGGCCCCGCCTTCCCAGCAGGCACAACGGCCGGGACCTGGCACCAAGAAAACGAGGCTTCGGCGACCGGATCAGCCGGGAGCTGTTCTCCAGCAACACGGCCGTAGAGATCAGCCACCCGGCCAAGCTCTCTGTGCCTTGAATCAGCGCCATGGCGGGTCAGGGCAGGTGAAATGACGGCCCCCCTCCCCGAAAGCGGATGGCATAACCCGCATCACCCAGCAGCTCCTTCACCAGCGCGCTGCAGCGGCCGCAGCAATCGGCCCGAATGCGGCGGCTTCCGCCTCATCAAAATGGCGTCTGGGCTGGCAAACCCCCGTGCGGCGGGTATCCAGGGCAGGCAGCCCCAGCCCACCAGCGGAACTGGTATGGGGATGGATGCGCAGACAACCAGGGCCGCGCCAGTAAAGCAACGAACTCGGCAGCGGTCAAAGCTCGCCTGGATCTCGCAGACCCCGCAGTTGAGAACAGCACCGCTGCGTCGCTGCGGCACTCCGCTCAGTCCACAGGGCCATGGCGTCGTCGCAGGCTCGAACCATCGGGCCGCCAGTGGACCGCCCCATTGCGCGGTCCTGGCGGAACCAGGGGCCGCGAGGGTCCAAGCAACAGATTGGGACGGTCTGCTCAGAGTCCTTCTCCAGCTTCCGGCCCGGCTGCCACGGGGCCACCAGATGCGATTCCAGGCGGTGGGAGCGCCACCGATCTTCAATGGTCGCCATTGCCAGCAGTGGAAGCGATGCAGTTCCAAGCCGCTGGCGGTTTCGAAACGTAGGGCGGTGGAGGGCGGTGCAGCGGGCGCGCAAGTGAGCAACATCAGCGAGCCCAGTCTTTTTTGGATAAGGCGCTCTGCACTTCCCCCAGAAACTTTCGCGGTTCGTCGAACGTGGTCGTGCTGCCACGCACTGAACGGCCGAACGATACGTCGCGCACGCCCCAGAGGGCGGCGATGCCGTGCGGCAGAGCAGTCGCAGTCCCATGAAGATGGGCCCAGCCCTCGTTAACCATCAGATGGGCACCAGGAAGCGGAGATGAAGGGAGAAGGCCGTAGCTCTCGCTTGGATCGCGGGCACGGGTGTGGTGTTCGCCAGCTGTTCGGCCACGATCGGGGTGATCGCTTAAGGGCAGGGCTGCGTGTTATTAAACAGATGAATACATCAAGCCACGTTAGGTGGCGAACCCGTTCCCGCGGTCGATACGATGAAGATGGGACGTCTGCTCATGTAGAGGTAAGGTCGAGATGGAGACCGGTCAGCGGATCGTCCCGAGAGGCGGGCGGCCGCCGAGCCGGGCCGATGTCCACGCTCTGGCCACGGCCGATTGGGCCATCCGCTCTGGACCAACAAGCAGGCATGTGCCTGCAGCCTCGCGAGCTGGCCACCGGGCTGCTGTGAATGTGAAGTCGCTGGCCTGCGCGCGCTGCGCGCCGGTGGCTCCGACTGGAGACGGGTGCTGCAGCGGCTTGCGCCACGGCCTGCGTCCACCGCGGCAGGTGCGCGAAGCGGCTTCTGGCTTGGTCGCGCTGGTGCTGCGCGGGGCCGAGCGCGGCGGCGAGCGCGCCGTTGCTGAATCGCCAGGTTGCTGCGGACTGGCCGTGGGCCGCGGTATGCGCGCGGCCGGTGGTGGCTGCGCGGGCGGGCTTCGGGAGCGTTACAAAACCCCCGCACCCTGGAGGTGCTCGATGCCCGCCCTTACTCACGCTCGTCATCACTGCGTCGACGCGATCCCAGGGCCCAACCGGACATGCCGGCGCCCCATCGGACTGGCTGAGCGCGGCTCTGCGCCGAGGCCGATCGCTGTTCAGTCCTCGCCCCAGACTGCTGGCCGGACTGCGGCCCTCAATCAGCCACCCTTCCACTACCGAATGTGCCGATGCGCCACTTTCGCCGGCATGGATCCAGCCCTGGCCGGCCGGCCGAACTGGCCGCCTGCCAAAGCGCCACGGATCGGCTTCGTCGGTGCCATCAGCGCCTACAAGCTGGATTGACGTGCTGGAGACCTGGCGCCGGCGCATCCCCAATGGTCGTTTGTGCTGATCGGTCGGTGGGGCGAAGGGGATCCCTCCACGGATGTTGGCGGCATGGCGGCCTGGCAACGTGCACCTGCTGGGCACCAGGCCGTTTTACAACGCCTTGCCGCCTACCTGAAGGCCTTGATCTGGGCCTGTTTGCCCCTGCGCCTGACCCCCTTACACCCAGGCGATGTTTCCGATGAAATTCTTCGAGTATTCTGGCGGCGGGCCTGCCCGTGTGGCCACGGCCATCGACGCCCTGAGCCGTCGCAGCCTGGCCCTGCTGCGCCCACCCACCGCATAAGCCTTCGCACAAGCAGCGCCGCAGCCCTGGCGGGGTGAAGGGCCGGCCCAGCCGGCGGCTTTGCCGGAAGCCGCGGCCCACACGTTACCGGCCGACCGAAGCGATGCTTGCAGATCTGAGCCGACTGGAGTGAGGCGGCCCATGCAGAGAATCGCCGCATGCGTACGCCTGCTATGAACCGCCAGGCCCACCTGCTGGAGTCGGCGGAGCGGGTCGCGGCACTGGCCTTCACCACCAGGGAGCATTCCTGATCTCGACTGGAAGCAGCGCGATCCCCCCTGCGGACGCAGTGACTGCCCGCTGATCCGCGCATCCGCCTGCTGCGGCGTGAACGGCGAAGGCCACTGGAACCTCCTGGCCGCGGCCTACAACTTCGCCCTGGCGCGCGCCCGCGGCTACCTGCCTGTTCAAGCTCGATGCCGGACTGCTGGCCGAGCAGCCTCGATCACCGTGAGGCGCTGGCACGGGGCGACCGCTTCTGCCGCTTTCGGCAGCGGGCCCCACGGGCAGTGGCGGCAGTGATCATGGACCGGACTGCTGATCGAGGCGGGTGGGCGCTTCAACGAAACTGCTCTGGGGGCTACGCTTTTCGATGACAAGGACCTGAAGGCACGCTTGGAGCTGCCTGGCTGCCCCGCCGCTTGAGGCAACTGCGAGGCCCGCCATCGGAATCCATCCAGCACTCGATCCACTACCGGCCGCTCACCGCAGATGCAGTGGAGTCACAGCGCGAGGACGCCGCCTCGAGCTGCGCCGCAGCCAGGCCCTGAAGTCGCCAATCACTCGGCCAACCGGGTGGTGGGCCCCACGCCCCTTGGGCACGCCGCGCCACCCCCAGCCGCTATAAGCAGACCAAGCGCCGGCGACTGGCTGGCTGAGGCCGGCTCCTGCCGCAAGCCGCCCGCGCGGTGGCAAGGCAGCTGAAACCGCCTTGCGGCGGGTGGTGTTCTGGAGCGCTTTTCCCCCCCCCCCCCCCCCCCCCCCCCCTTTTTTTGGGGGGGGGCCTATTCCGGAGGTCTGCGTGGAGGCCTGCCCGAAAAACTGTTACCGGCCGGTTGCACCAGGCCCAGCGATCACCTGTGCATCGCGGCTACTGGCACACGATCCGGTGGCTCATTGAACTGCCGGTAGAATTTGCCCCTGCCGGCCTGCGTTGGCTCCCTGCAAACAGACCGCGGAGGATGCGGTGAGTCGGCGAGCAACGCCCTGCGATTGATGCTGGAGCGGCGCAGCGGGTCGTGGGCGAGCTGGTTGCTGGCCGCTCCGATCGGCCAAGACCTGCCGCACGCTGCGCGCCTGCTGCTAGGTGCCCGGGTGCACGGGCCGTCGGCCGCAATTGACGACGCCATGGCCCTCGCCGACCTCCACAACCTGGCGAAGGCCACGGCCGGCACCGACCTGTGGCATCGTTGCTGTCCGCCGCGGCTTTCCGCCAAGGACCCCGCAAGGCAGCCCGGCTGCTCTGGGGGCTGTTGGCCGGCGATCGGACGTTCCAGGAGTCGCACCGCTCCTACGCCCTGATCGGACTGTCTTTACGCAGCCTCAAGGAATGGGGGATCAGCACAGGCGGAAGTGCTTGATCCCCCCGATCGAGGCCATGGCCACGCGCTGAGAACCGAACCCCCGGCCACCCTGGCCTGCGGCCGCAACAACCGCCGCAACCGCTCAAGCTGACTGATCTTCCTCGACTAACGCAACCCTGCTCCACCTGTATCTGCTGATCGGCAACAAGACGCGGTGCGCGGGCCCTTCGCGAGCGGGCCTGGACCCTGGCCGGGCGGATCGACTACGGGCAGCTTGCCGCGACGTGGCCTATCGCCTCACCTCCAACTTCGCGCGCAGCCTGGGCAGCGGCTATCTCGACGCTGGCGCCGAGGCGACGGCGCGGGGCAGCAGCGGCGCTTCGCCGCCTTGAGGCGTTTCGGCTTGAAACCCTCAGCCCCGCCACGGTGCAGCGGCGCCCAGGAAAAACCACGGGCGCTTCGTGGCGGACTGTTGGAGTCGTATGCACGGGGCCTTCGGGGAGCGCCGGCCAGTTCGGGGCCGATTGCCACGGCCGGACGATCGAACCGGAACGCCTCCTCAACGTGGCCAACACCGGGCTGAAAGCAGCGGTGACGAGTCCTGAGCGCCTATGCGGATCCTGCTCTAACTGATTCGCTCAAGGCGGGTGGCGCCGAACGGGTCACGCTTCAGTCGCCGCTGGCTGAGCCAGGCGGCCATGAGTGGACCGTGCTTCACCCGCCAAGGGGCCCGCCTGGGATTCTATCCGTCGGCGCCGATCTGGCGGCGGCGTCGTTCGAGCGCGACGCCGCCCGCCGGCCTAGGTCCGGCTTCGGCTTTCCCTGGCGCCTGGCTGGCCCTGCGCACCAATTAACGGCAGCTGAGGATTCAGCTGGGCCATCGGCATGACACCCTGCCGGCGATAAGCTGTTGTTGCCAGCTGCGGGCCTGGGCCTGCGTGGTGTGTCGAGCGGAACTATCCGCCGCCAATACCACCCCGCAAGCGCCCTGGCGGCTGTTGCGGCGCTCGTCTACCCCAAAAGCGGCCCTGCCACCTGGTTCAGGACCGAGGCGATTCGCCACCTGGCTGAGGCGGCAGGGGCTGCCGCCAGAGGCCTGCTGCCAATGCGGATGCCTGGCCGTGGGGGCTTTCGAGCCCCGCTCGACCCGCCGGACTGGCTTTCGATCCCGCCTGGCGTGTTGCTGGCGGTGGGAACCAAATCCCATCAAAAAGGCTTCGACGCGCTGCTGGGGCGCCTTTGGCGGATCGCGGCCGACCACCCCAGCTGGCGCTTGTGATCTGGGGCTCGACGCCGGCGCGTATCACGGTGCTCGACCAGGTGCCGCCCTGCGCGGGACTGTTGCGGTGGGCGAGCTGCAGCAGCGGCTTGGTTCCCCGGCAAAGCGGCAACGTGGCGACTGGTTACGCCCGAAGCCGACCTGTTTCTGTTGAGCTCCCGCTACGAGGGCTTCGCCCAAACGTGCTGCTCGAAGCGATGGCCTCGGCTGTCCTGCCTGGCGCCGACTGCCCGACCGGCGGCGGAGATTTTCTCTGAGACGCGGTCGCAACGGTTTTGCTGTGCGGCTAGACGCGAGCGACCCAGGCTCGCCGCTGCCCTCTCCCGGCTGATGGCGTGATCCACAGCGTTCGTGGTTGCCCTGGGCGAAGAGGCCCGGGAGGTTGAGGGCGCTTTGCGCTCCGAGCGGATCCGGACCCAGTTCCTGGAGCTGCTCCAGCACGTTTTTAGGCGGGCTGGGGCGGGAGACGAGATGAGCTCTCGTACTGCAGCAAGGCATCCACCGGTCCTGCTCAAAAAGCTGTTGTGTTCGCCCCGAGCCGCCCGCGCCCCTAAGGAAACGTTCTCCGCCAACCTGCGCGCCCTGCCGCTGCGCCACACCGTCTACTGCGTGATGAGCGGCCCTGGTGTGGGCCGCCGCTCGGCTGGGCTTATGGCCTGGCGATCCTGGCCAGGCCAAGGTGCTGGATTCGGCTGGCTGGACAAGCGGCTGGCCAGCTTGGATTCACCGCGCAGTGGCGATCGCCATCTGCCGCCGCGAGGCGTCCCGATGTGGTGGCTGGCGAATTATTCGGCTTTTCCACGCCGGGGCATGGAGCTGGTGCCCGCCACCGGGCTTGCCGCTGAATCGATCCATTCCCGGGGCAGATTGCCTCCATTCAAGCCGCTACCTGCACAGCGGCTGAGCCGCAGCTACCGGCGTCTGTTGCAGCTTCTGCAGGCCGTGTTTGGTGAAATACAGCCAATGGCGAGCACCCTGGCGCGGCTGGCGAGCGAAGCGGGCCAACGCCACTGCCCTGCTGATCAGTCCATCGGCGGCCGATCCCGATCGCTTCAGCAGGGGCCGATCCGGCGGCAGCAGCGCCCCTGTTCCCTGGCGGTTAGGACGCTTCCTGGCAAGAAGGCGCTCGATGCACCTGGAGGCTTCGCCCAAGCCAGGCCAAGGAGCGTCCCGCCGGGGCTCGGCTGGTATGATGGTGGGAGCGGGGCCCCTGCTGAGCAGGCCCGGCAGCTGGCGCTGCGCCCTGGGGGTGGCAAGGCGAGGTGCGTTCCCCGGCCTGCAGACACCCGGGCAGCATCGCCGACTGGATTCGCGGCCGCAAGGCCGTGACTTCACTGCAGCACTCCGGCTGACCGGACCAGACGGCGACCAGGAGGGCTCACGGGGCGGTGATGGAAGGCCCCAGCTCAGCGGCCTTGCCCGGTGCGGTGGCCACCGCGCCATGCCGGGATTCCGGAGGTGGTTGCTGGAGGGGGGAAAACGGGCCTTCTGGTGAGGAAGGCGATCGCGACGGATGGCCGCTGCGATCGGCCGCCCTGCCGACGACCCGGCGCGTGCGGAGCAGGCTGGGGCATCGGCCGCCGCGGCCCGCTGTCAGCCCAGTCTTCACGGTGAGCCTTCACATCGAGCAGCTCATGACCTGAATCGAGCGCGTCCGATGCTGACGCCCCCCCTCGCCTTCCGGCGCGGGCGCCGTAAGGTCAGCCCCCTGTCGAACCCGCCTTCCCGCTGTTGGCCAGCCCCGAATCTGGCTGCTGATCCGCGGGCCTGGGCCACAGCGGCCACCAACCATCTTCGAATCTCTCCTCGGCAGCCACTCGCGATGTCGGGGCTGGGCGAGGGCCGTGCGGATCCTTGAGCCGAATCCGCCCTGGCGACGAGCAACGGGGACCAGCCCAGGTGCGCCTGGAAGCTCCGCCAACACGCGCGTGCACTGCGGGCAACGGCGGGCGCAGTTTGGTCCGCTCTGGCGCCGCTGCTGGAGGGCTTGCCGGGTCCATTTGACGGAGCGCCCGATCGGCGACAAACTGCAAGCGGCTGCTGGCTCAGGTGGCAGGGCCTTGGAGCCCCACGCCAGCCGATCAAGCGGGCGGTTGGATTCCTATCGAGTCCGATCTGGAGGTCCCCTGCTGCCGTTGCCCGGGGTGGAGCTGTTCGCGGAATGATCCATCTGGTCACGCGGGGGGGACGTTACAGCTCCTTGGGTGGCACTCAACGCGCCGTGGCTCGCGCTTTGCCCCTGGGCGCCTGGCGATCCTGGGCCCGCTGGCCCGGCACCAACGGGCGCAGAGTGGCCGAGGTGCTGCGGGTCGCCTCCGGCCCAGCCCGTGTTCCGAGCGGCTCGAGCGTTACGAGGCAGGCTGGCCCTGGCTCCGGGGCGGGAACGCTGCGCAAGCTCTGCAGGGCCTGGGCTCGAGACTCGTGACTATGAGCCGACGATTGCTCAGCCCCGGCTTCAAAACATCGGAAGGGGAAGGTTCCCATTTTCCTCTCGGGGTAAACCGCCATGCGCTTTCATCCTCCCAAAATCGAGGGCGCGATTCCGTTACGACGGCAAAAGTGCTCAGCGGCCAGTCATTTCCCCTGGATCGAGGTCGCCGCCCAGGCTTCCCGGCCCCCTTGAAGGACCAATTTATTTGAAAACCGCCCGGGGGACTGGAATTCCTCTTCTTTCTTGTGGGAAG
>Ga0163217_1103344_pt1 | contig 16388 bp, 26 predicted proteins | sample SynspAceP_FD_185933 | JGI IMG/M metagenome (GOLD analysis project Ga0163217, IMG submission 185933) | Saline lake microbial communities from Ace Lake in Antarctica - Synechococcus sp. Ace-P (PacBio error correction) | ecosystem: Environmental > Aquatic > Non-marine Saline and Alkaline > Saline ... | reverse complement strand
GGCCCACTAAAGGAAAGGCCACAGGCTCCTACCGTAACGGCCGCGATTCCTAATTCCAAGCGTCTTGGGCGTCAAGCGTATTATAATATCACCAACCCACCTCAGCCACGGTTACTTGGCGGTGAAATCGCGTCACGGCCAGGCTCGATCCTGATTCGCCAGCACGGGGCACCTCGGTGATGCCCCCGGCGCACGTGCAGGCCCCGTGGTCCGATGACCACCCTTTCATTCCTGGTGGAGGTAGTGGTCAACTTCGCGAGAGCATCACCCCGCCAGCCTGACGCAATCGCAAGCGCATCAAACGTGGCTTGCGGCTGTTCACCGGCCTGAGGCCGGGTTAGCCCGGGTTGTTGTATCAGCAGGGCGGTGAAAACACCCTCTAGAAACCGCTTCTGCAGGTCTCGAAAAAAGCCTCACAGGCCGTTCATCCCCGAAGGTGGAACGGGACAGGTCTCCGTTGGTGGCCCTTGAAGAAAATACCAGGTCGATCAGGCGTAGTGGCGCCGGGATTTCATCTCCGGGCGGCGAATTGCGATTGAGCTGGGCCGCTGCGGATCGGTTACGCTGCTTCAGCACGTTCCAGGCAGAATCTACTGGCGTACGAACCGCGCTGGCAGGGCTTGATCGCCCAGATCCGGTCATACCCTGAGTCGTTCCGCCGCAGCAAAGGCTTTGGGCACGTTGGGGCCCAACGAGGCCCTGGTTTGTGCAGAGGGGTTGAGATCAAGACAAACATACCTGCTCGACCCTCAGCGTAGGCTGGCGGCGCAAAGCGCCACAGCAATGGCTACGGATGCCGCCCGCCGAAGTCGGGAGCACCTGTCCGCTGGCCTGGCCGGCCGTGGAGCCGCAGGGTATCGGCGAGTTGTTAGCCGGCACTGCAAGCCAGGCAGCCAGGCTCCAGTAGGGGTGCGCGTGCCCACTGTTGTCTTCGTAGAAACCGCTGTCGCCCGCTGGGGCGATCGAAGTTCGACGGCACCGGGGCTTGCAGGGCCGCCAGATCGAGCAGCTGCGCGGGTAGGCCGGCTTGCTCCCAGGGTCTTGCGGCCTTGATCTGGAGATAGGCGGCCAGTTGGTCCCTGGAGGCGGCGAAGCCGCTCGCTGAAGGGAAGCGCTCGGGACGCAGCGCCGGCCGGCTCCAGGCGGCCCTGCAGAGGGTTCTGGCGGCCGGAGCAGCGTCTGGGATCTGGACCGGCGTGGTCATCAGCTCGAGGCTACACTTGGGCAAATACATCCGGGAACAGGCAAGAAGGCCACGTAGGGGGGCCGTCCCCGCCTAGCGCCAGCACCCGTCTGCTCAATCTGTTCTTGCTCAAGTCTGAGCTGCTCAGTCAGTCCGCCCCCGCCCCTGGCACCCCAGGCGCACTGGACGCAAGCAGGCCACCAGCAGTAGCAGGCAGGGCTGTCGCAGAGGGCGGCGAAGAGCTTGAACAGGGTAGCCACTGGCCCGATGAAGGGTACACCCAGCTGGGCAGCACCGCTTCCCCCGCGCGTGCAGCGGCGAGCAAACTATGGGCGGTCGGCTAGTGGCTTGATATTTTCGCAGCACCACGCGCTGGTGATTCTACCAACTGACTCACCAGGGTGGAGGGCCGTTGTTGCGCAACCACAGGGCCCGGCACCGCTGAAAGGCGCTTCCAGAGAAATGGAACAGCCGCACGTCGATGAACTGGGCGCGCGAACGAGTAGGTCGCCATCGAGGGCCCAACTGCTCCGAAGGCCAGGCGGCGCATCTCGAAGAACAGCGGCAACGCCCATCCGGGCGTCGGCACGGTGCGCCAGGCCAACCGGCCCCGTAGCCATCCTGAGGCCAGGGGCAGCACGCCCCCCAACAGGCAGGATGAGACGATCTCAGCCATTCAAGCACCAGCCCGCCAGACTAACTGCGTGGCCCTTCGCTCCCGCCAGATCTCGCTGCATCAGATCGCGGTGCACAGAAAGGTGACCCGGAGTAGGCAGGGGGCCCCCACGCCACCGACGATCGGCAAGCCACGGCCCCGATTCCGTGCCGAAGCTCAAAAAGCGTCGTTCAGGGCCAAGATGTTCAGCATTCCCATCGTGCCGAGGAAGAGCCCGGGCCAGCACCATTACGGCCCACGGGCGCGGCGGTTCTGCAGGCTCACAGGGACCAGGGGCGACGAACATTGGCCCCAGCCTGCAGGGCTGGCGCCGGATGCAACAGTTCTGCACCTACCTTTCGCCCGCATACGCATGGAGCCCCAACCTGCGGTGTTCTGCTGGCTCGAACAAGCCTGTGCGTGGCCTCGAGCCTCCCACGCTGTGTGGCCCGGGTGAGGCGCCGCATGGGCTCCAAGCGGGTAGGCCACGGCTGGCACCCTGGATCCGGCCGTCACCCGGGGTGCTACCGATCTGGCCCCTGGGTCCGCCACCCGGCTGCTGCCCTACTGGCCCGGGTGCAGAGGCCTATCTGCGGCACCATCCAGGCTCGGCCTGCGCACTCAGCAGCGACGACCTCCCACTGGGTGAGCTGCTGTGCGAGCGCGCCGGCCGTGCCACCGACCCTCCAGCACCCCCCCAGCTTCCTTGACGTTCTGCCCCGTGGAGGCCTTTCCGCTGACCCATCCTGCAGGCGGCCTCCGAGGTGTCGGGCCGTTCATGTTGGCGAGGCGAGAGGGGGCCGTATGTCCGACGCCCGGCCGTGGGCGGAAAACCCTCCCGCGCTTTGAACCGCGGGCCCGGGTGAACGAGATCCACCAGCTTGAGCTGCTGCGGCTGGGGATGGCGACAACCGAGGCCTGGCAGTTGGCCGTGTCGCGTGGCTCAGCGGCACCTACATCCGCTCCTTGGACCCGCGTATCTTGTGCCGCCCTGGGGCTTGTCGGCGGCCCTGGCCTCGCCTGCGCCCGCATCGGAAGCCCTGGAGGCTTCGGCCGTGGCCGGCAGCGGTCCGAGTCTCGAGCGCCGGCCTGGAGGAAGACCCACTGCCCTGCCCCTGGCAGCCGCGACGGCCGCGTTGGCCCATCTTGCCGCAGCACCGCGTTCTGGCCCACGACTGGGCCTGGCTGGCGCTGGCGGCCGGCAGCCAGGAGACCAGGCGGCTGTGTTGGCCGGGCCGATCAGGCCGTGTCAGTTACTCGGCCCAGATGGCCAGTCTGGGCCTGGGATGGCCCGGCTGTGCCGGCCCGAATGGCCGGCTTCCAGCTCCCCGCCTGGTGTTGCTGGACCCGCCGGCTTGAGCCCTCGACCCCGCAGCGGAGCGCGGGATGGCAGGCTCATAGCAAGTGGTCCAGATCAAACGTCAGGAGAGGCAGTCGCCGAGCCAAACGGTGGCGTCGTGTCTCACCCGGAGCGTCGGCCCGCGAAAACTCATGGTGGCCGCCCGCGAGCGGCGCCAGATCCGGTCCGGCAACTTTCAGTTGCGCACCGCCATTGAGAGCCAAGAGGAGGCCGGAACGGCTACCCAACGCCAATTCGATCGGCGATCGCTAAGGGCTCAGGCCAGGCCGCGGGGGGAGGGCCGATCGCGTTCGAGGCGGGGCGCTTACGAGGGCTATGGCCCTGCGGCGTGGCGGATAACCTTGGTGGAGGCGGTTCACGCGGACAAACCGCCAACCGCCCACCGCGCGACCTTGCGCCTGAAACTTCGGCAAGAACGGCGGCGAAACCTGCTCGGTGAGACGCCGGGCTGCGTCGGCTATCTCTTCGAGCAACAGGCGCTGTGGTGCGGATCGACCAGAGCGATCGGCCGAAGAGGCGCTGCTGGAGAAGCTTGCTGGACAAAGGGGGGGCTCCCCCCGGGGAAGGGGCGCCCGGTTATGAGCTCGATAGCGCGGGGCGCTTGTGTCTTTGCTGATGCCAACGGCCCTGGAGCCTGCAGGCGGCCTGAGGGCAGGGGCTGCCTGTGGCCATTTGGAGCACCCGCTGGATCGCGGCGCCAGTCCCTGCCCCACCTGGAGGCCGCCACTCCTTTGCGGGGACCTGCCTCGGATCTCTTGGATGCCCTGGAGGATCTTCGATGACGTGCGCAGCGGTTCACCTCCAACCTGGGACGGCCCGACATGCGGAGCTGCTGGGAGGGAGGTCCTGGGCTGAATCGTTCTGTGGATTCCTGTTTTGGAACCCACGGGCCCAGCGCCAAGCGCCGCCGCAGTCCACCCAGAGTTCAGCGCCGGGATGCCCTGAGCAAACTGGCCGGCAAGGCCCTGGAAATCGGGCGGGTCCTGAGCAGACGGCGCAGGATCCTGGCGCTCCACCGCTGACCACCAAGACGATTCCGCTGGCGCCTGAAGGATCTCTGGGCAAGGCCCCAGGTGATCGCCAGGCTGGCCCGGCCATTGGCATCGCCGCCGAAATCGGCGCTGTTCTGCTCACGGTCGTGCTCGCGCTGCAGTTCCAGTGGCAACGGACAGGCTGCCGAGGCAGGTCAGGAGGGGTTCGTGAAAAGCCACGTGGCCCACTTAAGCCCGAGGTCCGAGCAATGGAAGGCTGGAGACCACCGGCGTCGGCATGGCCTGGCCGTGTGTCGGCCTCCGTGGCCCGGATCTTCCGCCCGGCCATCGGGCAGACGCAGGTTGTGCCTGGCCCAGGCGAGTGGATCACCGAGTTGCTGCTCCGCCATCCGTGGCGGCGAAACGAGCCGGGGGATCGCCGGCAGCGAGCCCCACGTAATTCGTCGGAGGTTGAGCGTGCGCCATCTCCCGACCGCAGGTCTGCCTGTTGTTGCGCTGGCCAGACGGGGCACCGCAGTTTGCGACTACCAGGGTCAGGCCGCGTAGATCGGCCTCCATCTGGTGGCGGGCGGGTGGCCCAGCGCCGAGGATGCGGCCGGGGCATCTGCTCGCATGAGCCTGGGCCAGCGAGTCGGCCAACACCCGCTCGGCCAGGACGCGGGCATCGCTGGCCACCTGCACGCGGCTGACCCAGCAGGGCAGGAACCGTGAAGGGAAGAGCCGCGGTACGGCTTCAGGGACTGCGCCCAGGGTGGCAACGGGATCGGAGGGTCCACCAGGGCAAGCTGCCGGATCGCCCGGCTGCATTTGGCCAGGGGAGTTCCTGCTCCGCGGGATAGGGGCGTAACCTACGGCCCTTGGTGTAATGGCGAAGAATTACTGCCTCAAAACTGGCCGCGTTGGCCAGGCTAGGCAGCCGCCCCCACTGGCTCAGGGTCCCACCACCCATGCCGAAACCGCGGGCGATCGCCACCAAGACTGATCGGCCGGTGGTAGGTGGTGGAGGGCGATGCCCAGCAGGGCTCCCAATGGCATCCCACCAAGGCCGAACTTCTGCCGGGGGGCCAACCTGAGGGGTTTGGGCAAGAGGCGCGCGGCGACTTTAGCCCGGGCCAGTGGCAATCCCGGCTCGAAAGCTGAATGGTGCCGCCGTTCAAAGCGGAACAGGTGAGTCATGCAGACAAGCCCAGACAGTGCATATCATGATGAAAACGCAGACTGGGGGCGCCATTGACACTAAGCTGGCGGCCCACATGCCCTGCCACATCCCTGGCCTGTCCTCACCCGTCCGCTGCGCCCTGGTGGTGGCGCATCACGTCGATCTGGCGTACACCGCCAGTTCCGGAAACGCCTTCGCCAGAAGGTCCGGCAGGGAGGGGCTTGGCTGCCATTGGCGCGACCGGCTGCTTGTCATCGAAATCCGTGGAACGCCTCACCAGGTAGGGGGTGCTGCTGGGGTTCCAGGAGCGGTTCACCGCTGTTTCTCCAGTGGCGGCCACCACTGCTGCTTGCTGGGAAACACCGCGATCGATTTAAGCGCGTTGCCATGCACACACCAGGCCCGTTGTGGCTGCTGGTCGCCTCGGGCGTGTGGAGTTGGTTTCACTTTCCCAGTTCCCTTGTAGACCTGGCGGCTGACGGTGGCCTTCGAGACTGTCGAAAGCTGGCCAGGGGCTTGCGCTGGGCGCCAAGTCCGTAGGTGCGCGCCGCCGACGGCTAGCGCGCGCAGGGCCTCCAGCGGACCACGTGGCGGGCATGCCCACTGGGCCATAACCACGCTGGGGAGGATACGGTTCTCGAGGGCGACCACGCTTCACCGCCCGCAGTTGCCATTCGACGCGGGGCGACACCCTGAACGCCGCGCGCCTGTTCTGCGCGCAGGGTTTCTTATAGCGCCGTTGCTTGCAGCCGGAACGGTGGCGCTTTCGGGGCGGCTGCTGAGGGGCTTTCGATCCAGAGTTTCGGCATACGGAGAACCGCATCGGGACCTGTCGGGGTCAGGCGAACGGCCGGCGTTCCGGCCTCGATTCACCACACCGGCTCCGCCGACCGTGTCTCCAGCAGGGCCACAGCACCGCGGGCCGGGAAGCCGGAGAGGTTTCCTTGCCCGCCAGGTCCCGGCACGCCGCAAGAACCACCCTGCCCCCAGTCACGCGTAAATCCGGCCGACTCTCAACCACGCAGCACCCGCACCGGCCGGGGCCAGCGGTTTTGAAGCCCCCCTGGCGGATTTCCGCCGTCGGCCGCTTGCCGGGCCGGAAGCGGGGCTTAAAAAACAGTGCGCCAGCAGCAGCGCAGGACAGGGCGATGCCGAAGCAGCACGTTTTGCCGCGCCTGGCAGGCGAGGCGGAGTTGAGCAAAGCCAGGGGCAGGATAGCAAGCCAAGGACACCGGGTTGTCAACGGTGGCTCAAGGCGGATATTCATCTGGTGGACCAGTGCGGCTGGAGCACTGCCCAAAGCCCCCCAGCGGACAGCGCCGCCCACTGGACCGGCTGCAGCGTGACAGCAGGGCCGAAAAAGACGAACGGTCTGTGACAGGGCACTTTCTTGGGCAGCCATTCGGGGTTCCAACGCGGGCCCCGCAACGCGGTCGGCGGTGGCCCTGGCGCGTACCCCGAAAGGCGGAGCTCTGGCTGTTTATGCGTGAGGAACCAGCAATCAGTCATGCGGCCAGTGATCTGAGGGTCTCGCAGTGCGCCGGCGAATCTTCGTGACCCCACATGCATTGGCCGGACCACCGTCCTCTCGGCTTTGCCTGGTGCTGGCTGGCCAGCCTTGGCATGGCGGGGCAACTGCCGGGTTGTGGGATCTTTACGGAACCCGATCCCTTGCTCTGGGGGACTATTCCTCTCGAAATCAGCCCTAACACACCTCCTGCCACCCGCGATCGGTTTATCCGCTGCTGCACCCACCCGTGTCGCGAGGCGGCCCAGCAGGGGGGGTGCCCTGCTCTGATGACGGGCGATCTCCTGGTCCGCAGCGCCCCGCGCTACCCACCGCATTCCCGCCTTAAGCGCCTATGGGCCGCCGGGTATAGCCCAGTGAGAACAGCCACCCACTGCCTGCGATCACTTTCAACGTGAGACAGGCCCCAGTGGGGAACTGGGCATTCCTCGCCAGGCGCCGGTCTATGCCGACCTCAAGCTGGACGTAACCGTCACCCGTTGAGGACGGGTCTGAATCATCGCTTGGCAGCGACACTCTCACCGGCCCCGCTTCGCCCTCGGCTGCAGGCGTCGATACTACTGTGCACCGACACGTGTTTGTTAGAGGCTGCGGTGGAGCGCGGCCCAGCGCCCGATCTCGCTCATCCGACGAGTCCAACCTTTGCCACCGCGGAGGCTCGGAAAATTGGCCTATTCAGCCCCAGCAGCATCCACCAGGCACGATGGCCGCCCATGACGCGGCTCGGCAGGAGTGAAGCAACTCGTGTCACCCATCTCAGCCCGCGCTACGTGGCCGGCAATGCCTTCACCGCCCGAGGACCTGCCTCGAAGAAGCCCGGCGGCCATCTTTGCCAACACCTTGGTGGCCTAGGGATTTTCTCCAGTGTGGACGTGAGCCCGCCTAGGCGGCGGGACGCCCCCGCGGGTCCGGGCCGTGAAAACACTTCTTGATTCCGCCCCAGACGACCCTTTGCCAGTGATACAAGCGTCTCAGGCGCGGTTGCCCAACCGCCAGTCGCCGGCTCCTCCTCCCATGGTCTCTTCTCCACTTCCAGCCTTTCGCGCTCCCTGTCCCGAGACCCCTGCATGTGTGTTTCTGTCTGGCCCTGCTCGCCAGCCTTCGGGCGATTGCCCGTTTTGGCATTGCTTCAGGGCAGGTCCAATCGGGACGCATGAACGCTCACCGTGGCGGCTGTAGCGCCGGATGCATTCCGGTACACCTTCAGCGTAGGCTTGAGTTCAAGGCTGGCCGCAGGTCAAACAAGGCTGCGGCACCGTGTCAGCATCCGGCGGAGTCACCGAAGGAGCCAACCAGGGACCGTTGGCCCTGGGATCCCCCGAAAACCTGGCGCTGGCCACCCCTCCCCGTGACTCGGTGGAATCCTTGGGTGGATTACATTGAAGGATCCCACTTCCTCGTGATTGACGGCGAATACCAGCATTTCCGACGTGCACCCGAGCATTCGACTGCGAGACAGCGATGGGGTGTCGTGCAAGATTGCACGTGATTCTCAGGCGAGGACGACTGCGCCCTGGACGCTGGTTTACATCCTGGCTGCTCCCAAAGATCAGGGATCCGAGTGGGGGGCCTGGCAAGACTCTATTTGCTGAGCCTGGCCTAACAACGTCCCTCTAAGGTCTCAGCTGCCGGCGCCCTGTACTCACCCACTTCCAGGAGGGACTGGGAGGTGGTTTTGGTTTCTTTCGCGCCAGGGCCATTCCCCCGTGGGGGCCGCAAAACTGTCAGCGGCTCCTGAGCCGATCCTGAGGTCGGGGCCGCTGTTCTGTGATCGAGCGAATGGGTTGCTCTGCTGTTACCACCACTCCTGCATGGTTGCGCTCAGCCGCGGCGGGAAGAGCGTGATCCACCTGCGTGTCGGTTTATGGCGCCAGGTTCTGGAGTAATTCGACCGCGTATAGACGGGCAGCGACCGGCGCGGCCAGATCGGGCCACGAAGCGCTTGCCGATCCGGGCGCCAAGCTCCGGTTCCTTGCTTGCGCCAGCGCCAATGCCCCGGCAACGGGGGCCAAGGCAGCTCTTCTCGATCAAACGGGCGACAACAGGGCCCAGAAGTTACCCGGAAAGCTGTACTGCCCGCCCCAGCTGGGATATTTCGCTTGCCGGGCTCCAGGACGTCATCGACCGGAAAGGCCAGAAAAGCCCATCACCGTTCGGAAGGTGGCGGATGGCTCGGGACGAGTAGAAAAAGGTCAGAAGACCGAAGGAAAAACTCAGGACTCCATTCGCAGGCGATGGTTGAACTTCAAGCGATTGGTGAAGAGCCCAAGAATAACTGGCCCGCACAACGCGGCGTATGCTGTCCACAGTCAACGAACGGATCGAGATTCCTAGGGGAACCACGCCGGGGTCAGAGGCCATGGACGTGTCTTCCCAGTAGTCACGGCTCATTCTTCCGCGACGTGCTCTGCTCACCACTAGGAACGGATAGATCGCCGCGCCTGATCTATCTTGGATAGCCCCGATCTACCTTCCTTCCAATGCCTTCCATCAAACTTGAGTCGATCGATACCGTCGCACCATCCCACCGCCTTACCCAGACACTACCCCCGCGGCATCTGGGTCCTGCCACAGGTCACAAGGCTAGGTGGTCGGTAATGCACGCATCGGCAGTCAGCACCGACAGGCTCCGGCATGACATCCAACTCTTGTCGATCCGGTCTGAAGGAAAACATTCCTTGCTTATCCGTGCACCTGGAATCGATCAAGTCACGCATTATGGTTGGGAAGGCTTGCACGGGTCGACATGCGTCCGAGCAAGCCTCGCACGAGCTACCGATCGAGTAGTAGAGTGATAGGTCTGCTCGCATCTACCACCCGCCTCTCCCCTATTTTAAAGTCACTCGGGCCGTCTATCAGAGCGCACGTTGTACTTCGCATAGCCACCGTCAGGAACCTCACCATGCGTCTTGTTGAGGCCCTCTCACTCTCGTTGCATGAGTGGGGACCGCTTGTCTATCAGGAAGCCATGGAAGAGATTTTAGGGCTCCACAGCGCCACTGGACAGTCCGGGGCCCTGTAGGTGACCGCCCTTACTCCTACACGTACAAGGTGCGTCTCGTCCCTGCCTGCCGAATCTGGGAGCGTGGCACACTAGGGACAATCGGACAGCTCGCCCATATCTCATAAAGGCCCATAGTCGGGCCACAGATTCATAGCGTGCATCTACAAAGCTAGGCTAAAACATCGCGCTCTTTCGGGCGTACAGCAGATCTCCCAGCTAGAGCTCCCAACTCCTCTTCGGTGTGCGCGCGAGTGCAGAGTACCCCGCACCGTGCGGATGCTCCTTAACGCCGTCCGCCGCCGCGGCCAAGGGCCTGCTCGCAGCCCAGGCAGGCTGGTTCACCAAGCACAGGCCCACTAAGCAATCTCGACACCAGCCCGGGAGGAGCACGGCCTCGAACTGGGGGACGCCGAGGGCTCGATCAGACCGGCGCCAGGATTGTGCAGAGCAGCAGGTCGGGCTGGTTTCCCGTTCAGCAGCGCAGCGACGCCCTCCACACCGACCCCAGGGCCACCTTGCAGCGGCCCACCGGGCTGGGCTTGATGCATGGGAGGCGAAGCATTGGCCGGCCTGGTGCGGGGTGGCACGCAGACGGCCAGGGGATCGGTTGTCGCTGGCGCTTGCGCTGGCGGCCCGAGCCGCAGGGCCCCGAGGGCGAGGTCGCGCTGCCGCAGCCCGAGTCGGCACCGCAGGCCCGCCATTGGATCGCGCTCCAATCGCGCTCCAAGCAGGGAGGCTGTGTGCGTCGGGCGTGGGCTGCCGCCGTGCCGACAAAGCGCTGCCGGGTTGTCAAGGGCGGAATCAACCTGCCGCGCTATGGCGAACTCCTGCGGGCACAGGCCAGCCAGGCCGGCAGGATTCAAGCAAGCCGTTCCCCAAATACCAGCGATTCGCTTGGCCAGGTGCTGTTCCAGCTCGAAACTCCAAGTCTTCTTTTCACGGCTGCGGCCTGCCACTGGAGCGGGGCAAGGGGCCAGGACCGAACGTTCGCGCCAGCAGGGGCCAGCGGCTGCCGCAAGGTTCCTGAGCTCACGCTCTGCTTCAGCGGCGCCAGTCGACGAGCGGCAACCAGGCCGCAGCAAGCGGTGACGCTCGGGTTCGCGGGCTGGCTGCGCGGATTGGCACCCGCTGCGATGCCAACGCGCGGCGAGGCTTCCAGAGCAGGCGAACTCTTCCCGAGCTACAGCTGGAGCGTCCATCTCCAGGCGCCGACGAGTGGGGGGCATTCGGCTGCATCGGCGCGGCGCTCTGCGTGAGGGGTTACGGAGTGAAGGGAGGGTCAGAGCGTGACCGGGATGGCCTCCTGGATGCCGCTTGATCGTCTGTGCGAGTGGGCCAGCAGGGCTGGGGCGGATCGGGTCGTCGAATGCTGAGCACCATCACGGCCCGTCGCTCCGCGCACGATCCGGGCGCCCCACCTGCCATCGAGGCGATTGTGACTTGCTGCTCGCCCTGAGGGAGCCCGAGCTGACCCAATTGATGCCTGGCATGTCCCGGTGACGGCGGAGTGACCGGTACCAGCATGTGGCGGCTGGGAGCCACGTTCACGGGGAACTCATCGATCGTGGTGATGCGCAGATCGCCTTGCGGCGACAGGCCGCTCCAGTCACGCGTGTGGCTGCCCTGATGGACCCCCTTGAGGTGAAAGCTGCAACGATCCACCGGCGATAATCACGCTGGGTCGTCCTTGACCTCCACACGGTGGATGCCGCGGGCTCTTTTCGCCTCCGAAGGCGAGGCATTCACGTAGTTGATTGCGATCGCCAAGGCTGCTTGAAGCAATCCTGTTGAGTGCTCCATAACACCAGAGGCTGGGATGGATGGTTGGCGAACCGGCCCCCTGCCAGCCGCACCTCCCAACTCCGTGTAGCTATCTCCAGCCATCATGGGCTGAGCAGCAGTGGCCCAGGGGTCTCGGGGCCAGACTGGAGATGGGGGCGGAGCTGCTCCGAGTGTCAGCGTTCCGGGTGGAGCCCGGAATGTTCAGCGGCGCTGCGCGCCGTATGCGGTTCAACCTAGGCCCCAATAGCACGTCGCGGATTTGCTGCAGCCAGCGTCGATGGAGACGTTTCTCCTGGGCTTCAGCCGTGGAAGCCTCCGAGGTTGGGGCGGTCAGGATTCAGCCGCTCCCTCCACGCTGCGGCAGAGGGGAAGTCGGCTTCCAGGGCTCATTGGAGTTGAAACACAAGGCAGCGCCGGCGATGGGCCGCCTCCAGTGCTTCCGCCAGGGTCCTGGCTCATCGACAATGCCCGCCCCTGGCGCAAGTGACCAGACGGGCGGGGGTTTCATCGACTGGCAAGCAACGCCACGCACTCCACCAGATGCTCGGTATCGGGGGTGCGGGAGGTGAGGCTGATGTAGTCGGCTTCGGCGAACAGGAGCTTGATCGCCAGCAGCTGCACCTTGCAGGCTGCGGGCGCGCTCGGTTGGAGGTCATGAAGGGGTTGCATGAGGCGAGCACCTCCTGCCCCATCGCCTTGGGCCACCCCGGGCCCACCCGTGGAGCCGATCTTGCCCAAGGCCGGACCACCCCTAGCTTCTTGTTGGTAGAGCTCATTGCCACATTAGCAGTTTGCGCTCCCCAGCCGCGCCATCGTGCTCACGATGGGGCTGGGGGATATGCGGGGAGAGTGGCGAACATTCATCGCCAGGGCATGCTTCGGACGGCGGGCGATGGTGTTGCCTTCGGTGAGTTCCACCACTAGGATTCTCCGCGTTTCCTGAGTAGGCGGAGGCGCGAGCCACCACTTCGACAGCTGCTTTCGATCGCCCACACCGGCCGCGGCGATTGATCTTCATTGCGACGGCGCGCCTCCGTCATCCAGCGCCTCTCCTGTATCACTGGGTGCGAGCGACTCCGATCAGCTGACACTCGTGACATCGCCGATGATGCTTGATGAGCTCTTTCGCTAGTAGGCGCCGGCGTGCCGCAACGTTCCACCTGCGGCCACCTGGGAGAGCTCTGTCGAGTTTCCCCGTGGTCGATCGAGATCGTGATCAATCCAAAACCCTTTCGTCATTATCCGGACGCGAACGGCCGGCGGTGGGGGGATCAGGCCTCCTGGAGAGTTCCAGGAAACATCGCGGGGGTTGAAGTGTTAGTGAGCTGTAAACGCCACGTCCTCCCGGCGCCAGCGTTGAAAGAATCGGAGAGTTTGGGGCCCTTTCCGGCTTGGGACTGTTGTGTGGTGGTGGTGCTGGAGGATCGCAGCCCAGTGAACCGATTACGGATCAAGCTGAGTCAGCTCAGGCCCTGCCCCTGGAGAGCTAGTCAGCCTTTGTTGGGGCAGGCGGAAAACGTCGATGGACGCCATCGAGCAGCTCAACCCGGCGATCGCCGGCCGCAACCGCAGCAGGGAATGGTGCGTTGGTTGATGGCCGTTTGGGTTCTTTGACCGTCTGATGTTCAGGCGCTGACACCAACCTGCACACCTTTTGACTCGCGGGCCTCCATTGGTGAAAACCGCTGATCGGAGGTCTGTTGGGCATGGGCTTCCGGCTGGGCCTTTACGACTGGGATGGGCAAGCTACGCCGCTCGCCGCAAGCGTCAGTTCCGAGACAGGAGGATGATCGAGTTTCGCAGCTGCGCAACCGGTACTCGATGAGGGACAACTGGCTGCTGTGCTCGAATCCGGTCTTCCGGGGAAGAACAGATCCCTCTCGGATCCTGACTTCCAAGCAGTCCAGGGCCCCAGGCGTGGGGTGCGCCTTGACGGAAAGCTGAGCCCCGATCGCCCCCCCTACAGCCCCCCCTTCTCTGCTCCCCCGGGAGGCCTGCTGGGCGAAGCAGCGCGAACCCGGTCGGTCTCGCCCTCGCTTACTGCCGCTTGGCTCTGAGCAGGCCTTTACGGCAACTGGTACGGTTGGAGCACTGTTCTGGACCGCGGCGTCCTCGAGGGGACGCCTTGGAACAGCTCGGCGGGCCTCAGCTAGCTGACGCCTTCAAGGCCTAGCGGCGGGATTCCCAGGGAGCGCTGCTGTCTGCCGCTTTGAGCGCAGCGACACGGGCAAATTCCAGAAGCGGCCTCCCCGGAGTGGGCAAGCCCTGCGAGAGGGCCCCCACTGCTGGGCCTGGGACGATGCAGGTGCAAGCTTTCCTGTTCGGATCCATTGCCACTCCGGCTGATTTTTCGCCAGGGCTTGCTTTGCGGTGGGCGCAGCCGCCAGGGAACTTCGGCGACTTTGTGCGCGGCGATCGCGTGCCCAGCTCATCACGGACCCAGCCACTGGCCGCCAGGCTGGGCCCAGTCAGATCCAAGTGCGACGGTGGCGGTGGAATTGGGACAGTGGTTGCCCTGAAGTGGCCTGAAGCCGGGTACGGCCCCACCCAGGGTGCTCTCCACGTGGAGGCCCTCCGTTGCGGCTCGATTGCGGTGGCTTCGCGGGTTTCGGCGTCTCGCAGCCGGCATGGCCGATGGGATTCCGCAGGGGTCGTGCTGGATCAAAACTGGAGGGTGGTGCGCAGGCCCAGCCGGGGAACTGGTTGAGGGTATCGGGTGCAGCTGGACGAATCGCTGGTGGTGAACTGACCGTTCTCAAGGTGCGGAGGCCACCAAGCTGAGCGGTTGGCGCTGAACCTGAACCGAACCTTTGATTTCCCGTGGGACAGCCGCTGAGAATCTTTCGGCGGGATCAAACGCGCATGAGCCGCGGCCTGGAGGGGCTGCTGCTAAATTCCGCGAAATGGTCAACACCCCATTTCCTGGGCGATAGGCTCAGAGTAGAGCTAGCTACCTTGACACTGGTAGGAGTCAGCTGGTTCGATTCCAGTATGCGCCACTCTTTTTCAATCAAACGCTCACAATAACAGCCAATTTGATCACAAATATCAGGTAATTGATCACAGTTCAGGAAATGATTTAGCACTGAGAAAGGAATGGACCGACGGGGGCTCACCCTTTCAGTGTGGTCATCGGCATGGCCGATCGGGCATTGGTGCCCGCCCGAGCTGCTGGCTACCCGAGGCGCGAGCGGGTCTGTTTGTGTATTGGAGAGCGGCAGACGCGCTGAACTCGACCAGAATCGCTCAACAGAGCTGCGCGCAGGAGGGCATCGATGGTCGCCCTTGGTACGCCGCTACGGCGGAAAGTTTCTCGGCTTGTTCCCTTCGCTCACCAACGTGGTGGTCAGTCCGGTATTCCCCCTGGGACCACGCCGTCCTGCAGTGTCATGCGGGCAGCAGGGGCTTCCGGTCTGAGGCGAACTTTCGGTGGCCTGGGAGTTCAGCCGCGCCACCCCTGGATCGGATTCACCGAGCACCAATTGGCAAGACACCGTGACCCACCTGGTCGCCCAACCTGCTGGAGCGGGCGGTTCGACGCGCGATGGGCGGCACGTCGGCCGCTCCGCCGCTGAATTGATGATCGAGTGCCCAGAATCCGGGGGGCAGCTGTGCCCGATTGGTTGGTGGTGGAGTTGACAGCTAACCAGGATCGAGGCCTCACCGTAGCTGGCTCCTAAAATCGGCCTCTGGGACCACCCTCACCCCCGACCACCTGGAAACGCCACGGAACGGCTCGCCCAAAATTACCGCTCGACAAGGCGTCGGTCTGTTGAATCGCTCGCGGAAGCCGATCCTCAACGCCGACGATCCACGATCTCCTGGCCACCGCCGCCAGTTGGGACCGGGCGACTGGGTCCACTGCCGGCGCAGCCAACAGTTGCCTTGCCGTCTCACTTGGCCCTGATTGGGGTCGAAGGAGGGCGTAGTGCCACGGCCCAGCGCCGGCCCTCTTCCCCGGCCGATTGGCCTGCAGATGCCTGGGCAGCCATAACCGCCAGAACATGCTGATTGGCGCAGCCGTTGGCCTGAAACTTCGCATGGGCTCCCACAAGCGTGATGGAGGCGTCCCCTTCCGCTTCTTTCCCCGGGGTTCCCCTACCGGTTCGAGGAGAAGATTCGGACTAGCTGGTTGCCAGTTTGGTGACAACGGACAGCCAAGGCCACAAAACTACGGGACGGCGGCGGGAAGGGCCCTCGCCGGCCTGGCCCCAGTCGATGGTGTGTGCTCCCCGTGGGCAGGTCCAAACAGGGCGCCGAATCCCCAGGCATGGTTTGAAGGCCCTCGAATCGCCAGGCGGGGGCCGTTTCGTTCTCTATTGGCGGAAAAGCCCCGCGAAAAAGTTTTGCTGCCCTGCTGGCGCCTCCAGCGGTTACGGCGGTGAAAGGTCCATGCCTGGGAGGGCCTCAGCTGCAGGGCCGTTGCTGAAGGCCGGGGGCGGGCTTGGTCGGCCAGCGGTGACTTACCGACCGTGCTTGCTCTTCAGCCAAGCCTGTGCCAAGCTGTCGTCAATACGGGCCGAACTGTGTTCGGAAGCCCGCGGGGAAAAATCACTTCGCTCCCTTTGTCCCACGGCAACTTCGGAAACCCTTGATGGGCCATGGCCTCATTTTGTTGAATGGAAGGAAAGGCGGAGGCCGACCCGTTTTATTGGGCATCGGGACCATAATTCCCTTCTTTTTTCCCTCTAGGTGTTCTCTAGTGTGCTTTTGTTCATGGCTGCG
>Ga0163217_1044107_pt1 | contig 16389 bp, 15 predicted proteins | sample SynspAceP_FD_185933 | JGI IMG/M metagenome (GOLD analysis project Ga0163217, IMG submission 185933) | Saline lake microbial communities from Ace Lake in Antarctica - Synechococcus sp. Ace-P (PacBio error correction) | ecosystem: Environmental > Aquatic > Non-marine Saline and Alkaline > Saline ... | reverse complement strand
CAGCATCGTAGGTAATAGCAGTGATATCCTAGGCGTAAATTTTTATATCTTCCAGCTGATGGATTTTGCGCTTTGGTTCCTGAATAACACCCTGGCATCCTGTTTTTTAAACCAGTCAAAATCCTTTTCGTGCAGGGCTTCGGATCCGTTCAAATTCGTTGTTATAATTCGCATCTTAACTCGTACTTGGAAAAGACAGCATCATACCATTTTTTTCACAAAATGGAGCAAAATCAGGATAATGCCCGGTTATATACAAATAGCTGATCTTAGGAAACACTTTGGCCAAACTCAGCACAAGCAAAAACGCGCCCGTCAGGCGGAAGTTCACGTCAATGAACCGCTAGTCAGCGTTTCGCGATGCGTATAAAGAAAAGCACTCAGAAGCGATTGTGTGTGTGATAAAGAGCAAGCTGTTGCTGCATTCAAGCTTGCAGTGCCCGTTTGGTCGCATGGCTCGTAAAGGTCTGATTCATAAATACTGCTGTCGTGGTAAAGCCGTTAAACACGCTGTCCGCGCATGTAATTGACTGTTCAGAATCAGCTAAAAGAAACGCTTTCGCGGTTTTTTTATGTCGAAAATTTAAATAGTCGTTTATCCAGTGACCACTATATCTCGGTAGAATTAATTTCGGGTTCATCAACATACCCCAATAAGTTTGAATCGTGACTGGCTTCCTTAATCTCACAGCTCTCGGCACTATAATTCACTAGACTCGGGCAAATTCTCTGCCCTGCAAATTCAGTGCATACACTAATTACACCACGAGTAAAATTGCCCATCTACCTGTCGCAAACCACAGGTAAAATTATACGGACCGGCTGTTGTATTCACTGACGCGCCATCATCTCAAGCATCAGCGGCCTTAGAACCAGGATGGACCGCAAGGCATGCTGCCTAGCTTATCGGACTTAATGTCGGGCCATAATAATTGCTACACCTTGGACCTGCCGCTAGATGACGTAAATTTAATGGATGTTTGCCAGATAAAATTACGGGGTGGGCACCAGAGCGAGCGCCGTCTGCCGAGCTAACTTGGTTGCATTCCGCAGGGACCTAATTCACCTTTGCTGTCGCCTGCCATGCCCATCCAGATTTGATTATTGGCTTGGGCCGACGCGCCAGCATTCTGCATTCGGTTTAACGCGGATCGCTGTCAAATAAGCCATCCGATCGGTAAGAATAACCAAAGACTGCCGGCCTCAACCAGATTGCGTCATTGCCGCAGCGTGTCGTTATCACCAAACGAATGTTATCGGTAGGCAATGGTATCGTTTTCATTTAACAAAACCGGCAGATGCCCATCTCAGCAAGGTATGTAATTGCACTCCGCGCATTCAAATGACGACCACGATCGCGTAAATCAGAATGGGTGAGTAGATTGTGCAGTGTGAATGCCATGTGCTCCACGCGGTAGCATAGGCATGGATCAATCCCATCTGACTAACATGGCGGCAGCTTGCAATGATGATAAGGCATGGGGACGGCGGCGCCAGCCCAGCGTTGCATCCGGCGGCAACCGATCGGAGGTAACCAGAACAATTTCTTTACCCCTGTTTTCTTAACTCTGCGATTTCGCCACTTACCAGCGAATACGATCCACATCCAAGCTTCTCCGGGGCTTGGTTTAATAAGCACTACCATTTAATCACCAACTTTGGTTGATAAAAGTTGCTGATGCGGATTTCCACAGTAGTCTCGTATCGGAAAATACTCGCGATTTATCGGCACCTTTTACAACCGAGGTGGGCTGGTCAATCTTATCTGACGTAATTCATCTATATTTGCGATGATATCTTCACACAACTTCGCGCAACCTACAGTCTGTCCCACTGATTATAAAAACTGGTCCTTGCCAATCAAGCTGCGTTAACACTTCTTGGGTAAGTTCGTCACGGATATATCCGGTTACCAAGTCCATTATGAAGGATCAGCCATTTGTGGCTGCTTACAAAGGGTTCGCTGTAATTGGAAGCATCACGGTTTAATAAATTAACGGCTTTCCACTGGATTCTGTTGACATTTCAACGGGAGCCATATCAACAAGATGCAATAACAAAGCGGGTACGCGTTTTAAATGTTTAAGAAACTGAGACCTAAACCGGTCGCCTCAGCCGCACCTTCCACCAAACAGGATATCGGCAAATAACAAAACTGCGCACATTCTTTCATGTCACAACGCCAAGGTTTGGATGCAGTGTAGTTAAAGGGATAATCGGCACTTTGGGTGGCGGGCAGAAACACTGACTGATAAAACGTGGACTTACCAGCATTAGAAAACCCAAAATCCGACATTCGGCCAATAATTTCATTTCAGCCGTAAAGTGCGTTCTCCACCTGGAAGTACCATCAGAATTTGTCTTGGAGCCGCGATTAATTACGATTGTAGCGGGGCATTGCCCTAAACCATGCCAGGCGCCCTTGCGACATTATTTATCGCCGTGGTTTAGCGAGATCACCAATGGTAAATCATTGGTGTCTCATCCCAGCTTATGTTCCAACCGGTACTTTAACGATAAATTCTTCGCCACGGCGCCGCTGCATAGTTTGCCACGGACCATGTTCACACGTTGCGCCTTTTAAGTTACGTTTATAGCGGAAAATCAATCAGCGTATTAACTTGTGTATCTGCCAGTAAATACACTCGCACCATCACACCGTCGCCCACCATTCTGGGCACCGAAAGGGTATATTTTTCACGGACGAAAGCTCAGGCAACCATTACCGGCCGGCACCCGCGCTGATTTTTTTTTCGCTTCATCAACAAATTCATTACTGCCGACAGATAATTTTTAATAACTGCCACAAACAAAAACCCGCATCAGCGGGGCTTTCAGCTGTTTGCCAATGGGCTAACAAATTTCTTTTTTTATTCAGCGATGACGCTGACAAAATGTTGCGGTTTGTTTGCACATATATATATTAGATAAAACTTTTACCATTAGCAGTCGCCAAATATGTTGTGGTCCTCTACCGATAACCAATGCGACTTGCATGATAACGTGTACCACGTTGACAAACCAGAATGTTGCCGCCTAATACGCTTCGCCCACCAAGCGTTTTACACCAGGCGTTTCGATCGGAATCGCGACCGTTGCGATTACTACCGCAAGCTTCTTATGAGCCATGTTAAATCCTCTTTAAATTTGTTCATCCTTAGGCGCTGATGCCAGTTGATGTCGATTTTCGTATAAGATGGCGTGTCCATCTGTTACGATGGTGCTTACGACGACGGAAACTGATGATTTTGACTTTATCACCACGGCCATTTCGCTGACACAGTTGCAGTGAACTTGCCCGCCTTCCAGGTAAGGAGCGCCGACTTTAATGTCATCGCTTCACCTACCAACAGAACTTATCCAGCTCAACCGTATCTCCGACTTCTGCGGACAATTTTTTCAATACGGAGCTTTTTCGCCCTCTTTAACTCTGGTACTGCTTACCACCAGTCGGACAATAGCGTACATCGCTTTCTCCAAAAAAATAAATGTTATTGGGGTAACCCAACAAAAGGACCGGGAATTTTAACCGCTTTTCGACAACGATCAATGCAAATTGAATTATTTGCGAATCAACGTGACCCGTGAGAAAGTACGCGTTTAATTCATCTAGACAGGAGACAACGCCCCGTGGATTATACAATTCCATTTACGCACTATTCCAGCAGGTATGGATGCGTTGACGCAATGATAACAACATCGGCTTGCAATCTGAGGTTGTATTAATAACCAGCTTGGACACTACATCATTAAAATAGTGGCGGAAACGCTTGCGACGGACTATTGCATTGCTCAGCGCTCGGGCATTGTAATCATCAGGCCACTTGCGATATCAATCTGGCGACGATTATTCGAATTCATTCACACCGGACCCTGCTGCACGATGATTGTGGTCGGACCAATTGCCACTATGGTCGGTGGTCAGGAAACGGCCAACAGTTGTCTGGGGGTAATGAAGCCAGTGTGCTGGTGGGTGATTTCTCTTATACCCGTGCGTTTGAATGAGGTGGGGACTTGATTCCATGCGTCTGATGCCAGATCCTTTCCACACTTACAAAAACGTGATTGCGGAAGGGGAAGTATTTACGCTTTGAACGTCCATGATGCTATACTACTGAAGAAAGAATCTGCAAGTCATTCATCATAAAAAACAGCCAAATTGTTTGAGGGCCGCTGGTCAGCTGGGTGCTCTCATCAGTAATCATCCGATGAAATTGAAACCGCGTGCTTCAATATGCCTCATGTCTTGGCAGTGCTTCTCAGCTGGTAGACGATTTACTCGAGTTACAGTGCATCCAGTGAAACCCTTTGGTAAAGAAAAGCATCGGCGATGATCTGGGCTGAAGGGCAAACCGACTTTACCGCTGATTTACGCAATGCGAATGGCACCGGGGCCGAACAGTCAGCAATTATTCGTGAAGCCATGAACAAGGCAGCGCGATAAAGTCGATTGAACATTATTGAAAGTATCCATAGCACCGGCGCCATTGATTATATGCCTCAGGCTGCTCACAAAGAGGCGGAACAGGCTATAGACAATCTCAGCATTATTCCCGTGATTCAGATTACAAAAGCCGCCTTGATAGGGTGGCTGATTTTTCAGTTTCACGGCATTTTTTAAATATGATCATGACAATTCCCGCTTTTCATATTATCGGCTTGGTTAAGACTGAATCGATACCTATGGCTGAAATATATAAATATCATGATGTTGCATCTGCGACCCATCAAACGTTGATGATTGGCACGGTTAATTGTTGAGGAACATGGAGCGCAAATCACTTCGTGACTACGCCAAACGCGGGTGAAAAGACTCAAATTAAAAAATCCCGGTTCAAAATTCCGGCTGCCTGGAATTCGGCTGCAAATTAGGTTCCGATCATGGGTGATTTATCTGAAGGTGTCTGGTATCAATATCATGATAAAGCCGATATTGATGAGATCCATCGATACTCATTCTGGTTAATGGCCAAAATCGTTCGAGCGGCTTTTTAAAGATGACACCGCAGCAATACTGCCGGGATAAAACGGCTAAAAGCGGCTCAAGTTTTCTACTACAAGTTTTCTTTTTTTACCTGTCAAAAAACGTGAACGGCGATCATGGGCCTTATATGCTTTTTGTCGGAAGTTGACGATACCGTGGATGAAATAAGGTGAGTCATTTGGTTGGCCGGCCAACGCTGCCTGGTGGGCGTCAGAAAAGTTAGGCGAACCTTTAGCGGACAAGCTACGCATCCGGCTTGGAAAAGCGGCTCGCTAACACCTTACAAGACTGATGTCTGCATGAAAGAATATTTTCACGAGATTCATTGGAGTATGGAAATGGATTTAACCAGCTCGGTATCAGCTTATAAGAATCTGGCTTTTATACTGTCATCGTGTCGCCAGGTGTGGGTTTACTCTTCGCACAAATTTCGGTTTGCAGATCGTAAAACTCTGAATTTGCTGAAAAGCTGGCCTCGCCTTTCAACGGACCTAATATTATTCGTGATGTTCGTGAAGACGCGAAACGAGGGCGATTTATCTGCATATGGAGAGATGCAGCAGTTTGGGGGTAACTTGAACAGATTTCTCAAAGTCTAGAGCAAACCGAAAGCGTGACAGATTTAGCTGAAATTTCAGACACAGCGGCGAACAGTTTTATCAGGAAGCCATGCAGCTGTTGCCTGAGAAGGAGTCGGGTTAATTCAATGTAACGCACTGATTATGGCTGAAAAATGTTACCGTACTACTTTGGCAGGAATTGCCACGATAATTTTCCGGTAATGAAGCAGCGGATATTCCACTGACCCCAATCCGTAAATTTATGAGCTGGCGTGGCGCACTTTGCGGCGCTGAAAAAAGAAAGCTCGCCAAAAAGTTATAGCTAATATGCAACCCATTTTCATTATCGGTGGTGGCTGGAGTTGGTCTTGCGCAGCAGTCCGTTTGCTGAAGCAGGTCAAAAACCCTGTGCTGTTTTGAACCGCAAAAACAACTTGGCGGGCCGGGCACGAAACAGTTCAGGTGGCAGGATATCGACATTGATTAATGCGTCGACATCTGATGATCGGTGCCTACCAGATATGCTGGATTCTTATTCATCGAATCCGGCTTGATGGAAAACAGCGTGTTCCAGGCGGCAAATCTTTGGATCTGCAGATTGTCCGATTCCACACTTTTTCACCATAAGCTTATTCAAGCACATCCTCTTTGCCTTGGCCACTGCCATCATCCCCTCAATTTTATTCCGAGGCTTGGCTGGCAGGGTTGTTGAGTTTTTGCGTTTTAGCCGGCATTTACAGCGCGACGTCTAAAAACTCAAAACATACAACCGTAGCTTAATGGTGCCAGCAGACAGGACAATCTTCACGAATCATTTCGCAACTCTTGGATTCCATTATTGTATGGCAATTAATGAATACACCGATAGAACAGGGCATTCGGCCAGCGTTTTCGCTGCGACATTTGAAAGAATAGTCTGGCAGCAAACCAAAACAGGCTGGCCGACTTGGCTGATCCCCAAAAAACCATTGGGCGATTTATTCGCGAGCCCGCCAGACAATTTATCACCAGCTTGGTGGGGAAAGTCCAGACTACAAAACCGCATTGAGAAAATTGTTATAAATGCGGGGAAAGTGTCTGGGGTTGTGTACCAGTAAAGATGAGTTTGTTAACTGCGAGAATATCATTTCGCTGTTGTCACCAGATCCTTTATTAAAACTTTTGGCGAACAGCTTAATCTGCCAAAAGTGACTGACTATCAATAACGACGGTATATATTTTGCAGTATCCCACCACAATTCAGATTGAGCAATCCTTATTTATTGGGTCTTAGATAACAGCCTTCACAATGGATTTTTGATCGTTCAGACCATTCTCCTGGAATTAATGCAGGTTAGTGATCAGTGGGCCCGGGAGCATGAGTCACTGACAAAACAGCATTTAATACAAAAACAGGTTGCACTCTTCGAATTAAAGGGAGTTTTTGCACCGAACTGGCCGGATGATTATCTGGGAACTCATGTATTCGGAAAAAAGGGCGACTTATTTTTGTGGGTGGTGAAAAATTGACCAGAGACCTTGCTGCGAAACAGCTAGAACAGGCTTTGGATTCGGCTGGGGATTACGCTGAAAATTCTTATCCTTGCAACGCTGGTGTTGAAAGCCGCTGCTTACAATTGGTTATCGCGCAGGCTGAAAAAATTTTAGCGGGGAAATTACCCCAGTAACATGTCGATATCCTTGGATTTGCTTGTTATACTTCGCCAATAGTCATTAAAACTAAAGAGGGGATGTCATTTGTTAAATCGTATGCGTTTAATTTTTACCGGTCTTTTTTTGAGTCTGGCCTGATCGCTGTAGTGAATGAAAACGACAAACGCTGTTACCGCAGCAGCGAAACAGAGACCATCAGCTCCTGCAACAGTGGAATCTGCACCGGGGTAAAGCTGCGAAGCCAGCAACTGAAGGAAAATGACAACGGCATTCAAGCTGGCATGGTCCAGAGATGAGCTTATATCGGCTTACGGCGAACCTGATATTGCCTCAAGAAAGAACGCATGATCAGATGAATATGGAAAAACTCTGGAATGCATAATTGATGATGCCTTGATTATTGCCCCAATTACTTCGATGGCAAAGTTACTACGGTCGATATTGTTCCTAAAATCGAATAAACATTTTCATGTTATCCGAAGCTTGAGCAGTCCATACTTCAGCGGTCAGGTCGTGCTTGTTACCGGCTTGCCCTTGGAAGCATCCGGTAGCGAAAGTTTGCTCTGGCCTATGCCGACATGGCGCGACCTATTATTCTGCTCGACAAAAAACATTGCCCAGTTGGAAAAACTGTCGATCCATTCTGCAGAAGAGTGGTGTTGAACCCTGCTATATTCCGTCGATTTTAAGGAGCAAAAGCAGACGATTATCTGCAGCTGCACTGACTATAAAAGAGACTTTGGTCGTTCCTTGAAGTGTTTAGTGCATTGTGCCGCTGATGTTGGGACAGCTGGTGGCTCCTATTTGCAAACAGGATACAAAACAGTGGGCGGAACGCTGCAAATTAAACTCACGGCAGCCTTCCTATTGACTCATGCAATGTCTTCCATGCTACAGGCAACCGGACCAACAGAGTTATTATTATTTCACCACTGACAGCCAGCATGACAAAGCCTATCGTGGCTGCTTACGGTTTAAGCAAAGCGCTTGAGAATGTTTCTGTCCACAATTATCTCTGGGAAATGGAGTCTGCCGCTAAAGTCAAGGGTGAACTGCATTGATCCCCGCGTCAGGTAAAAAACAAATTACATGCCCGGGTTTATCCAGCAACTGATCCACAGCATTTGCTGACCCAGTGCGTTATTCCGGCTTATCTCTATCTTGCCAGCGCTCAAAAGCGGCCATTTACACGGCCAATGTTTGAATGCGCAGATGGAATTTACCCGTCAAAGTTTTGGCTTAACCCATTATTAACACCTTGTATTTATTGATCCATTAAACCATGGCACCATTTTTTAGGCATGGTTATTGTAAATATCTTATTTACGAGCGTTGCAAGATATCATTCACTGAACATCAGGGACACTTACAAATCTGCGAACGACTGGAACAGAAATACGGTTTCTGTGATTCAGGCACGGTCCTGTTCCGCTGAACGTGACGATGCCGTTAGCTAAAATTACATTAATTTTTGCAACCTCGCTGGATACCGACAGTACTCAGGCTGTTGATGAGCAAATCACCCCCTTACTCGCCCACAGTGGCCTGCAGTTTACTCATCCTTGATAATTAAAAATTTGAGTTCAGCACTAGGTTGCTAAGCGACAATCATAAATTGTAATTTATCAATTGGGAAATGACCATGAGTATCTTGGAAATTAACTAATTAGTTCGTGCATACCGCTTTTCTGATTACTGAGATTAAATCTGGTCGAAGATTTGTTGTGCAAACTGGTTTTACCCACTTGAAATAGTCTTGCTTTATTGGCTCGGCGGCATTAGAGGCCGCCTTAAAACGATACATTAACGAACTTCCCAACAGGCAGGCCATATAAAAAAATACATTTGAGCGTGAAATTGACCTCGGTCCCATCGGTTAAAACTCCCCCTTCCCTATTTAATTTTAGATTATTGATCACTTTAACAAGATTAATGATAACTTGGTCCATCAGGTCGGTGATGAAACGTTATGTCGTGTCGCCGATACGTTACTGGTCCAGTTTAAGACGCAGTGACGCGCTATTTCGCGATTGGTGGTGAGAATTTGCCATTGTGCTGAGCCATAGTCATGTGAGGCCGCTCAGTTGGCGCAGAGCGTCTCCGCTTGGCCATTATCAATTAAACCAGAGCGGACAGCTGAACAATATTTCCAATTTACCATCAGCATTGGTCTGGCTCAATTAGTATGTGGCGAATCAGCTGTAAGCTATTTCTTAAAGCCGATTGAAGCTTATATATCAGCAAAATTCGGGCTGGCCGCAATCAGGGTAGTTACGGGCCAGTGTGAGCCTCTTTAATGTTTCACTGCCGTCCACGAATTAGCGGAACCCTCTTTTAGTTTGTTGAGATCACTTTTAACGTGATTTTGCGCGGCTTTGTCGTCGATTTGGCTGACTTTATCAGGCCACTTTGATTTTGCCGATTTTTCAACAGGGACAATCCTCTTACGGGGCTTTTTATCAGAAGAAGCTCCCCGTTAGCCGTTTTTAGTTTTTTAATCCGGCCTCTTCGTACAAAATACTCCAGCTCTTTCCCTTCAGGCATCATTCCAGCGCCAGGCTTAAGTTTATTTGGGCATGATCACTGGTCCATAGCGTAAACGTACCCAAACGACTATACCTGTACTCCCTGGTTTCCATAACCTTTCTGACTTCAGGTTACGGGCCTTCCTGAATCACCACATGGAACCAGCTATTTGCTCCTTCCCCCCGCCAGTTGAATATCAAGAAAAATGGGCGTTTACCATTCTCTAGCTTCAACACCAGCGCGTTAAAAGTCTGCATCATCTCCTGACGTAAACTTCAACCCAATACCCGGACAGCATATTCTCGATCCATTTCATGGACGGGATGCATCAATTGGATTGGCAGTTCACCATCGGTAGTCAGGATAATCAAACCACTGGATTCAAATCCAGACGACGACACTGACCCAGCGACCCGTCTTCCGGTTACAGGCAATGATTGGTAAATAGTTTCTACGCCCCTCAGGATTCGCTGCGAGTGGCACACTCACCGGACTGGCTTATGATAGAGCAATACTTGCGGCCATACTTTGCTGCCATATCCGCTTCGAAGATAAAAGGCCGACTTCAACGTCACTTATCCTTTTTCACTTGATTTGATTCTCCCAGCGGGTCGCTGGTACACCATTAACTGTAATTTGCCTTCTTTTAATCCAGCTCTCAATTAACACGACGCGAGCCGTTTAACCGGCCCGGGCCAGAACTTTTTTGTTATTCTTTCAGCCATAATAATATTTTTGCCTATGTCGGCTATTTATAGCCAGGACCCATTGCTGCACCACTTCACTTCAATGTTCCTGCGCCACCTCTCTAGCTGCAGCACTGCCATTCATCATATAATACGTTCGTACATCTCTGGATGTCCGGCTGAAATCTTTCAGCCCGTTCGCGGATAGGTTTAAGTTCAGCAATAACTGAATCGATAAGCGGACCTTTACAGTCAGACAACCGATTCCAGCCGTGCGACACCTGTTGAACATTGTTTTTTGATTCTTCATCAGAATACACTTCGTGCAAACTGCCAAACCAGGGCACTTATCTGGGGTCACCAGGATTCAGGTGCGGGCGTACCCGATTAGGATCGGTTTGGCATTGCGCTTTATTTTCAGCAACCGACTGATTTCTGATTCTCGCAATGAAATGGTATTGCCATAGGATTTAGGACACTTCTGTCCGTCCAGTCCTGGCATTTTAGGAGCAGGAGGTCAGCAACGCTTGGTTCGGGCAAAATAACTTTCCGCCACCTTCAAGGAAACCCAAACAACCGTTCCATATCGCAAGTGGCCAGACTCTGCTGGTTTTTTCAATAATTCACGAGCGGTTTGTAAAGCTTCTGCATCACCTTGTTCCTGATAGGATCTCGAAGATGGTTATAGAGCTTTGCGTTCTTCTTACCCATTTTTTTAACGGCGGCTTCGGCTTTTTTCTTCAAAGTCTTTTCACGACGTAAGATTGTTGATTTAAAATCGGCGGCAATCTCTCTCGTTAATTCAACATGCACCACCTGATCTTCACCGACAGGCACCTGACCTGCACGATAAATCAGGATATCGGCGCTTTGCAGTAATGGATATCCAGAAACCCATAAGCTATTGGTAGAGAGATCTTTTTCTTTGAGTTTTTCCTGCTGATCTTTATAGGTCGGAACACGTTCCAGCCAGGATAAAGGGTTAATCATTGAAACAATAAATGCAGCTCTGCATGTTTCCGGTACACGTGATTGGAGAAACAGTGAAGACTGAGGAAGGCTCGGATACCTGCAAGCACCAATCAATAACCATCTCCCAGACACTTCCTCAATCACCCGGCTATCTTTCCATATTTGAGTAGTTAATGCATGCCAGTCAGCGACGGAAAAAGAAGCAATTCAAATTCGTTGTTGTAATTTAATCCAATTTTTCAGCACTCCATTGATAATGTTCCCAAATGCCAAATGCCCAGTCGGGGCCATGCCTAGAAACAATTCGACGCATGAGTGACTTGATTACGCTACCGTGCTCCAAAATAATCTCCTGATGAGCTGGCTCAATTCAGTGTTTAAGAAATTAAAAAAAATACTGCATTGGCATATCAAGATAAATGCCAGCAATCCCATATACGCCTGCATCAAAGGGCCACAAATCATTCATAACGATGCCAAAATAGAGTAACGCCAGCAATAATTAAAAAAGCCGTAAGGCTCCAAATGTTCTCAATACGCCAAAAGCTAAATGCGGGTGGCAAAATACTCACCAATACCCGTCCCGCCATTCCAACGGTGGCAATGGAGCAAGATTCAACAGCATCAACATGCCATTAAACTAATACCCGCCAAACGCCATGTAGATTCACTTGGCCGGATATAGCGACATCTGTATCGCCAGTATTAAGCCGATTTTGTCATCATCGCCCATAAAAAAAACCATAACCAGATTGGCTCGGGTCCGGCTAAGCTTACCCAGGCCATATCTCTTTAGGCATTTCGCAGATTCTGAAAAAGTGACAGGTACTGGTTTAGCCTTCCCAAAAAAAAAAACCATTTAAAAAAAAACCAAATTTTTTTTTTAAACATTTTTTTTTTTTTCTGATGGTACCCAACGGAATCAATATGTTTATTTGGATTAAGTGTTCAGACGCCCATCATTCTGGGCCCGTTTATCACCCAGCTGTTAATGCAGCCCAACCGTGGCGACTTCGTTGAGCGTAATGGCAAACAATACTGGCCAATGTCCAGATGATGATCTTTCTGGATAAGACTAAATTCATCACCCATGAATGGAATCTACACCGCCCATATAGCACGAGTGGCTTCAGGGAATTAGTGATGCTGCCTATCAGCTTTGCTGATGATTTTTCGCAGAATCGCCAGCAACGTATGCGACCAACCAGCCAGACCAGGGAACCGTTTAGTGTATGTACAGTTCCGGTTTACCGGTTTCAGGATTACGCCAACGTGCCTGCATGCGTTTCTGGCCTGAAAAATTTCACCAAAAAATTACTACAGGATGAAAATTTTCGCGATAGGTTATTCTGGCGTGGGGATAACCACACTTCCAAATCATAGGTTTTTGCTGGAAGCGAAACCCATATCACAGTGCCAGAGCAGCATTTTACGATAGGGTAAGTTCAGCATCTGCAAGAATTTTTTCGGCTTGCCGGATCAATTGGCTCTGGGCTGGGCAGACTCTTGCGGTTTGCAACTATCTTGCACCAGCTCGACTTTCTCAAATTGATTGCTGGACGAAATTCAAGCCACGCACATCACGGACCATGCGAGGGCTTCACTACGAAACACGTTGTATGGCAACAAATTCAAAACGGTAAGTGTGGCATTCAACAATGCGGTTCCACCGTCGATATTGGTCACCGGAACTTCAGCGGTCGGTTATCAGATACAACTTGACCATCATCAACAGCAATAAAATCTTCGACGAAAATGGGCAGCTGTCCGGTACCGCGTAATGATCGGGCATTCACCAAGATTAAGGCACATACGTTTTCCGTTATTAGCCATGTTCGGTGATATGCAGATCCAGCATAAACTGAGATTAAGGCCCCTTTGGCAGGCGCCGCCAGTTGTCCGGTGCAGTGTTTTACCAAAAAAGCGTGCCCCCCGTAATCTTGGCGGCTGTTTCAAAATCCCATCTGCTGTAAGGCCGGCGCCAGATCCACATGATCTTTCGTTTCAAAATTTAAATTGACGCGGTATCTGCCCCCATCGGGAAACTTCATAACATTGTCATTTTCATCTTTTCCAAAGCAGGCACATCATTCCTGCGGGGAATATTAGGTATCCCCATTGCCAGATCATTTAAGCTGCTCCATACTTTTAAGCTAATCTGGCCTTTCAGCGGCCTTATGTTGATCGCTAAGATCATCAATTTCTGCCAGCAATGGTGCAATATCTTCACCGAGGCTTTTTTGCTTTAACCAATCATTTTGCGAGCGAGCATTCGTTCAGTTTGTAATGACTTGAGCATCTAATTGCGCCTGACGCCGTTTCTGCTTCTAATCGTTTCCAGGCAAATTCACATCAAGTTGAAGCCACGACGAGCCAACCCATTTGCCACTTCCTGAGGTTCGGTTTCGTAATAATTGAGGTCTAAACATGTTAAATCCGCTTGCACTGGCCAGCTGACCAATATTGATCAGCTTCCACCATAGTTTTTTATTGTTGGTGAGAATGTCGGTTTATTTGTTCTGGTTTATCAAAAAAACTCCAATAACATTGTGCAAAGAGCCGAAGAAAGATCCAACAACGAAGCCTTTGTGAACCAACCCGTCAAGAAACCCAGACCCGCCGATTGCCCGCGAAATACGGTAAGGCGAATTTTATTCTGCTCAAGCCATTTTAATTACTTGCCGCACTTTGTCATCCGCGCACACTGATAAATAAATTCTGACCAATGTTCAGAATTTCCATAGCTGTCTTTCCAAAGCTATACCCACCCATGTGGCCGTCAGACATAACACAACACTTAAACAATACGTTTAATCCTGCTTTAACAAATGACACCATCTTCAACAGCCCGTAAAAGGTTCCAGAGAAAACGTTTAAGAAAAAGTAGTAAAAAGCACGAGACAGCCCAACCCATCAACCTTGCTCGCCATACAGAGCGGCACTTGCCAGTTTATTCAATTCAAACCAAAATAAACGCACACCCGATAAACCAAGATCCAAGTAATATTGACTGCCAAAGTATCCATAAGAAATCACGACCCATTTTCTTAATAGACCGCGTTGGGACATAAGCAAAAACGCAATAAAGCTCCAGGCAGCGCCACCAACGGCAATAGCAAAAGTTGTAAACACGGGATGATCCTGTGATTGATACTGAGATATTTTACCTGAAACATGGCAAAAGACTGGCAGCGAATATGTCCTTAGGGATTTATCCTGTTTCGCACCACTACCGGAGGCTCTGAAAATTCAACATTACCAAGCAAATCAACGTTAATTTAACTTGGGTGCCAGCTCTCCACTGCGGTAACGTTCAACCATATCGTGTAACGAAATAGGTTGATCCTGCTGGCATGACCCGACGCTACCAAAGGCCTCCATAACGTGACTTGACAAAATTTGTTCTGCATCGCTTTGGTAGACCTGTTTAATTAAAACTTGCGCGGGATCGAATATTGCCGACATTTTTTTTCATCACTCAAACTGTCGAGATTGACCCGCGTAGAGGCCATTCCGTAAAAAATCGTAATCAATACTTGACCTTACGCACCACCGTATTATAAATGCCTTCCAACAATCTCTTCCAACCGGCTTTACAACCCGTTAGGGTTTGACCATATATTCCACCTTGCTGTGTTTGATGATTCCCAGGCCAGTCTGCAGCACAGAGCTGACCCATGCATTACAAAAATGGGTGGGAGGGCAAAGCGGTTTTGTTAAAGGTTTTCAAATGGACTTTATTGCGAGAACCTCGCGGTGTGGCTGAGTAAATTTGATAGGCCCGCGTGACTCGTAACCCTATAAGCGACCGCCAATGCATCACCTGTGTTGTTTTGATGGACAAAACTTCAACGGCAATCATTCGAGGATCAGTTAAACAACTGACCAGGATCTAACTTGCCCTCCGCACCATTCCGTCTTCTTCACCACATCATTGCCGGTTTCCAACGATCCACCAGGACAACCAAGCTTCACCTTCTGCGGAAAACACCAACAAGCATATGCGCATTCGGCTCACTTTTCGAGTGGACATTAAACGTTATAGTCAAAATCAGAAGAGCGATTTTCATTATCCTCCAATAATTTGGAACCATTCCATCATTACCGAGCTTTGAATCCGGATTGGATTGAACGTGCACAAAATCGGCAGGATTAGCCCCATGGTCCTGATTGCATAACCAGAGGGATATTGGGGGTAGGCTTTCTATTGCTGCCAGAATGAGATTCTGAGAAAACGGATTCCCACCAGCATAGTCTCTTGCACCGCCTGCCTTGCATGATAACCGGAGCTACCAACCGCTTCAGCGCACTGCATAACTGGCGTTGCACTTTGCTTCCAATATTATGACCCATTTAAATGCAGGTTATAGCGAGAATTGATGCTCCGGCGGGCATAATCCAACAATTTGATCGCATATGATACTTAATGCCATATTGCTCATCTTCCGATTGAACTGCTTATTTCCATTTAATTGTTTCATTGGGCCAAGGGCTTGTTGATCTTTCATAGCCGCCTTACTGTTGTGACTGAAAAATGCCACCAATTTCAAGGCGCAGAGGAAGATGTTAAGTTATGCGAGATACATTCCAATGGAACATAAGGGTGCATTTTGCACTTTCACCAAACCCACCCAGGGCTGAGAGGACTATTTTTCCGCCCCCATGGTGTTGGACGAAAAAAAAGCATTTACCAAGCAGTGGGGGGGCGATGAAAGATCAATCAACCCAGGGGCTCTACCAACTCCCCCTTACCCGCACAATTTTTTATTGCATGTGGTTTTTTTGCTGCCTTTGTTTTCTTCCGAGATCACCTTTGAGTAATTTGATCACTTATAGGCACCCAATTCATTTAAACCACACCCGCAGACGCTGTTTAAATTCTTTTCAATGGCTTTACCCTTATTGTTTTCAGTTTTTGGCCGCATGATTTCCAGGTAATGGAATCGGACAAAAAACCCCAAAAAAAAAAAGCTTGGGAAACCGGATCTCTCTTGTTTCCCACAAACCC
>Ga0163217_1011551_pt1 | contig 16390 bp, 9 predicted proteins | sample SynspAceP_FD_185933 | JGI IMG/M metagenome (GOLD analysis project Ga0163217, IMG submission 185933) | Saline lake microbial communities from Ace Lake in Antarctica - Synechococcus sp. Ace-P (PacBio error correction) | ecosystem: Environmental > Aquatic > Non-marine Saline and Alkaline > Saline ... | reverse complement strand
GAGGTATATGCATTAAAATTAAGAAAATATCAGAATAACATATTATGGGTTTAAACGATTATTAAGCACAGAAACAAAGGGAGGGAAATACGGCGCTTAAGAAGGAAAAGAGCGTTTAAAACGTTCGTCAAGGAGGTTGCAGCACTCCTTTTACGTCGACACGACGTATCCACAAGGTATTGCTCGACAGGGATCCAAGGAGTTGAAGGATCTTACCACCCCGGCGGCGAAATGTCCAGGGTGCAATAGTTTAAGGGAAGGCCTTGGAGCTACTGGCCAAAGAAATGGAATACGGAAATGGAAAGAAATATGCGGAATTTATTTGGCGCATATCAGTGAAGATTCGGTGGCTTAATTCTTAGTTAGGTACCAAATATTCAACTTTTTAAGGCATTTTTAATCTTTACTTTGATTCACTTCAGTTTTTACAGCAGGCTGTAAGTTACTATAATTAATTATTTCAATTTAATAATTGCCATTAAAGAGGGAGGGGGTGACCGGAGGAGAAAACTATCAAACTGTTTAAACTTTTTTTGGATTATGTGTGGGTGGATGGAATTTAGATGTGTATGGCTTCATTCCGTATTTTCTATTCTTTTAAAATTCTGCCGCTTGTTCAAATATGTCTTTATAAACTTCGTCCCCTTTCCACAGGCTGGATAACCTGTTTCATCCAACAATAAGATGCAGACCAACTTTTATAGCAGATTTACTTCTTACCCAACAGGGGAAGTGTTTGTTGTTGTCCTCAATCTAAATCCTTTAACGCTTTTGCTAAATCAATGTGTTGTCTCTGGTAGTCTTGAAATCATACCTTTAACACAACAATATCTCAAATATCGTAGAACGCTCTCAAAATCATTCTAATCCCCGCTGTTAAATCCTTCAACCCCCAAATCCAATGGTTTGGTGCCATTTCTCTCGTAAACCGTAGTATAACATCATCTCTTTTTCTTCATTATGCGCTCTACCAGAGATTGCATCTTCTTTGAATAAAATCACGCTTTTACTTTATTGGACTTTCTGTATTTCTCCGATTGCTTTAGCTAACAATTGTTGAAGCAATTTATTTGGGTGTTCGGTAGTTTTATCTTGTCTCAATTTTCGCCAAATAATCTTCGTTCAAAATATCTTGTTCCTTCTTACCTTTGTCTCCAAGGTTTGAAAATTTCTGACTCCATCACTCTCAAAGCATCTTGTTATTCATTTCACGCACTTTGGCATTCATTTGTGCTGTGTCAGGCCGCATTCCCTTTGGTTTAGTTTAAAAATATTGACTAACGCAAATAGATAGTGTGTAGAGTCTCTTTCTGTTTGTGTTAGCTGTTCGCTTCCTGCACAATATCATAAAGCTGCTTTAGCTTTTACCAAGCCCATTAACGAGTTTCAAGGTCTTTTGTCTGTTGTGCATATTCGGCAGCCATATTTAAGCATTCAATGCTCTAATGGTGTTTCCGCCAAAGTTATTTGAAACTATTCAAAAATTTTGTGAAACACTTTAGCTAAAAAGGTCTAAATGGTTTCTAACAATAATTAAAGACTCTTTTATGTCCTCAAAGTTTTCTCGTTCGCCTTTATTGTACTGGGCTAAAGCGAGGTTCATTGCTTTTTTTATACCAATGTAATTCGGAAAACTAATCCTTTGTTTTTACCTGCAAATTTTCGGTTTACTCTCGAATAGTTTGGCATTAAATTGTGCTGTCTAATTTGGTTTGTCAATGAGATGGAATCAGAAAGGAACATCAAAAACTGTGAGCCACATATCAACCACAATGGCAATTTTAAAATTGGTATTTTTCATTTTTAAACTGCCTGTCTAATTCTGTGCGTATTCTTTTGTACCGAGCAGGTCATACATTTCTCTTTGGGTCGTCTATTTCCTCTGGTCATTATCATTTGATACGTTCCATTGGGTTTGATTTTCCCTTTTATCTTTGTCTGATAAATTGCTCCTTCTTCTGCGATTTTTATTTTCTCCCATTCAGGTCTTAATGCAATAACGTTTTTTTGTAAAATTATAATCCAATTTTCTCGGCCTACTACAAAAACAAACATTGCTTTTCCTTTAACTGTTGCTCCTTCGGAAACTCTATTGTCGTTAAATTGTTTTACAAAATTTCTGCCAATTTCTGTAATCGTCTGGGTCGCCTAAAATGGAATTCATGGTGGCAGTTGCCTTTTTGTTTCTCTCTATTGATATTCGTTAGCAACTTCTTCAGCAAGCTTCTTCGTAATACTTTTCAATTTTCTAACTCGCCCATTGTGTAAGGCTACTTTAGCTGCTCGTCCTTCGTAAAACAATCCTACTGTAACTTTCATCTCTTACCGATTCCGTCATTGTGTAAGCATCTACCACTTTCCCAAAAACATCTAAAGTGGCATCAATTGGTGTTCCTGTAAAACCAACAAATGGCATTGTTAATGAATCGTGAAAATATTTAGCAAAACCATCAGGTTTTTCTTAACGCTTCTTCGGAAGTTCACTTTTATTTTTTGGTCTAAATTGGTTTGACTTTTCTGTGTGCTTCATCCGAAAACAATCAAATTGGTCTTTCGGTTACGCAATTCGGTGTCTTCTGTAAAACTTCATAATAGTAGTAAGAAAACCTCCACTTTGTCTGCCTCTTGTACTTTGCTTCTTAAAATTCAGCCCTTACTTTCAACGCTTTCTACTGCGTTATCGCCTATAAATGCTTGGCATTGGTAATGTCTGCCAATTGGTCGTCGTAAGTCGTACGGTCGGTATTAAAATTATGGTTGGACTTTCAAAATGTTCGCTTTTCTAATAGGCGAGTGCGGTAAAGCATTGTATAGCTCTTTCCACTCTCGTTGCCCCAAAGTAGTTCCGCCTTACGTCTCCTTTCTGGTTTTTCTGCTATTTTTAATATGTTCCGTTAAATGTTGCCGAGCTGCGTAATATTGTGGATAACGACACACTATTTTCTCATCCTTTTTTGACGAATCGGGAATGTAAATAAGTTTGAATATATCTCGCAATCTTGTTTGGTTTGAACATTCCTTGCACAAGCGTGAAACATACTATCATATACCATCTTACACTTGCAAACTGAATTCTACGCCAAGCGTAATAAAACTCATAAGGGATTGCAAAAAAACGAACCTTGCTTTGTTGTTTACGCCACACTTATTACACAAAAAAGCTTGAGTTTAAACAGTTCTGGAATTGTTCTCTTTAGGCAGTAGTTACATTGAACATAGCATTATGAATTGTTGTATTTTCTGAATGAGTGCTGTTTTAAATTCAAAAACAAACAACTGGTATACATTAATTTGATTATTCCGTCAGAATACGTCTTTCTGTGCCACAATTCGAGCTGATTAACAATTTGTAAAATGTTGGTATCTGTTGGATATTGTATTTCGGGTTCGGCAGCTATGGTATCCAAAATTATTGCTTATACGTGCTTTCTTAATCCTTTATAATCAATCAGTTCATATGAATATTCTTTTTGCTGTCTATCCTCTCTTTTTAAATGAACCATCAGCTAACCACCGCATTTATTTTTTTGTTTGCTTCATAAAGTCTGCCGAAAGAAAGCGTTTTAAGTTGCAGAAATAATTGATGAGCTTCTATCTCGGATTAATTTTTCTGTTTTGTAACGTTAAGCAAAATATTTTTTCAAGTCATTCTTCTATCCATACTTCATCATTCTGTTCGGGCTATTGTACTTGCCCAAAAAGTGTGGGGAAATCTTGCATTTCCTAAAAGCTCAATAAAAGCCTGTTCTTAATTTCCTCCGTAAATTTCATTTCTTTGGTTTCTCAACTTTTTAAGTCTTCTTCTAATTCTTTTAGACGTGCTTCCTTTTTCTAAGGCTTGTTTTGTTGTTGTATTAAACTTTCGCATATTCTTTCCTGATTTTCCCAAAGCTTTCTTATGTGATTACATTACTGCGTGGGTTAGTAAAAAATCCCTGCCATTTAATTGCAGAATTGCTGTCAAGCCTTCTATATTCCAATTCGTTATATACATTGGCGTTTGCTGTTGTGCCATTTTTTCTGCAAATGCCAAGTTATTGCTCCACCAATAAACCTTAAGAGCTTCATGTTCATCTCAATTCAGTAGTTTTTGCAATGTTACTTTCGCTTTTTTATGAAACCTCTTGTGTTTTCTATTCAGTAGGAAGATTTCATTAGGGCAAACCTGCATCCACGCCTGAAACACCAATTCTCTGCGGTTTCGCTGACTGATTGCCCAAAGCAGTTTGGTTTTGAACTACTTTAAAAAAATGCAATCGTTTTTTCATCCCTTGTGTCATAATTATACTGGTTGCATAGACTTGTCTTTTATTTGTTTGATAAGAACTTTCAGACATGTATCTCACGAATACGGTCTTGCAATTCGTTGAAATAGTTCATTGAACTACCCGATTAAAGCGATCGTCATTAAGGTGTTAAAGACCTTTGATGATGTTATTCTTTTAACCGCTGTGTAGCCCAATACGGAATTGTGTGCCTGTACAGATTTACCCGAAACCAACCGAAATAATTACATCTAAACTATAATGTCTTATCTCTTTTCAACAGTTCGGTGCCTTCGATTCTAACTTGTCGGAATTTACCGACTAGTTGCTTCTGCATCCAATTTCGTTTTTCTTGAAAACACGTTTTGAATATGCCTGTAATAGTACTTCTACCTTTACCAAAAAAGTAGCCATTTGTCTGCGCGTAAGCCATACCGTTTCTTCTTTCTACAGCGAACATCTATTTTGATGTTGCCGTCTGGGTTGATATATGAGGATTTCGCTGTTCATATTGTGATGTGTTATAGAAAAAACTAAAGAGGTACCCCATCATTTCACTAGCAAACTTCCTTTATATCTTCTTCATTGCTGATCTTGTAATAAATGTGACTAGTGCTCATCGAAGAGAATTGATAAAGACATTGTTACTAAGAATTATTGTGATTTATGCGTGTGACTTACTGCAATGGTGAGAAGATTGCTTCAATCTTTTGATCTAACGTTCCGAATGGCGTATTCACTTCAGAAAAATGCTTTAAACTCTTTTATAAGGAAATTGGCAAAACTGGACTTTCAAGAGATTGGTCTTAAGATCACTTCTTATGTCAACATCATTTTCTATTGATAAGCATAAATTTTGGAGAAACCTTCTCATACGTAGTTTCAGTAAAGTTCTTTACTTTCAATTCTCTCAAAAAACTTGTCCGTACTATTTTTGAGCAATCTCAATGAAAGAGATGGTAAAATCATCATTCATTCTCGTCCATAAGATTCTAATGAAGTCGGGGGTGTGTTAAAAAATGATTACTTGACCTTTACTGCTCTTAAAGCTTCTTTGAACGAGTAATAGACTTCAATATGCGACTGTCGTCTAAACTTTGATAATGGATCGTCCAATACGTTATCGCTTTTTGCTTTATAGTTCAGTCGTTTAAGAATCCATCTTTCCAAATAAGCGAAAGAGCTTAAGGCATGTTTATCAGACTCACTGAATACTTTGTAATGTTTGAATCGCTTACCCTCTACATTTTAAATTTCACTTTTAGAAATAGGGACAGGCTGATGCCCTCGATTGTCTGTTCCTCTTTCAAGTGTAAAAGTTTTCACTCCCAAACTGTTTAACAGTGATAATCAATTGGAGATAAGAAACCTATCAAGGTATTGGTTTGATTTGCAGATATGCCTGCTCGTTTTACAGTTATCCGTTGACTCAATAACTGGATTCTTGTTCTTTCTCTTTGATTACGGAAACACAGCATCATTATTGCTCAATTCTGCGATTGCATTTTTTTTAATACCAATTTCAGTTTGCATTCAGCAAATCCTAGTTCTTATCTGGGATAAGTTAGATATGGCTCTTTAAATAATCGTATAGCCTCCTTTATGCTGCCCAATGGTTCTGAAAATTGCAGTATAAAATTTCTTAGGGTAGTTGGTGTGATTTCTTATTTAAGCTTCGAAAAATCAAATTGATTAACCAATTTGTCGTGTGGTTTTCTTTCTTTGCTGTTAAAGGGCTGGATTATCTCGTTGAGAAGGATGACCTGCTTAATCATTAAGACTTGTCTCGTTCGTTGAATCTATTAACTCATTTATCGAATTTACATAATGCAGCGAAGACATCTGTATTTATTAAACTGAGCATATTGGAACAATTAGAGCTGCTTTTGCCATTACCGCATTCAATGAAGTTGTCGTTTAATGCTCTCCACTGTCTTCTAAGCCCTTTCAACGTATTGTTATATCGGACAATCATTACTCGCGGTACGCTCATAAAATAGGGAGTTGATACGCATGAGTAATTCATTTCTGCGTTTTCCAATGATTGACCACAGAAATGAGGCAATTTGAGAATCATTTTTTCGAGTGTCTAAACCCTCCTTAATCCATTGTCCTGCCATTTTCAGTTGTTTCAAAAGTTATTTTCAATATGCTCTTTAAGGCTAGCATTGCAACAGAAAGCTTAATCTCATTGAATTCCCGCCAAATAAAAACGGTTGTTTGGTTACCAAAACTCTGAACATTGTTAGGAAAACATTGAATTGGGAAACATCTTCAATCGATAATATTTCCGTCAGCCTTTGAAGCCTTTGTTGTATCTTGCTGAGCCTTTGTTTAAATTCAGCCGAATTGACCTGCGTTTTGTTTCTTCAAGGTTAATTGAAGTTGGGTCAGCAGATAAAAAAAGGCAAATTATTTCTTCCCTGCTTGTCTCTTAAAAATGCTGGCAACAAATTGGGAAAGCGCCACTTCTATTCCTTCTTATAGTTTTTTTATCGTCAGCGACTTGTGTTGCAATTGCACGCCTTGTTGACCTAGAACGAGATCTTGTTAAAGTTCTTCTTTGTTTTGGCGTTCAATTGAAAGTCCTGTAAATTAAATTTCATGTATAAAATCAGAACCAAAAATACTACAGTTCATCATTTTGAGTTCAACTCGGTCAAGAATTGATTTAAAAATGTTACATGGTAGCTGGTTAGTAGGCATTATGGGGTTACTGATATCCTTACACTCTGATTTGAATTAACAGTTGGTATCGACTTCTAGATGTAAGTTAAGGTTGGTTCATTTTTCTATTAGGAAGAAAGTTATCTGTTATGTTGTTTTTCCTTTTGTATTAAAGCCCATAGATAAAAGTCAGTTTCTCAAATTGAATAAACCACATTCGAAATTCCCGAAAAGACCACATTTATTGATTTACTGTAATTTTGCTTTATCATATACCTAATTTTCTACTATTTCACTTCCATTACTTTCCACAACCCCTTCATCAAAACTGGACAAAGTGTTTTATACTTTCTTTTAATTGGTCATTAATACACTTGCGAGTTTCCAAGGTATGGTAAAAATGGTAACTATTGGCTTCTTGCATTTTAATTCTATGGAATGGGTAATTTTTACATTGACATATCCGCCCAATCAAAGGTTCTCTTGCACCTCTCCCAAGAGTTGAAACGTGCATAACGGTCAAAATTCGTTCTTTGGAAAATAAATACCAGATATTCTGGTAAAAAGTTCTTTTAGGTATCTTTTACCTTAAAAAACTGTATAAGGTACTGGAAACCAAACTGCCTTACTCCATCTAAAAATCGCAAGTGATATTTTATTCTCCGTTTCTTGAAGTAACAGACATATCCAAAATTGTCTTTGGTTCTTACAATTGTTATTGATAAATCCGGAGACGCTTCTTTTTAGATTTAGTAGGTTATTGAATATTTTGTTCACGCTTATGCCAAGCAAATTGTCAGTTTCTAAAACGAATTTCTGTTCATCAGCTGCTGAAATATAATCGTCTAATGTTTTGGAACTTCTTTTGATTAAATCTTTCAATGGTATGTGTCAACAAATCCAATTGCAAAATCATCCAAGATTTTTCATACACTTTTTGGTTTGAATAAAGCAAACCCTTTATAGATTTGCTAGTATTTGCGTTGTTGGTCATATCGGGAATGGGCAATTCAATCTTTCACAAAAACGTTCCCACTCTAAACTTGCTCTCTACATACTGTCACTAATAAAACAACCGATACCTGTCTCGATTCTGGTCTTGAAACACATATTCATAATTCAGTATCAAATCATTGTGTCTTTACTCGTCTTAACTAAATAAGCTGGCGAAATAATTGCAGAGTTCATCATCCACATTATAGGCAAGACGTATAGTTTTTCAGCTTACCAACTTGCATTGCTGAATATGCAAACTGCCTTTTTTTAATTGATCTTTATATTTTTATAATCTGTACCTGAAACATTGGCAACCGATGGCATAAAAATTTTTTGTAATGTTATTCCCCAAGAGATGCTACGTTCCAAATCAGTATTTCGATTGTCCAACCATTTTATATAATCGCCTAATCGTTTAAAGCTCATTAAGCCCAAGATTTTAAAAAGCATTAATCAATTGGTTTTGAGATTCTTTCTCTTCTTTTAATAGCGTAGTTTGAACCTTTTGAATCCGTTTCATTTCGGCGTTATCAAAAATTCAATTCCGCTGTCTTTAGTTCTACAAAACTCAATGTATTTGCTTGGCACTAAAGAAAAAATCGTTGATTCTACATCTTTCGAAAACTGGCAGATTTGCAAACTCTGGCATGTCTTTATATTGTGTTGTATAATCGGTTGTTGCCAATTTGGGTAATTTAAGCAACTTCTTCAATATCTTTTTCAGTAAGCTCTACATATTTCTTTTCGTACTCACTCCCAACGTCTTAAATCCATAAATAAGATTCTTCTTCTCGGTTTATCGCTTAGTTTCCGGTTTTTGGTTGTTTTCGTAACTTGTTCTTTCTTTTTTGTTTTTGTTGAGAATTCCAAGGTTACGCTAATATCTGTGGGTGGTAAATGTGTTTCTTGGAAATAATGAAATGCTTCCACAATTATCTCAATCAACTTCTAGCGAATTTTATATTCTTCGCCACCTTCCTGAAAAGGTGCACCAATTGGCAAGTATAAAAACCTGCAACGCCATTCTTCAGAGTTTGGAAAACCATATCAAAATCCACCCGTAATTGGCATTGCTTTTTGGTGGTACTTCATACCCCATCCAACGTGGGTCGTCTAACCAATTCATTTTCACCTCTCCAATCTTTTCAAATTAAAGGTGGATAGGGGGGCCATTAATATTAAAATAAAAAAAAACATATCAATTAAAAATAAAATCAGCTTTAAATCTTTGTGTTTGGTCGTGCTAAAGTAGCAGCGTGTTGTCTCGCCCAGTTTGCCGAAAATTTCATCACTCTAATGCAAGATTCATTTTTGCCAACTTGTAGGGTTGTCGGTGTGTTTTCTGCCGTAAATTGAAACTTTTTTTTTTCCTTGGTGGGCTTCAATAAACCTTTATGGATTGTGTCACAAACATTCCCACCTGTTCCGCAACAAGGATCATAAATATTCCTTTGTAGGGTTCTATAAGTCAGCAATTAGGTTTACAATGGTTTTGGGGTGGTAGGAAGTGCCGTTCCCTTTTCCGTGCTTCTTTTAGGGCAAATTTTCCTAAAAAAATATTCATACACTCTGCCAATGGACATTCTTGGCGCCCAGTGTCTTGATTGTATCAATTTTCATTTACTGTGTTCGAGTAGGGAAGCAAGTTTTAGGTTTTTATCTAAAGCTAAGCGAAAGAAATAATTGTCGGGGCAATTGCACTTTTTAAGGCAGGGTTTGTTTTTTTCTCAATCGTATTAAGAAGCTGTGTCAATTTTTAATTGACAATGTCATTTTGCTTGGCCATTTTGATAATGTAGCTCCAACGAGAAATTTCTCTAGGTAGAACCAATTATTCATAGCGTAGAAAATCTTTTCATTTCTACATACTTTTCTTTGCCTTCTGCTATGGTTCTTTTTTTGCGTTTCTTCAAATTTGTCGCTGGCGAATTTCAGGAAGATAAGTCCAAGAACTACGTGTTTTGTATTCTGCTGGCATCAACAGAACCTCTCAATTGTCGCAGATTTGCCACAGTGATTTCTCAATCGCTTTTTCTTTTACTGCCTTTTTCGCCATATTCTAACTAATTCTTTTTTCTTGTTTTCAAAGTTAACTTTTCCATTTTTTCAATTTCTGTTGTGCGTTGGCTAAAAAAATAGCTCTTTTGGTTTTTTTGACCCTTTCTTCATTTTATATTCGTACAAGCTATATAGTACTATACATTTATCTGTAAGTTATTTTATAGAAGGGCAGGCGGTAACCAGAAGTAAAAAGCCACTTATTTTCAACTCTGTTACAAAAAGGCGGATTTCTGTAGAGAGTTTTATTTTATTTTCCATATGTCAGGTGTCTTTACCGCAAATCTAGGAAACCCCATAACCAACGGGGCGAATGTAAAGAGTTTAAAAAAAAGACGCGAAACCACACGAAAAGGGCAGGATACCCACAAGAAAATCGTTATTACTTTAGCAGAAAAAGATTAATTAGGACATGGATTTCGTATACCATATTATTTGCACGATTATAGTTTGAAATTAAAAAATTCAAGCAGTATCGCAATAGTCTTAAAAAAATCTGCACTGATTTTGGTAACTATAGCAAATGGTCTGTCAATTGACCAATCATGCTACCTCAAATTTATTTTATGGAAGCTCCGGAACCCCAATTACACAAATTCAGCAAAGAACTCTCGTAAACAGTATTATACATGGCTTTTGGAAATTTATTTTTGCATAGTAAGTATTCCTATTCTAATTGCCTTTGCCATAAAAAGTAATAATTCACCGGGCGTCATTGGCGCAGGCTATATATGGATTTTGTTTTTTTACAACTTTTTACTTTTCCACGCTCTACCACGGATTATCACAGTGCTTAGGTAAGCAAATGTGTTTCAAATCCTTGACCACCATCAGTATTATTTCCTGATATCAGGCACCTACACTCCCAATTTTATTAATTTATATGATAAGCTTGTTTGGCATTACGTTGCCTATCGGTATTGTGGGCTGACTGCATTGGGGAATTGTTTTTAAAGATTTTTTTTACCGCGTAAATGGAATAATTATTTCAACGCTTGTTTAATAGCAATGGCTGCATTATGATAGTAGGCGGACCCTACTTTTCTTGAAACTATTTCCCGCTCGAAGTATTGACCATGAGTTTCTACTCTCGTGCACCTCCCCTTCTGCTCTCTCACTTAACTGGTAACACAAATATCTCGCTTACATCCATGGCAATCCTCGCGACATAGAGTCTTTTTAGCTGCTGACGCACGACGATATAAGTTCACTGCTAGACCATCTCTTGACTGTCTGAGTGTATAATCAGTAGACATTCTCTTGTGAGCTTATCATCTCGTACTCTTTGACTGAGAAAACAGGCAATTAAAAATTCTTGAATAAAACGAAATCCTTCTTAGAATAATAGTATTCCATAAAACGCTCCGTTTTATTGGAATGGATTTAAATGCATTTACCAAATATTGGCTTACTTCTTTCCATTCGTCGTTCTTCTTAATACGTTTTAGACCAATTACCTTTATAGCACTTGGAGTCGTTTAAAACGACTGTATTATTAAAACTTTCATTTTTCGGTGGTTAAAACTCCTAGTAAGTTCATTTTTCAGTATAGTTTTCTAGGTTTAATTTTAAGAGGTATAAAAGTATACATTATGTTTTTGGCTACGTAAGGGTAAGTACTAAAACCCCAAAATCCACCTATTTACAAATTGATGCCTCTCTTAAAAGAGGGGTTTCTGAGAAAAATATCTTTCGGATGTTTCTTTCTGGCGGAAAAGCTGAACGTTCATGATTTGGATTTGCATGATTCCGAAACTTCGAGAAGGAGATTGACAGTCCATTGTTTGGAAGCTGGACCGTATTGCCAGAGTAATTTTCAATCTATGTTGGAAATTAGTGAACCAGTTTTGAAAAACTTGGCTGTAAGATTTAAAAGTATAAATGACCCGTTTATTGATACGACTTCCCGCGCATGCAAATTATAATCACACTTGTTCGGGGGCCGTTAGCCCAATTTGAACGTGATATTATAATTCGGCGGACAACCGCGGTTTAAAAAGTGCAAGAAGAAGAGGAATACAATTGGGCCGCAAAAAAGCTTGGTAATGGAAGCAAGCAAAAAGCGATGTTTGCTGCATTCATATTATCAAGAGAATAAATTACCCAGTTGTTGACATCATGAATTGGTAGGAATAAAATTCAAAACCTACCTTTATAAGTACTTGGCCATTCAGGGTCGAAGGGAACTGTAAAGAAGTGGAGTTGTTTTTGGATGAGAAACAGGAATTGGAAAAAGGCCTTTTGTTTTGAAACATAAGTAACATGGAACCTCAATATATATTAAAAAACGCAAAGGTCATATTAATAGTTGGAGTATCCTTATTATAATAGTTCCTTTTGTTTCTGGACCAGGATCTAAGGGCTATTTGATTTTTCCAATACAGGGGCCAAATAGGTGACACCATTGGTGGTATAACCGCTCCGATTCTGCGTCTTATCGGTTCTGCACTGGTTTTTTCTTTGCCTTAAAAGCTCAAATTGATGGCAAATAAAATAATTACAACAACAAATTTACTAACGAGGAAAGGAAAATTGGACTACAATAAAAAATTTACAATATTTAATGCGCCAACTAAGTTTATCTACATGACGAAATTAAAAAGTTTTAGTTATTTAAAAACAAAAAGGCACGTGAAGAATAATCAGCAGGATCAAGTATTTTGAGATGAAGGGAGCCTTGGCTATTAACAGATAATAGTCCAGCTTGGACACTGGGAGATTAAAGATTTTGAAAAAATTCTAAGAAAATACAGATGCTGCCATCTTATTTAAATTACTTAGAACCTTCAAATCATTTGTAGATGTAGTAAAGGCAAAGCTGACATTAAGGAATCAAGGACAGGGATTACATGCTCAAACCAAACTGAGTATTTATTTGACTCGAAAGATTAGGCCAGGTTTCGATTCAAATGATAATTTGGGGCCAGGCTTTAATCAGGAGATTTGTGATAATTGCGGTCAGAGACACCCGGTTTCCTTCAAGCTCTTGATTTATTTGCGATATTAGAAGCTTACTTAATAATAAAAACAACTCTAATGAAATGAAGTCAATTCACCGAACTATTTTAGATTATGGAAACTTAGCGTAGGTGCAGGCACTTTTTCTTTGCCATAGTCCTAGGAATTTCTATTATTTCCAGATCGATAAAAAGATAGAAAAGTAACATTATTGGCAGATAAAAGGTATGAATGGATTAATGAATTTAGAGAAAAGGTTGCTTCAGAATTGAGTATCTCTTCTGAGATAAAACATACTGAGAGAAGCAGGGTTGTATGACGAAGCAAATGCCATTTTTAATGAATTGAGATTGGGAAAGTCAATTTAGCTTCGATTTAATGTTAAGATAATAACATAGAAGATTCCCAATTTGCTTCTAGAAAAGTTAGAAACTTGTTTGTACATTTCTTTGGGCATGATCTCTCACAAGACTTTTTAGCCTTAGATAAACGAAGTCTATTCAGCCTCGCAGAAAATCATTAACAGAATGGAGTAGGATAAGAACTTTGAAATACTAAATTTTAAGTCTAAATAACCATTAAAAAGTGCCATTAACAATTTTATTATTTTTTGATTACTTACCTTTAGCTTAAATAGATGAATAGGGGAAAGATTATATTTGGTAATGAGATAAGCCCAGTATAGAAAAATACGCTTGGACAATGACACTATTTGGTTGAATCAAAGGCAAAATGCAGAAATTTGTTGATAAGGATAGCGATACAAAGGTCTACCATTTTAAAAAAATCTTCACACCAAAGATTGGATAAAAAAGAACTACCGAGAAAATACTCGGTAGTTCAAAAAGAAGGGGCATAGAAAGGTAAGACGTTTACTGTTTATTTTACAATTTAGATGCCTAAATTTCGGTTGGTTATCGAGAAATTCAAAACAGGGAACCCAATTTAGAATTTTGGCCCAACACCTATTTTAAAGGGAATACTTGGGTCAAAGGTTATTATGCCGTTCATGGAAAAAAAAGATTGGCCAAAAAGAAGAGAGGAAATTCGAATACTTAGAAATTGTATTTCTATATTGGGCAGGGGCGAATCGAAAAAAGTCAAGCTATTGAAAGTAATGAATGGTTGAGACAGTTTTCACAAGGCCTGGACACTCGACGGACTACGACCATGAGCCTTGACACGAAAGGACTAACAAAAAAAGGAGGCATTTTCCCTAGTTTTGGAAGAGTATCAGTGCTTGTTCGGACAGATGTCAACTGAATTTGATATCTGATATTTTTGAAGGGAAAGGATAAAAATTTTCAAAGCTGCCCTAGCTCAAAATTTACAAAGGTTTCGGGAACAGAGGATTTTCACCTACAATAGAAGAAAAGCAGCATACATTATTATATCTGAATACTAAAACATTTCTTTTGTCGATGGTTAATAAGCGAATGCGGCAGCTTGTTTTCTTAAAATTTCTAAATGAAACCAATATGCTTGTTTCCCAAAATTGGTAACCAATAATCGCAATGATACCTTGGCCAGTTAACGCATATTCATTGCTTCGAGTAGCCCCAGAAGAAATGCAAACGGCTTTAAACGATGGTGATTAGTGTTCTAAACAGAAACAGGATAAATAAAAGTTCAAATAAGGATATTTAATTATTTGCAAATACTAAAGGAGTAAGAATCTGTGCTTTTTTATGTATGTGGTAAATGTTTGGATAAGGAACAAGGTTAGGAAAGGCTTATTGTGAAAAACATATTCATGAAGAAAAGAAATTGGAATTTTTAAATTAAAATTAGTTTATAACAATATGTTATTTTAAAAATAACATATTGTTATTTTTTTATTATCTTTGTAAAGTCAGCAGACAAAATAATTAAAGCCATAAATAAGCCAAATAATTGAAGGCCAATAATATGTAAGTGCTAAAACAGAAGTTGATGACGGACAAAAGCGAAAATTAAGGCAAACAGCCTTTAGGTTCGAATGAAAGAACTATTGGCATTAGTAAGGAGAAAGCGGGACGCTCCAAAAAACGAACTCTCCAATAATTAACATTGTGAAGTTCTATTGTTAAAAAGGACGTGGGCAAGATTCGAATGAAGAAAACTAACTAGCCATAGCAGAAGTATGAGCGGTAAAAACTAGAAGAAATACGGATTATTGATTCTTTTATGGATTCCACTATGATAAATAAAAATGTACAAAACTTGTAATATCTACAAAGTTCAAAAAAAGATTTAAAAAAGAATAGAAAAAAACCCCCTGATAAAAGAGCTTACAATAGCTGTTTTGAAGTTACTAAAGAAAAAGGGTGTCTCGGGTATCCTAACGAAATGAAGCCCCATAATTAAAGGGAATTACAGGAACAATGGGAGTGCCAACATTAAGGACCAGATTTATTGATAATTGGTACCAAATTTGAACGCCCCTAACATTATGGGTAATTTTAGTTAGAATAGGTTTCACATTCAGATCTATTCAGGTAAAACTAAAAAAAGTTATATTAGTGATTAATCAACGTAAGGATAATAAAGAACACAATTATTTCTGATAAAAAGTGATTGGATTCACTTTATAGACTAACTTACAATTCTTGCGCTAAAACACAATAATTGTTCTTGATCCGTAGAAATACGGGGTTCCGGGCCTTTTCAATTACGTGATTGCCAATACGCATATTCCCTCAATATATTGGTCCATATCCTGAACTATTTTATAAATAGAAGTACTAACGCACCGCAGAATCATTCAATGCTAAATAAAGGTTTCAGGCGCCAGTCAGAAATGCGCGTTAGAAATACAGAATTCTTCCTGTTAAGGTTAAACTACACATTATGTGCTTGCAATTAAAATATCCAAATACCCAGAAATGTTGTACTTGATCCCTTAAAATACTGCGCTGCAATCTACGTGCAATACTAAAACTAAAAAAGCCCTTCACATCTGTAGAGGCCTTGATTGTCTATTAGCCAGGTCCTGGTGAGCGGGACTCGAACCCGGCGACCCCCTGGTGGACTGGGCAGCTTATTCCGTAAAACCCCAACGTTGAACTACGAACCCTTTTTGAGCGTTAGCGAGTGGTGCAAACTACTCTACACCCGTGTGATTTAATTGCACAAACAATTTTTCGGAAAAAAGTAATGCCAATGCTTCTAATTACTCCTCTTCAAATTTCTTGGCTCCATCTTCGCTCCACCAGAAAGGTGTTCATGTATCGACCGGAGACAACTATCCTTTACATCTACCTCCACATATTTAATCTGGTATTACTGGGCACATTGTTAATCGCCACAATTCTTCAAAGAAGTCTTTAACCTGCCTTTTCCATAGAAAGCCTCTCTTTTACCGAATCGGCATAAAGGATCGATATGAGTCCCCGTTTCCACATCGAAAATAAAGCGCTTAGGGGTATTTTTCAAAATCAAAGGAGGAATTCGGTTCCTTATCCAGA
>Ga0163217_1106879_pt1 | contig 16392 bp, 23 predicted proteins | sample SynspAceP_FD_185933 | JGI IMG/M metagenome (GOLD analysis project Ga0163217, IMG submission 185933) | Saline lake microbial communities from Ace Lake in Antarctica - Synechococcus sp. Ace-P (PacBio error correction) | ecosystem: Environmental > Aquatic > Non-marine Saline and Alkaline > Saline ... | reverse complement strand
GTCGGCCACGGTCGAAGACCCCGCAGCCATCCGCCACTTTATGCACGCCACCGCATCCTGCCCGATCCCTGCTGCCGACCCGACCGCGGCCCGATACCAGAGGGGGTGCTGCACATCAGCGCGGCCCCGCATGGTCCGGCAACGCGCCGCCTAATGCAGCCCTGCGGTCTCGAAAACAGTACGCAGCATAAAAACCACCCTGACTTCCACAACACCCGCGCCCAAGCCGAATTGCTTTTCACAACCTCTGCTTGCCAAACGAAGACAGCCTGCCCACGTATCCACCACGGCTCTCTGAACCGTCAGCAACGCGAACGTCAAGCCGCGATGGTGCGCGCGACCTCGTGCCATTTTCTTGCACCGGGCAGCCTTCATCTTGGGATCGACGGGCGACTCGATCTTTATGATCCAGATCGGTGCCCGAAAAGAATGTAAAACGTCCGTGACAACGCATCGGGCGCCCAACACTCGCTACAACGCCCGTTCAAGGCGCTGTGGTCCCGCGAACCGTTCGAAGTCGTTGAAGCTTGCCGCGCTAACCCGTATGTCCGAGAGCTGAGCGACCCCGCGCGGCCCCGGCACCACGAAGACGTATTGTGCCAGCATATTCCTGATCACCGCATCGCCGTCCCTTTCGACGCCGATTGCGCTAATATGCCGAGGTACGTCGAGCCGGCGCCTACCGCGGGCCTTACCCGCGCAGAGTCGGACGCCTGCCTCGATTTCTCGCACGGTGGCTATGCGCTGCGGGCCTATGACAGGTGGCAACGGCTGCTGTGTACGGAACTGTAAATGCACCTGCGCGACCCCCGCAGCAGCCAAACGGCATCCGCATGAACATCGGCCACCATCCAAGATACCGATACGCTAAAGTCCGTATGAACGCAATCGCGCGGCAAACCACTGGCGAGATCAAAGGCTTTGCTGCCATCGCTGAGCGCCAGGCGACACTATTTCTGATTGCGCAGGATCGTCAAAATACGAAGCCTGCGCGAAATGACCGTCAGTCAGGCCGCTCACCTCAAGAAACCACGCGTCCACGTTCATGGCACGAAAATTCGCCACCTCCACCAGCTTTCGCCCGCTGCAAACGCATTTCGCCAAGACAGCTGGCCCGACCTGCCGCCGTCATACTGCCGATGCGTCGCTGCAGCGCGAAGTCAGCCAGCTGCCGCAACCGGGGCGGCTTGCTGATTCGAAAGCTTCCCACATGTCCGCGCCAAACGGTTCTACGCTGCCGTCGCAAACGCGCAACAAACTTTGGGCCTGCTGCTACCAAACGGGATGAAGAGCTTGCCTTAACCCTCTGGTTTTTGTCGCCACTGACTATGCCACGCTATCTGGGGCTTGATTCCGTTAATGATCCGCCCCTTGTTGATCCACGCACTACACACGCTTGACCTTTGCTGGCGGGCAAACGCTGTGATAAACGCACCTTTCGCGCGGCCGCCACGATCGCTGTTGATGAACAAACACCCCACAGGCCCGCAAATCAGGCCGTCAGCGACTTCAAGCCGGATATTCTCTACATACACTGCTGAAAATACGAACCGCGATCACCCTGCTTCCTCGACACTTCACCCGCGAAGGCGTACGCGGAACTGTGACTTTGCCCGCATCGAAAAGATGCTGCACCGGATCAAGGCCCGTATCGATCACCGCACCTCACGTGTCAGCCCGCTGTCAGCGCCACTAGTTTCTGAAATGGGACGTGTGCCGGTCAAAGGCAAGCTGAAGGAACGCCTTCTAGGCCGAGGAATCCGCCGTTTAGAGGCTCGGCTCGCCGCAAGATCACCCCTGCGCCTGACAATATCCCCTCAAGCGACGCTAAACCGCCGCGACGTCCGCATATGAGTATTTTCAAAAGTGAAGATGCCCACCGCGCTCTGTGCGTGCGGGGCGTCTTCGCATTCACCATTTACAAATACCTCCTCCCCCTGCGTCACACCAAAACTTCGACCCGGCCCTGCGCCTGCGTAACTTGTATGAACCAACCATGAACACCGAGGTATGCCTTCTGACGTTGCGGCGCGCGCTCACCGCGCTTGGTCTTGGCGCACTTCTGGTGGGCCGAGCATGATGCTCTGTGTCTCTGTATTTGCATCTGGCAAGGCAGAACGGGTCGCCGTGCCGGCGATCTGCTGCTGGCCCCCATACGAGAAACCATACGCTATCCGCCTTGCAGCAGAGCTTGATCGTTTACCGGTGCGCGTCGTATGTGTTGGCGACAGTCTTCGACTATCTGCACGCCCATGCATTGCCCGAAGCAGGCGCTGACGTACCCAGCTTCAAGCAGCGGCAGTGGTGTGGATCGGAGGCAACCATATCCCGACCTTTGCATTGGCGGGAACATCGCCGAGTCGCAATCGGCCCCTTGGTTTTCGCCATATTGCGCAACCGATACGCAGGCAGAGGTTATCGGGCATTAATCCACCCCCAATGCACGGCTGCGACTACTCGCGGGCGTGCTGGTTTATCCCGCGCGCTTTCTATAGGACGACAGCGCTATCATCCGGCGTTTGGTTACTATACCGGCGGCTGTTCAGCGACGCCTCGTGCTAACAGCATTGATGGGCCACGGGCCGCGCCATACTCACCGGACCGGCAGCCACGCGTCCCATGCCCACGCTAGTCGCGTCACTTGTCCGGATACGACGTTGAAATGATGCCCCATGACTCCCAAGGAAATGCCCGATCGCGACAGCTTTGGGCACAGTACCAGATGCAGACCCTCGGCGCAGAATATGACGAGTGTCCAAGGGGCTGATCCGGATCGAAGCCCGATCCTGCCCGGGCACGCTGCAGCACAGGGTTCGGCATGCGGTCTGACGTCTCTATCGGGGACAGCGCGCGGGCTATGCGCCTGACGACCACTGCCCTTGGTACGAGCGTCACGCCGAGATCAAGTATCAACATGCTGCCCCCGCAGCGCGAATATGCTTCACGCGATTGACAATGGTCAAACCGGGCAGGGCGGCTTCGTGTGGTCAACGCAGAAGTTTGCTCAAAGCGGCGACCAGCAGGTCTGATCGCCTTGTTGCAAGGCACGGTTGTGCCGTCCAGCGGCTTGTTGACTAGGCCGTCAGCCTTCGCAGGTTCCAGGCAGATCATGCTGCGCGGCAGCAGGCCGGACCTAATTGGCCAGAGGCAGGCGATTGTCATCGGCCCTACCCCCCTGGCACGAGCGTAATGGCACCGGGCCATTCGACGCAGCTATCAAAGTCAACATCACCCACCAGACGGTTCTGCCTTCGCCCCCGCTCTGGGCGCGTCAGGCGGTTGATTCCTACGGTCGATTGGACGGTCGCGCCGTTTTAGCCAGTCGCCGGCACCATCTCGGGTCCCCACGCCTCAATCACGATGTCCAGCGCGCGCACGACGCGGGCGAAGGTCCTTGTTCCTTGAATGGGCAATGTGACGGTGCAGCTGTCGTTCAGAGAGCGCTGCCATCGTCTACCGACGATATTGCTGCGCCCATCACGACCGCATCCATCCCCGACAGGGCCGTTGGTTGGTCGCCGCAGCATCATCAGGCAGCCAAGCGTCGTGCAGGGCACCATGGACTTCTGTCCTGGGCCAAAAGCGCACGTTCGAAATATAAATCCGTCTACAGCTTTGCCGGATCATCGCGCTGATCACGAGGTCTTCGTTCAGTATTCGGGCAAGGGCAAGCTGCACGAGATGCCTGATCTTCATCGTTGATTCAGGCGTCGATCGGAAAGCAGTTCCGCCTCTGGAGTTGTTCCTCAACGTGTTCGACCGCTTCATGCCCACTTCCTTGGTCAATCTTGCCCTTGGAATTTGACATAGACCTCAGACGCGGATCGCACCGACCAACACCCACAGCCACCCCGGCGTATCCCGTTATCGCTTTTCAGCCGCGGTCACATTGCTGGCACCTGCCCCCGCATCTTGCTGCAAAGCTTCTAGCCATCAATGATCATTCGCTGTCATAGGGATCCGTTCCTTTGTCTGTAGTGCGCTGGTATCACCTAGCCACAGCAGATGACGGCCGAAGAGCCGATCCTCCGGCCTGTTCATAACGCCGCTTAGAACAGACTTTATCATCGCCGATTGTCATTGAGGACGAATATTTTATCGCAGAGGCAACCCGTGGCAGGCCCGGCAATGTCATGATCTCTCCGCAGATGGCGACGACAAACCGGCACCGCGGACAGACGGACTTCGCGCACGAGGATGGTTTAAAAGCCGTCGGCGCGCCGCGGGTTCGGATTCGGGTGAAACTGTATTGCGTCTTGCCATAACAAACCGGCAGATCTCCATAGCCCTGCTTCTTCCCATCCTTTCAGCTATTGAGGATTTTCTGCCATGACCGCCGCCTCGCGCCGGTAAATCTTTGTGCATCGTGTTGATCTTTTCGGCCAGCGCATCGCTCGATACCACGTGGTGAAAATTGGATTGACCCTTCTACGATCGTCTCGACGACCTTTTGTTTGCGCAGATCAGCGGACCTGCGCTGCCCCAATCCCAATGGCGTGACAGCTACGGCTCGGAGCCCTGCGAAGCACGTACCTTGACCCGCACTTCAGCATCGTATCTGTGACGAAAATGGTATCTGGCACAAACGACGGGCACGCCAAAGATTTCAGGCTCAATTATGCGCCAAGGTTGGGCAGCCGGCCTCACCGCGCGACGTTTTCAGCCGCCACAATCGCTTAGCAACGCCCCCTTCATCTTCATCGCCGCACGGTAGTGCCACACCAACAAAACGCAAGACGGCGCAAGCCCCGCTTTGCGGCATTTGATGTTCAGGGAATTTTTCACCCCAGATCGCCCAATCGGCTTCCGTCACCAGTAATCTTGCCAGTTTCAGCGCGTGTCGTCGCGATACAGAGGCAGCCGTGGCGATATTCGCAAAGGCCGCCGGTACGAAGGAGATGTTTTCCAGCGTCTCAACAAGGTTCGGCTGCATCGCGTCTTTCAGCTAGCACGGTCATCCGCCGTCTGCCTTGATATCGCCGCATAGATGGGTTTGCGTCGCGGTAGGCTACGATCAGACGCCACACGCGTTGGATAATCGCTCATGTCTTGGCCAGACAAAGGATCGCCATGACCTCGGATGCGACTGTAATGTCAACCCCTTCGGGCGTGAACCCGTTAGAGGACACGCCCAGTGATGCTGATCTTGCCGTAGGCGCTGTCTTCAATGTCTGACGACACGACGCCAGATCGACGCGGCGCAGATCGGATTTCAAGCGCGTGCCCCAATAGATGTGGTTGTCGATCATCGCGCTCATCAGTGTGCCCGAGGTGATCGCTGAAGTCGCCCGTGAAAAGCAGTTCATCTCTCCATCGCGAAACGATTGCGCATTACCCACCCCCTGCGGCGCGCCCTTATTGCCAAAGTTTCGGCCTAAGCGACGCCCTCGCGGATGCAAACGCAGCGTTCTGCCGATAGCGGTTCAGCCCGTCAACCCAATCCGAATCGGTTCGTGTCGTCTTGCCTCACCGCGGGTGGTGATCGCCGTAACCAACATCACTTTGCCATCGGCCGTCCTGCCACAGAGTTGATGAACTTCGCTATACCTTTGCCTGTCGTGCCGTCCTAGGCAGCAGATCATCGCTGCTAATCCCCGTTTTTGCCCGATCTCTTGGATGGGGCGTTTGGCTGGGCTTTCGGCGATTTGGATGTCGGATTTAAAGTCATAATGTGCTCCCTGATGCGCCTCGGCATTCTGTGTTGTTATTTCCTCAATATGCTGCGGGCCATGGCAAGGGCGCAATCCGACATATCGCTCTTGATGCGCGAGACGGCGGCGTGCCGCGTTTGCCCGTAAGCCGTGATACGCCGCAAAACGCTTAGCCGTTCTGCCAGCGAGTGTGATCGGGGGATGAACAGCGCACGTATCCCCGACCCTCAGCAGACCCTCGCGCTCGATCCAGGCGTCCACCCCCGTTCTTTGGGCAGCGCCGACTTAACTGCCTGGCACGGGCTATGTCTTTTCGATCTCGCGACCGGCAGCACGCAGGCGTTTTCCGTGTCAATCGATCGTCACAACCAAGAGTCGCTTGGCAACCGCGCATGGGGCACCATGGGTGAATTCGGGATGCCTTTGATCACCATAGACCGTCCAAGCTGCACGTGTGTCCAGCGTGTCCAACCCATATCTGCCGCGATCATGCCATCTCTTCGCCACAAGGAGTCGACAGCTGGCGCACATTCCGATGTCGGTGCCTTTGGGAGACGTGTCACCCGCACACAGGACGCACGCAGCCTGCGTGTACGTCATCTTCGAACCGGCATAAGCTGGCAAAGCCGATACGTTCACGTTCTGCGCGCGGAACCCTGCGAGTTCGGCACCCACGCCAAAAGCACGTAATTGTAGCCGTTAATTTCGTTTCTTCATCTGGCATTTGCTTCACGTCCTTGGTGTGCGTTCTGTCGGCAATCTGCGCAAAGCCGCACCAAAAGAAAAGACCCGCGAGTGCCAGCTTTCGTTCGGTCAAAACTACTAGCCAAAGCGTCAGACCGCTTGCTCAGCTCCATCCCGCTTGCGAGCGTATCTTTGCCTTTGCCTTTGGATCGCGTTCAAGCTTGGTTATCCAAACCCACTGTATCCCACCCATCGGTGTCTTGCGGCGTTTGCCACCATCACGCGTTTAAATTCTTCCGCGTAATACGTATCGAAAATTCTTCCTCTGGTCAGTGATTCATTTTTAAAGGCACGGTCGTAACTTCTCGTGATCCGCGTCACGTGTCTGTCGAGCATTCCTTGTGCCGCAGAACCTTTGAAGCCGCGCTGCGCCGCCCATGGCCTGATAAACCGGCTGCTGCTCGAAATAGTCGATTTCCCCGATCCTTTCCGACCATACCATGCGCGACACCAATGCCGCGACCAGTTCTGCCTGCATGATATTCGCCATCGGCCGGAGTAGGAGACAGTCTCAGCCGTACTTAGAAGATTCAGCCCTTCCCGCCATATCATAGAATTTTTTTTGCTCGCTTTCGTCCTTGAAACATCGCATGCTTGTCCATTTCGGCAGGCTCATCACCTATTACCCAAGGCACCGCCACGCGGAATGATCGTGGCCTTATAGACCGAGACCATTTCGCAGGCTATCCCAGCAGATGCTGACCGGCTCTGCGTGTAGGCGTCTTTCTTTCTCGTCCTGCGTCAGACCACTAGAGCGGCGTTCCGCCCCTCATTATCTTGTCCTTGGCTGATTTCGAATCCACTCCATCGCGACAAATCGACGCCCACGCGGCGGCGTCAGGCTGCCCGTTCACGAGGTTCGCCAGGAGCGGCGACCGAGAGAAGCCGGCGTGCCGCTTGCGAGTGTAAGATGCGCAGAGCCACATCGGGTCCAAGCGGTTTACGTACGCACCCAAGGATCTTTCCGCCGCCTTGATCGGGGGGTGCCCACGTGATCTTACGGTCAAAAGCCCCGGACGCGGCAAGCAGGGTCCAGCACGTCTTGCGGTTGTCCGCGATGATTGATCACGCCTCGTCGCAGCCTCAAAGCCGTCCTATCAACCAGCCAGCTGGTTTCAATGTCGTTCGCTGCTCGTCGTTGCCACCGCACCCGCACCCACGGACCGCCCACGCATCATTTCGTCGATGAATACGATACACGGTGCGTTTCTTGGGGTCCTGTCGAAAACATGTCGCGCACACGGCGAGGCACCCACACCGACGAACAAGCTCACAAATCAAGAACAGAAGCATGGTTGAAGAACGCACACCCGCCTCACCCGCAATCGCGCGTTCCAGCAGTTTTTACCGTTACCGGGCCTCAAGCACAGCACCTTTGGGGATCTGCCTCCAAACGGCTGAATTTTTCGGTTGCGCAGGAATTCAACGATCTCTTCCAGCTCTCTTTTGCTTCCGTCGCATGCCGCCACGTCGTCAAGTCACGCGCCATGCTTTTTCGTCAGCATCTTCCTTGACTTACCAAAGCCCATCCGCCCCACCCCTTGCCCTCCCTGGCATGACTGTTCTGAAATAGATGCATACACCAATCAGAGAAGATCGCGCACACATCAGGTAATGTCTGGAAACCGAACTCAGTGCTGGAGGCCGGCGCGCACCGGAATGTCCTTGACATCAGCAGTGTTAGACTCCGTCTTCGGGCCGGATCGACATAGTCACTGCCATCGGCACTCGGAAACGAACCGTCGACCTTCCAGCGTGACGTTGCGCACAGTCGCTGCTTCTACACTGTCACACTAAACTATTTCCCCATCCCATAACCGCTGACGAATTTAACACGCCAAAACCAAAGCCAAAAACCCAAAACAGATTCGCAATACAAAAAGTCTCCTAAATCGGACGGCACAAACACAATCCCAGGTGAATAGACACTATTCGCACAGTTCATGCTAATGTCGCGAAAAAGGCATCTTCACCGCTTTCGATCACTGTTCAGTTTGCGACCTACCACAAGGGCAGGACCAGTTCCGCCCCGGCCAACACCCCTAAGACCAATACACCCCGCGGCCCCCAGATCGCCGCCAATCTCGCAAACTGCGCCAAACGCAACTGCGCCCAAGGCCGGAGATGGCTGCCGAAGGATGACAGCCCGTGCAAGCTTCATGCCCACGCCTCATTCCCAAAGCGCATTCATCGGGCAATCTGAGGGCCCTACACCTGCAAATCCCTGGAAAATCACAGTTTATCATCTTTCAGGCGCAATTCGCCAGCCTGTACCGTCGCCCCCCTGCCGCCTCAGCCTGCTATCCTTCGGCAACGCGCGTGCGGGGCGTAGGGTGCCCCGTTGACCAAGGCGATGGCGTGCTGACCAGACGGCGGCGGTCTCGTCGGGATGGTCGCGCAAACCCCTGCCAGTCGAATGCCACGGCGCCGCACCGATTGTGGCAAGGGCAACGGCAGCCGCGCACATCTGCACATCAAGCGCCCTTACGGCATCCGCAAGGTTACGCGAGACATCTGCAATGCCACAGAATCAACGCCCAAATCGGTTAATACGACAAGCGCCTTCGGATGCGACCCGGCGCTAACTCGTCCTCATGCTCTGTATCTTCGGCCCACGTCGATTTCCCGCGCAGCCTGAGAAGCGACCAGATCATCCCACGTGCGTCCAACAAAGCCTGTGCCACCGCTCCTGGCGGTCAAACGACGCGCATACCGACAATCCGTCGACCCCTGCACGTCGCCCAAAACGCATCACGCAATGTTTCGCTCTGACGTCAGCGTTGCGCAATGCAAAAACGGCCCCCGATACCGATGCCCACCGCCAATCAGGCAAGCATCTGTACCGAGCTTGCGGGCTCTTCTGGAGGTTTCCGCTCCCCCAATCTTGACCACGCAGTGTTGCATGGAAAACGCCAAGCGCTTCGCATTTGATCGGCAACCATCGCGTGCCTCTCCGCGCTTCGGCGCAGACTATCGACGGTGCCGCAAAAAGGGGAATGCCCCCGCGGGCGGCATAATCATTTTCAACAAGCAAAAAGCGCGATTGGAATCGCCGCCCCCCACCACCCGCCACACCAAGGCGGCGGTCGCGCGAGGTCAAACTGGCCGCATCTTTTCCGCAAAACCCACAGTCATAGAATCAACTGCAGGCAAGCACGCCGCGTTCGATTGGGCTGGCGACAAGGCTCAGTTGGAACGACGCGACTTCGCAAGGTGACGCAGCTTCTTTGTTTGGCCCAGTCCCCAAGGAAACTGCCAAGGCTGGTACAGCGCCTCTGCCGCGACGGCCGTCTGATCGCTGCTAAAGCTCGCAAATAGGCCCCCGAGCAGCTTCGCGCCGCCTATCTCCAAGCATCGCCGCCGCCAGATCGCCTCGGGCCTACCCCCGCCTTGTTAGGTTCCTATTAAGTCGCAAAAACTGATCCCGCGTGCGAAAGTCACCGTCAGCGATCCGCCGCCTTCGCCCGCTCAGTCTGTTTTTTCCCGACAGCAAGTCCGCGTGCTGGTTTTTAGTTGGAAGTTCAAAGGAATCAACCGGGCGTTAACTGCTGGCCGCCATGGTCGCAGCATTTCGCCCCCCAAGGTAGAGTCGACAAGGTTCCCACTCACCGCCTTCTGTCGACGAGCCGAATTCCAGATCACCGATCCGTTGGTCCCATCTGTGACACCCGGTTGATCTGTTTTCCAGCTCTTCTGTTTTGAGCAGCTTGCAGCGCTTCCATTGCGTGACACGCTCCAGCACGATCCACCAGTAAACCGCAACGCTTGCGTGCCACTAGAGAAGCTTCCCGGCGCAGTTTTGCACCATCGACGTTCAGCACTGTCATTTCCTGACCGCACCATCGCCAAACGTCTGCGCGTCCTGCGCTTGCGCCGTCACTCGGCAAAGGCCAGTCCAAGCCCGACAATCAAAGCAAACCGCATATTAAATTCCAAACCTATCGTAAGACAACTTAGCGTTCAGACCCGCAAGTTACGTCCACGGCCGACGTTTCTTTGGCATTAGCAGCCTCGTTCGAACAAATCTCGACTGGCGTTTCCTTACCATAGCTTACAACGCGCAGACGGCTGGATGCATCCCCGATGAGAGCAAATATTCGCCGCATTGCACGCGACGCCAGCGCAAAGGTTGTATCCCGTGCCTGCTCGTCCGCGTGACCTTCGATCACGGCCTGTAGTCTGTATTTTGTCTCAACCACCGCGCTGACCGTTCCAGCGTCCCTGTCCTCGGGGTCAGTTAGATTGGCGATCAAGAACAAACCGGCACCGATGGGCTTGTTGGGAAATAGCGGTGGACGCCGGTCCCCGCTGCCATGAAACATAACCCCCTTGAGGCCGCGCCTTCCGCCCCCTGTCTCATGCCGTCCGCCACCAAAACGTCAGGGTGTTACAGGCCGAAAACGGCCAGGTGCGATCAATAGAAGTTGCGGAAGAATGCGGTTCATGACTGTGCCTATTTGACGAGTAGCATTTGGATGTGTCGTTGGACGGTGTACCATAGTGCTTGGAAAATGGGAACACCAAGGCACTATTGCTCATTTTACTTTTAAGCGGCGACCAAGACGGATGACCGCCCTCTTGGGTGCGACAGGCTGGGTTCCGGCCGAGGATATCGATCGAATACAACGACGACGCTCCCGCCTGCCCCTGGGTTCGCGCGCAAAAACATTGATGACCGTCCGTTTGGCGCCCCATGACGGCCCTCATCCGGAAAGGAGGCGGTCAGCAGACTTCTCGGACCCGTCCAGATCGGCATCACACCGATGTGTGAACCGGCCCTTTCTGCTTGTTTAATAGGCCACCATATCGCCGCGCGGGACCAACCGCGGGCGCATAACGCCCTCGCCGAACGAGATCCGCGTCCGCCTCGCGCCTACCGCATGGACCGTTAAAGCTGCTGCGACCCGGAACGATCGCTTTCGAACACAATCCGCTGCCGTCGGCGAATAGCTGGTGCGGTTTCAAATCGCGTGCGTATTGTCAGACGGGCGATGCCCTGCATATCCATCGTTTAAAGATATCACTGTTCCACCATGGGTCGCGAATAGACACGTATTCCCGGCGAGAGAACCCGGCGCAAGCTCATCGTTGCCTTCGCGGCTTTTCCAGAACGCGGCGTGTACGATCCAGATGTCAAAACAATAGATCGCGGGAACCCACTTCATAGCGGTGTTACAAAATACGATCCCCCGACGCGAGAAACCCCGCGCGCAAGCACGACAGCTGTCGTCAGATAGCGGCACATGCCCCATCATAATCCACACAGCCAGGCCGTTTTCGCCGCGGTCATCCTTGGGCCCGTTTCGATACATAGGACGACGCGGCTGTTCAAAATAGCGCCCTCTCCAGTGATGCAGCGATAGACAGCGTCCGCCACCTTATCGCCAATCCGGCGCCAGCCATCGGACTGTTGCCCGCGAATTGCAGACCCGACTCCCAGTCGCACCGGAAAAACACATCGTTACAGCGAATTCACGTTCAGCCCGTATTGCCCGACACCGCTTACGGCACCGGTATCAGCGCTTGCGCGTTATCGGCCTTCCAGCGCCGTATTGAATCGGCGTTAAAATCGCCTTACCGTCTGAGTATATAGGCGCGGCCGCACTCGCGGATAGAGCCGAGCCAACAAATCCTCGGACACGGACCACCGCCCAAAATCGACAGCCATCTGCCCTGCGTCACCGGCTTCGGGCTGAAGCTGGCACGGCAAAGCAAGGTCCGATACACCTTCAGTAATCTCGATCCGCAAGTCCGTCCTGCGGCCTGCGCAACCGAGGCAAAACACCCCGATAAGTCGCGAACCATATGCTCAGAATTCTACAATTATTGATCGCATCCTTTCAGATTAAAGTCATCTCAATATTCTTTCAAATTGACCAATTTTCTTACAGGAAGCTGGTTAGCGCGCGCACCACAGCGATAATGCCCGCCTGCAGCTCGAATGCTGATCGCGCCCCCTGACCGCCTGAACTGCTTCACTTATCGATTGGCTTGTGCTGCCATCCTTGATTCATGGCGACGCTTACACAATTACGTGCCAAGCCTCGAGGAAAGCGAAACACTTCCAACACGAAAAACCGCCACGCGCACGATCTTCTCACCGCAGACTAAGGCGGACCGGACGGGGCCGACGCGCGGCCGGCGCATCAGGTGTACCCATAGCTTTCCGCGAGCGTCCGCCACGCTCTTTATCCGTTTCGCTCACTTGGGGCTTTGGGCCTCGGGCTTGGGCGTCCGTTGGTCGCAGCTTGGCGTCTCGGGCTTCGGCGTCTCGACGGTTTCTCGTGCCACCTGCGGCCGGGTGGGTCGGGCGACGTGCAGGTGGGGGCGATGTTGTGGGCGACGCTTTAGGGCTTCCCGCTTCTGTCACCGATCTGTCGTCGCTTCTTCGGAAGCGGTGGCTTCTTGATGCCCTTCCACGACTTCTCTGCCGGTGGCGTCCGGTCGCCGCTTCCGCAAAAACATCGTTGCGTGCCTCGGCCCGCGTCTCTACGGTTCAAGGGGCCACACGTCTACGCGGCGCGGTACTCCGAACGGGGCCTTTCGGTGCGAGAACCGACATGTTGCGCGGTCGGACAATTCCCGGTGCCTGCTCGCTCACCTCTTCAGAGGCGCTGTCGCGACGGTTCGCACGGCTTGTTCGGGCCAGCTTCGCTCGGGTGCGGCTCGGTTTCAGGTGGGCTCGCTCGGGTGCAGGTCGCTCGGGCTTCGCTGCTGCTCTGCCTTGCGCAGACTCGCTGCAGCGACCATCTCGTCATATTGCCGGCCGAAAGGACCGACACTCCTCATCTCCACAGGTTCGTGCGCGGAGGTAAAAGATATTACCTAGCAATCAGCCAGCAATAGGCCCACGCGTGAACCCGCGCCAGATGGAATGCCCCTGTGCATACTTAACCCGCCTGACGGGACCGTGCCTCCAACTTTGGCCGCGTTCAGACCCAGACCAATGTTGCTAAAGCCACCGAACGTTCAAAACGCCCCATGAATTAATCCTGTTGACGCATAAGCACCAGCCCCGTCAGCCCGCAGAAACACCGGTTCATGGCGCTTCTCTGAAATTGCACGCAGCTTGGACACCAGATCATCGCGGCCGTTTCGTCTTCTGACATCTTGCACAGACCCGTCAGCCAGAACTTCACGCAAAGGGCTCCTCTGCTCCGAAGCAGGCCGTTGCGGCCGTTTGCAGTTCAACCGCACACCGCCGTCAACAAAGGCCGACCTAAAATAATTCAAGAAGCACCAGCATCACGCTTCAACAACGCTGATGTTAATTCTCTCCATCGGCTGCGCCGACCGCGACGACGCACGCCACCCCGCCTTGCTTTTTCATCAACCCCACCTGCCATGCTTCAGCTATCCAAGCTGGCGGGCTAAGGATGGGCAAATTCATCGTCAAAGGCTTACGTAAGGCCCCCAGAATTCGTCGAAATCCGCGCTCGCTTGTTGTAGAAAATAAACTGCCGAAAGCTCCAAAAGCCAATCCCCGGCCAGCAACGCCTCCGCCATTACCTGGGCAAAAACGACCACAAGGCTGGTATTTGTTGGCGCGATCTCGATAAAGGAGATCCTCATGATCCCGAATACGGTCCCAACAGACCGACGAACGCTCCAGTGGACCTGTGGTGCCAAAACACGGGCAAGCCTTTTGCAGACGCTCTGCTTCTTTGGCGATGCACATCCAATGCCGCTATCCGCCGTGGCACCGGGATTCAGCCCGCCATCCTGCAGCACCGACGGCCCATTCCGTCAACCGGCGGCGAAAATCTTCGGCGGCCCATCGGGGTTCGAGCCATTGTGTCATAAGCCCCCATCCAAAGGCTCGCCGACCAAAGCCTGATCGAACCGTTCGCTTCGGGGGCCCCTTTTTGGCCGGCCCCCCAATTTGGCGATACTGATCATCTCTGGACAATGATCGACCACGCACCAGAAGGAGCAGCGATCAACAGATCATCACGAGTTTTACGGTAATTGTCGCGCGGAGAATGGCCCAAGAGCGAGAAAATCAATCTCGCTCGCGCCGCCAACGTTCTCTTCCATCTGTCCTGCTCTTTCGTTGCGCCCTATGGCTTTCATCTGCCTCAACGGCCCTTTTCCAAGGCGCTATTTGGCACAACTTAGCCGAGCAATAATCATTCTAGATATATGGGGCTATCCCGCGGCTAGACAGGATTGAGCGAAGTTTCGCTGCAATCGACAAGGGTTTACCGACGCGCGATACAAACGATCGTGACCACCCCCGGAAAAACAGACCACATCGTCCGCTTAACTCTTCTGCAGACCATGCTCGGGCGTGATCACGTGGCACTCAACGACATCCAGCATTCATCATAAAACGCGGCTGGATATACGCCTTCTACCCGTTGCACAGCAAAGACCACACCCGGCCTCATTCGCAAGCTGTCGACTGCTAATTCCCGCGCACCCAATCGCTGCGTCAGCACCGTTCATATAGCGGCAGGTAGTTCGCGTAATTAGACATCCCCGCCATTCGGTATCTTCATAGTAAACGCGATGGAACAGATGGTGGGTCACTGTGCGGCTCCGATTCCCAAACAAGCCAATGCGTCCGAAGGTCCTGTGCCACACGGGCATCACAGGTCATAGGCTGCGCGCAAAGCGCTGCATCTCGCTTCAGATCGTTGCCCTTCGTGCAGCGCGCGGCGATGCCTCACGAAACGCGCATAGACACGAGCCACAGAACGATTGCACGATCTTGCCCCAAGCGCCAGAAGCCTGCGCAGGCATCCGCGCTTAAGCTGGGCATCCATGCGCAGGAAAATTGAAACAGCTTCGATCGCCCCCGCCTCGTTCAAACCGAACAGCACGGATTGATTGCCCGCACGCTCCACTTGGACCAAGTGGGTAAGTCGGGACCGGCCATCAAACGGGACCTCTGTCAGCTCGACAATCCTTTAAAGAAGAAATCATCAAGCTCCAGCTCCGGATCGGTTTCGAATGCTATGCCCCCAGGCTGCATGTCGCTCACTCGCATTTGACCACGTCAGCTGTCGTATCATCAACGCCAAAACACGAGAACAGCGCCAAAGGGCGGCCCCACCGGGCCAAAGGCATAGGTGTCGGTCGGCTTCGGGCAAAACAGCGCTTCGGATCTCTTGTGGTGTCATTCTCAACTTCCAAATGGTCTTAAATTCTCGCCAAGCATCCCCGCCTCAGCCAAACCAAATCCGCCCGGGCTTGGCTGGCCATCCCCAATGCTTCCAGCCTTCTGCAAACCAGCATCCGGCCCCCGCGGGTCCGCTATTTAGCCCTGCCTGTAGCAGAAAAGCTCGACACCCTCTTCCAGCGCGTGCCGATTCAGGAACAAGCGCTGCCGACATCGTCTCATCCCGACCCGTCCGCGCCTGAAATTCCGCATCCAGCGCAAATAAGCGGCTGCCGCGCCGTCCAACCCGCTGATCGACCCCCAGACGCGTCATCCCAATCGGCCATCGCGGTCCCACGGCACCATCACCCCGACGACAGCGAAATTTCCCACCAAAAACGCGGCCGCAGGCACGGCCCCGATGCGCGGCGTGCCACGGGCGTTTGCAATCTCGCAGCGCCGCCGCCCCTCATCGCAGGGCCCCCAGCTGCGGCGATTCGGTCACGATGATGAACAAAACCTCGTCTCGGTATATAGAAACTGAGCAAAAACGCGTAGAATGCCCAAAAACCGTCGGCGCAGCGGCGTGGTCAGCAGGCCCATGCGCGTTGTCGCGCCAACCAGGGCTAAAGGGCTTTTTGCCAATTTCCGATGCGCACCGTTCTCCGCGCAGCGGGCCCTTCGCCGATCACGAGGGTCCAGCTTCGAACATCCTCAAGCGGCGGGATTTTAAAGGCCAACTTTTCTTTCCACGCGGTTTTCAGGCGGTAAATTTTCAATATCGATATAAAACCTAAAAACCAAACCAATCGGCGGGCCCCGAGATGTTTCAGGATCCCGCTGCCCAAAGGGGAATTTTTTTTTTTTTTCTCAATTTGTTTCCTTCCTTTTTCG
>Ga0163217_1113591_pt1 | contig 16397 bp, 24 predicted proteins | sample SynspAceP_FD_185933 | JGI IMG/M metagenome (GOLD analysis project Ga0163217, IMG submission 185933) | Saline lake microbial communities from Ace Lake in Antarctica - Synechococcus sp. Ace-P (PacBio error correction) | ecosystem: Environmental > Aquatic > Non-marine Saline and Alkaline > Saline ... | reverse complement strand
CGGTTTCGGGCCCGCGTGATGTCGACGAATTCAGCGGCGGCAACATCCGGCCAGGACAGGATTTGTGCGCGGGAAACCGCCCCCAACACGGCCCCGCCACCACTGGCGGATTCACCGCAAGGCAGTGTGGATGGTGCTTCTACGTGTTTCGCTGCCTGGTAGGGGAAAGAGGTGCACTCGCAACGCGGCTGCTACAGGGCCGCTGAGCTGATCGTGCCGCCCGGAGCTCCCTTGCTGCACCCGGGGCCAGAGGCCGCGGTGGGGCCGGCAAGTTCCGAAACCTCAGGGCGATCGCCAACGCCTCTGTTTGGATGCGTCGGGCGTGATGCCGCGCCCGGCACGATGACAACCTCCAGCTTCGGCGACAGCCGCCCCAGTACTACGAGGACGATCTGCGGTGTGCGGGCGCCGCCGCTCAGCTGGTGGGTGGGGTGTTTCTGCCGGCGCCTCGCCGTGCAGAGCCACATGGACCAACTCTCGCCTCACCGATCCCGAAAATCTTTAGAACGCTTTCCCGGTGCGGCCTGGAATCGTTTCGCCCTGCGGCGCGGGCAGCGGTGTGGCAGCGGCCGTTGGCCGGTGCGAACGGGTGTGCGGGAGATCGCTTTCTCGAGCCGATGACCGCTGCGTCCTCTCCGGATCCCGCGCCAGGTTGGCGCCCTTCGGCCTCGCCGGCGGTGGTCCTGGGCCAGCCGGGCCGCAACCGTGGGATCGGCGCGATGCCGCGAGCAGGAGCTGGGGTTGGCAGGCATTTGAGCTGGGCCGTGGAGGCCGGCGACAGACTGAATCATCGAAACTCCCGGTGGCGGTGGCTATGGCTAAGGCCTGAACAGCGGCTGGGCCTTTCTGGAGTTGGGGCCTGCTGTGCGAGTGCTTTCTGGGGAGCGGCCTGCTGCTGACACTCTGCGCCAGCGCCAAGTGCTGCAGGAAGGCGGAGAGCGCTTTTTCGCCGGTGCGCCTTCCAGTTGCGGCTGGTGGGCGCAGCAGGAAGCTGAAGCGTCGCGGGGTAGGCGTGATTCCTGCGCGGGGTGGCAATGCGTGGACGCCGCGGTGGCCACTCCTTCGCCCTGGCGGTGACGCTTGCCCCAGGCCGGCAACATCGGCGGCGGCGGTTTTTCTGGTGCTGTGGCGGCCGGACACGGGCAACGGCAGGAGCGGCCCTGCTGGAGGAGGAGACGCGGGTGGGCGGGGCGTGGGCTGGTGACGATCAATTTCCGGGGAGAAGGCCCCCCTGGCTGCCCGGGCCGACTTTTCTTGCTCTGCGATGGATCGTGGATCGCCTCAGCCCCGCAGCCTGCTTGAGCACGGGGGCGTGCCTGGCACCGTTGGCCGGGCTGGTGGCTGCGCCCAGCGCCGCTACGGACGCTGCCGCTCGCCGCCGTGATTCGCCCTGCGATTCGCCCTGGCCAAAGATGGATCGTGCGTCAGCCACGGAGCTAGCGGGCTCCTTGAGGCGCGCCCCACGGCTCAAGGCCGACCCCACCTCAGCCCAGCTGTTCTTCAAGCCCGGCGGTCTGGGCCTATTGCGCCGGTGATCGGCTGCGCCAGCCCCTGCTGGCCGCCACCCTCGGCCGCATCGCCCGCGAAGGCGGAAGAGGGTTTTTCTTACGCCGGGCCGGGTGGCGGCCAGGCTTGGTGGCCCTGATGCCGTGAGCAAGGGCGGGTTTTGATCACTGCCGCCGACCCTCGCGCTTACCGCGCCAGGGCGAATTGGGCTCGCTGATCGGTGATTGGCGCGGCCATTTTGCCGTCATTCGCCATGCCGCCACCCAGCTCTTGGGGGGGCGTCACCTTGATCCAAGCTGCCTGCGCATGCTCGAGGCTTCGATCTGGCGGCAGGGGCTCAACAGCGCCGCCAGCCTGCATTGATGGTGGAGGCGATGAACCTGGCCTTACCTGGATCGCAACGCCCTGCTCGGTGGACCCCCGCTTCGTTGGCGATGCCCTGGAGAAGCTGCTCAGCTCGCCTACGCCATTCCCGCCAACGCGGCCCGCATCCAGCTCAACGCCATACGCCCTCCCTGCAGCTTGCCACAGGCACTGGCCTCCAGGAAAGGCCCCACACCACCACCCTCTCGGTATCGACCGTGACGCGCTTGGTGGCCACCACCACCACACTCAACTTCGCCTTCGGCAAATGGGGTTGAGTGTGCCCGGAGCCGGTTTTTCCTGCTCAAAACGAGAATGGACGAACTTCACCGGCCCAAAACGGGCGTGCCCAACGCCTTCGGCCTGGTTGCAAGGGGGGCCAACGCGATTCGGCGCCGGCAAAACAGCGCTCTCCCTCGTGGCGCCACCGCTGCGCTGCTTCGACGACGCGGCGGGCCACTCCTTGGCCACCGGCAGCCCGGGTTGGCAGCCGCATCATCACCATCGTGCTGCAGGCTGCTGGCTTAATCGCTCGGCACGGCCTCAACCTGGCCTCAGCCGTAGGCACCAGCCGGATCCACAGGCCAGCTCTGGCCCGATTCAGCTCAGGCCACGCAGCAGGGCCTCAGGCCCCGACAGCTGCGGGTTGCGTGCAAAACCTGGGCCACCCAGTTGCAGCCATCACGGGCGATCGGGCTCTGCCCATTTCCGGTTGAGGCCCTGTGCCGGAAGGCCGGCAGCCTGGGGTGGCGGACCCCCGCCGCTCCGGAGCCCTTGGCCATCGGGCGAATGGAAGCCCACTTCCCGCAGACTTTTGTGGCGTAGCCGCCCTTGCAGCTGGATCCTTTGCTTGCTTCCCTCGCCCCTCGTGCCCTGTCGCCGCAGATTGAACCTTCCAGGAATGGATGTGGGCGGCTGCTGATCAGGATTGCCCTTGCTCCTTGGCGCCGTGCATCGGTGCCTTCGGCTGGTGGGACGCCGCAGAAGAATAAAAATGAGCTGTGACAGAACGAAACTTCAGTGGGTGAAGCGGCCTCTGCAGCCGAAAGCTGGCGCCGTTAACAGATTCACGGCCGAGAGCGCCAGCGCCACACCGAACAGCGTCGTGCCTGAAGGGTCCCAGGCTGTCGCTGGGCACTGGCAACCAGCAGTCACCGAAGGCAAGGTGGTGATCAGCCATCAATAAGAAACCGACCCCGAGCCGGAACGGCGGCTTGGCAGCGGGCGGCGGCCAGTTCCATTCACCCCCCTCGAAGGCACCAGCAGGCCCAACGGAAGAGCGTGGGGCTCACTTCGCTGCCCACCGGATTGAGCCAGATCCAAACGCCGTCCCGATGTAGAGCAGGGCAGAGAAGCGCGAACACCTGTCGCTGAGGCTGCCGCTACCGGTCAGTCGGATCAGGTGGGCCACCCGGCGGCGATCGCCACCCCACCGATTGCCGATGGTCAGGCAGGGTGGCCGAGACGGACGGGAAGGGCGATTGAAAGGCCGGCGGCGGCGAAACAGCAAACGGCGGTGAGCCAGCGGCAGCGGGCGGGAGGCGGGAGCCGTCAAAGCGAAAAAACCGAGTGCGGTTCAGGCTAAGGGGGGTCTGATCAACAAGCTGCAAGGGGCGTTTGGAAATGCGAGCAGGGTTCGCAGAAAGGGCCCCTTCCGCAAGCTGGAATGGGGGACAGCTTCATCCCGCCCATGTCCGAGCTGTTGCCCAGCTCAACGATCGCAACCTGCCCTGGATGGACACGATCATCCGATCGTTGGTGCCTTTGTGATCGCAATGGCCCTGATCGCTTCGTCTTTGATTCTGATCGGGGTCTGGCCAAGCGGCCGGCCCTGTTCGAGGTCAGCTTTCTGGAATCTGCTGTTCGCACTGCGGCGATCTTTCATCGCGATCATCTATCGGCCAGGTGGAGGCCGGACTGGCCAACCCCTACGCCCGCCTCGCGCGGACATCCTCAACCTGCACAGCACCCTGGGATGGAGTGCTTAGCCGGCGTTGCTCTCGGTGCTCACCGGTTGGCGTTATGTGATCCGCAGCGTGACCCGCTCAAGCTGCCCCCTGGCCTTCTGGGGGCCGGCGCGCTGTTCAGTGCCCTTGTTGGTGGCCCAGGTGATACTGGGCAACCAGGACTTGATCTGGAGTCTACGGGCTGAACACCGTCAGGGTTGGTGGGGAAGCGATTGCGGGCGGACAGGTGTGATTGGATCCAGCCAACCTGGACCTGCTGAAGCTGGGTGCCAACAACCTCGCCCTACCGGTTGCCGATCCATTCCGAACCTTGGTGCATCTCAGCAATCGGCCTGTTCGTGATCGCGATTGCCTATCGACATCGCCCCCCCCCCCCGGGGCGGTGTTTCCCTGGAAGAACGGCTGTTCGTTTTCCTGCCTTGCCGGTGACCGCGCGGCTTTTCACGATGTGGGCTGTACACCTGTTGGCCTGCTTGCCTGATCAGCTATTTCACGTGGCCGCTGGCTTCGTGGAGATGGCAGCTTGCGGGTGGCGTTTGCCGGCGTCGTCAGCAGTTCGGCATCGGGCCCGCTCAACCCATGCTCTGGCATGGAGCCGGCGCGTGGCCCTGCTGTTCGCGATCATGGCGATGACGCTTGGCGCGGTATCAGCGCTTCGGGACTGGCGCAGCGAAATGGGCCGTTCAGGTGCAGTGGAGCTTACCTGTCACCGGCGTGCTTGCCTTGCTGGGCAGCCATGGGCCTGGCATTTGGCACCCTCGGCGCCCGCTGGCTGTTGAGTTTCGGGTGCATGTTGACGGCCAAACCAGCTGCTGGCGGCCGGTGCCGATTCTCAAACGAGGCTCCTGCCATGACCAGCCGCCGTCGCGCCCCAACCTGCCACGCCATCGCATTGGGCTGGTCTTCTGGATCGGCGCTGCTGGTTCTGGTTCAGCTTCTGGGATGGGGCAGCAGTCTTCGGGCTGGCTTGCCGGTGCAGGCTGTCCAGCGCCGCACCCTGGATGGGATGGCTGTTCAGCTTCGAGGACAGCCGTTGCCCCTTCGTCTTCGCCGGGGTGGTGTCGGGTGAATGGCCTGGGTTGATGCTGTTCACGGGCGGCGAAGTACGACACAGTGACGCCAGAGCCGATCGAGGGCAACACAAAGTCGAGGATCATCTGGACGGGGATTTCCACTGCTGCTGGTCATGGGGATCGCCTATTACACATCGATGTGAACGGCCAGATCGGTCTGATCGACCGATGGGACCATGTGCACGGCGATCGGCTGTGCCAGTGATCAGCAGCCCGCCAGCAGGTGCCGCCGTGGCCCCGCAGGCCGAGTCGACGGTGATCGCCCGCCAGTGTCGTGGAGTCGCTTTACCCGGTGCGGCAGTCAGCGCCCACCGAGCTGCACCTGCCGTGGATCGCCGGGTGGACGATTTGCAGCTGCGCAGCCGAGGGACGTGATCACGGGCTTTCTACGATGCCGGGCGTTCCGGCTCAAGAGCAGGTGATCGGGCCGCTCGATCGCCCTTTTCCTCACACCCACCCGGGTAGGGCGACTACCGGCTCGGATCGGAATAACAGCGGCACCTGCGTTCGCCGCAACCAGGCTGGATGTGCGTGGTCCAGAGCGAAAACGAACTACCAGGACTGGCTGCGCCGGGCCAAGCCCCTGCCCGCTGCAGCCCGCGACTCAGCGATCCTCCAGGGAGTTACGCCCTGCGCCAGAGCCGCACGCGGCCGTCGGATTACCGCCACTTGTGGTTTCTCTGCGCCGCCGCCGATTGGTGAACGTCCCCGGGCTCCAACCACCCTTCCCCACGACGGTTGATCGCGCCATGAACCATACCCCTTTCGATCCGGGCCTCAGCGCCGCCCCCACGCCCAGCCCAAGGCTCCGACAAGCTGGAAGCGTTACTTCAGCTTTCAACACCGCTTGCCAAGGTGATCGGGATTCATTACCATCGCCACCGCCTGATCTTTCTGTTGGTTCGGCGGGCTGCTGGCCATGATCATCTGCGCGGCGGAATTGATCACCCCTGAGGTCTTGATCTTGCTTGATCGGAAACGGTGTACAACGGGCCTCTACCCATGCATGGGGGCACGATCATGCTTGTTCCTGATTCATGTTTCCCGGCTACTTCAATGGCTCAAAAACAACCTCCTGATCCCCTTGCATGTCGGCGCCCCGGGGACATGGGCCTTTCCGCGGCTGAATGCGCGGCCCTTCTGAGGCTTGTGGCCCGTCTTCGGTGTGATCCTGATGGCCAAGCTTCCTGGTGCCGGGTGGTCCGGCCGCCTCGGACTGGTGGTTCCTATCGCGGTGAAGCCTGCAGAACCCGCTGGGCTTCCTGTATCACGGGCGAAGGCGCTCTGGTATGTGGGCCGTGGCCCCTTCTCGGGTGTGTCCTCGATCATGGGGGCGATCTTCAAACTTTGTGACCACGGATCCTGCGCTGGGGCGCCGGGGATGACTGTTCCGGATGTCGATTCTTCTCTGGACGCCTCTCCGCCAGATCATTCAATTTGATCGCCTGCCGGCCCTCACCGGTTTGGCGCCCTGATGTTGTTGTTTGACCTGCGTGGTTGGGCCACCCTCGTTCTTACAGGCCGGAGGGCGGCGGTATCCGGTGCTTCCTCTAACACTTTCTTCGGGTTTATTCCACCCCGCCGTTCTATGTCGATCATCCTGCCGGTTTGTTCGTTGGGTTTCTCGAGCTGTTTCCGGTCTATTGCCCGCAAGCCTCCTTCGGCTATCGCTTTTGTGGCGGATGGCCTTCGTTGGTGTTGTGGCGCTGAGGCCTGGTGGGTCTGCGTGCACCACAGTTTCCCCAGCGGCGTGCCCCAGGGATGCGTGATCATGTTCATGGTCACCACCATCTGATCGCGTTGCCCACGGCATCACAAGGTTGTTCGCCTGCTCCCACAACTCTGGGGCGGCAAGTTACGGCTGAATTTTTACGCCGATGCTGTTTGCCCTCGGCGGACCTTGATTCAACTTCGTGTTTTTGCCGGCAGTCACCGGCATCATTGCGGCCACCGGTGCCGGTGGACATCCATGTGAACAACACCTATTTGTGTGGGGCAACTTTCACTACGTGATTTTATGGCGCTGCCACCATGGGCGTGTATTGCCGCGATCTATCACTGGTTCCTAAATTCACCGGCCAAGATGTATTACGAGGCCTGGGGCAGCCTCCATTTTCCTGCTCACTTCATCGGCACCAACCTGAATTTCTTCCCGAGCACCCGCTCGGGCTGATGGGCATGCCCGCGGGTTGTCGTCCTACGACCCGAATTCGCCCTTCTGGAATGTGCTTGCCAGGCCTCGGATTGCCTTTCTGCTGGGGGTTTCTCGATCATTCCCTTCCTGCTCAATCTGGTCAGCTCACTGGTTGCGCGGCAAGCAGGCGCCGGCCAACCCCTGGAACGCGATCGGCCTGAGTGGCTGCTGCCCTCGCCACCTCCGGCGAGAACAGAACTTCGAGGAGAAACGTACCCACCGTGATCAGCGGCCCCTACGGCTACGGGCAGCGGCCTTCCCTGGTGGAAACACCAGGAGCGTATCCCGCCGCGCACTGATTTCCCGCCAGGGCAGGCCTGGAAGCGATGCCCTCACCCCGCAGGCCAGATCCCCTCTCAGGCCTTGATCAGGAACGCCGGCCCGACTGACGGCCACGCGTCCGGTCACAGCAGCCATGCCAACCACAAGCCTGACGGGATTCATCATTTTCTGTTTGCTCCGAGAGCATTATTTTCTTCGCCTCTTCACGGCTTACGCGGTGTTAAAGCTCTCTCGCTCAACTGGCTTCCCCTGGCGCTGGAGGGACCTGGAGTTGGCGCACGCCCCTGGCTTACCGGCGGGGGTGGCTGGTGTCCAGCGAAGCGGCTACGATCGCCCTGGCCGAATGGTTCCTGAATCGCGGCAACCTCTGGGTGATTTCCGTGCCTTCTGTGTTGCTGAGCATTGGCCATGGCACGGTCTTTCTCTATGCCAGGCGGTGGAGTGGGGCTGGGGTTTGTCCTTTGGCATCGACAGCGGCAGCTTCGGCAGCTGCTTCTACCTTGCTCACGGGCTTCACGGCCTGCATTGTGGCCAGCGGCGTCCTGCTGATGGGCTGATTGCTGATTCGCTTCCTTCCGCGCCGGCCCCCCAAATTTTTTATTTTTTTTTTTTTTTTGGGGGAAAAAGGGGCCGGGGGCGAGGGGGGGCAAGGGGTGGTTGGCCGCTCGCTGTTCTGCATTTCGTCGATGTGATCTGGGTGCTGCTTTCCTTCTGCTTTACGCCTGGCCGGCATGATCATTTTGACGAACGCCCACTACGACATGATCGTGATCGGCAGCGGCGGCACGCCTGGAGCACCGTGGCGGCTTCCCTGGCCGCCAAGGCCGGCAGGGTCCTGATCCTGCGAGCGGGGCGGCTCGCCCCTGGAAGCCAGAACGTCTCCGATGTCGATCTCTTTCAGAAGGATCGCTATCCACCCCAGTGAACAGTGGTTCGGCCCGACGGTGACCCCTTCAACCCCCAGGCGATCTTATGCCCTGGGCTGCGCAACAACCAAGATCTGGGGCGCCGTGCTTGAAACGGCATGCGCGAGGCCGAGTTCGACGGCCTGGCGATGCAGGAAGGTCAGGCCACCGCGCTGGGGCCTCAGCTTACCGCCGAGCTGGCCCCTTGGTATGGACCGGGCCGAAGCCCTGCTACAGGTGTCCCACGGGCAGGCTGGGCATCGATCCCACGAAGCCAGCACGGGCCACCGACTTTCCCCACCGGGCCCCTGCGATCGAGCCTTCTCGAGCCGCTGCGCTCGGCCCTGAAGCGGCAGGGTTGCCGTCCCTACGACTGCCCACTCACCTTTGGTCAGAAAGATCCAGGAGGGATCCCAGCGGCGATGCCGAGTTGTCGGTGTGGCCGCCGCCCTAAAGCACCCGGCCACCCAGCTGCGCACCGGGGCAAGGTCACCGCCTTGGCACGTAACCCAGTGGCAGCGGACGTGCGGGGGCGTGGAGGGCGGTGATCGACGGCAGAGGCTGGCTGTTCCGGCGGCGACCAGGATGCATGCTCGCCGCCGGGGCCGATCAACACCTCCCCATCCTGCTGGCGTCGGCCCCAGTGATCGCCTCCCGAAGGGCTGGCCAACGGCTCAGGGCCAGGTGGGCGCCGCAATCTGATGAAGTTGCAGCTCAGCGCGATTCTGCAGCTGGCCACATCAGCAATTCCGCTCGCTATCCCCGCAGCTCGGCGTCAACGACTTTCTACTACTGGGCGATTCAGAACGTTCAGTTTTTCCGCTCGGCCATATCGAGAACGGCAGGCGGGCACGTTCTTCAGGCAATCCGCTTCTTCGCCGAATCGCCGCCGGTGCTGTCGCGCGTCACGAAGCTTGCTGCCCAACGCAACCTTGGCAGCTTCGCCTCCCGCTCGGTCTGTTGGTGGGACCAGCGCCGGCTGCCAGACCCTGAAAACCGCATCACCCATTGCGCAACAAGGCGGATTCGCATTCAATACCTGGCCACATTCTCGAAGCCCATACGGACCGGCTTGGCTTTACCGCTGGCTCGACACCCTGGGCAGGCCGTTTGAAGACGGACCCCAGACCCAGGTTGGGTCAAGAAAGCCTCGGATCCATCCCCGTGGCGCAGCCGGCGCTGGCGGTGATGGGCTACGCCTGCGGCCACCTGCCGGAATGGGCAGCCGATCCGCCCATTCTCCGGGTTGGGCCTCAACGCCGTAGTCACGAAGTGGGCAACTTGACCGTGGCCGACGCCAGTGTTTTCCAGACTGCCCAGCGCCTCTCGCCCCGGCTAGGTGATCCGCCAACGCCTTCGCGGCTGAGCGATTCGCCTGAGCGGGGTCTGGAATCGGATCGCCTGACCGTTCCCTTTAGGGTGGTGCGCCAGGATTTGGCAGAGGTGATCGTTCATTGGGCGAGAGCCGGAGATAACGGCTCCAGAGCGGCCTGCTGGCCAAGGCGTCAATTGGCGGTGCCGTGCTCGGCGCGGCAGGACTGCTTGGTGGCTGTTTAATGGAAGCGGAACGGCGGACGGGTGCCCTGCGCCACGCGCCGTAGGCGTCACGGCTCCTCCCGCCTGCAGGAAGGTCACTGGATGGGGAGCCTCGGCGGCCAACGGTCCGCTGAGGACTCCGAATTGCGCACAAGGTCAAGGAGCTTTGAACCGGGCAATCGAAGACGTGCGCCCGCCAGCTCGAAGTCCTCAGCCCGAAGCTGAGGAGTGCCAAAGCCGGGTCTGTGCGAATCGTTCAGGTTTGCTATCCGCCTCCCTGCCAGATTTTGCCCAATGCTCCGTTTTCCGCCGCCGATCACCGCCGGGGTCCAGGCTCCCCGAACCGGCCATTGGCTGCGGGCCGTGGCTTCGGGCGACGGCGAACTTCGACAAAAGCCGATCATTTTGGCATCGCCAATGGCGTACAGCACGATCACGCCCTTGCAACATTCGCGCCTCAACGCCTTGACCGAGCGCGGGCCGTGGTTCCGCGCGGGGAGGCGGGCGGCCATGCCGCAGACGTTTGGCACCATCACCGTCAGCGACGCCATCTCGATGGGCACCGAGGGGATGAAATATTCGCTGGTGTCGCGCGAGGTGATCGCCGATTCGATCGAAACCGGCCTGCAACGCCAGAGCATGGACGGCTTGCTGGCGATCGGGCGGATCACAAGAACAATTGCCCGGCGCCATTGCTCGCCATGGCCCGCATGGACATCCCGGCGATCTTTGTCTAGGCGGGCACGGATTCAAGCCCGGCAAGCTCGGTCCCTGCAGACCTCACCGTGCGATCCAGCGCTTTTGAGGCAGTGGGGCCAGTGTCTCCGGTGCCGCATCGAATGAGCCGAAACTGCTGGCGATTCGAGAAGGAACGCCTGCCCCGGTTGCCGGCCAGCTGCGGCCGGCATGTTTTCACGCCAACACGATTTGATGTTCGCGCCTTCGAGGGCCCATGGGCCTGAGCCTGTCGGCAGCTCCCACCATGTCGGCCGAAGACCCGGGAGAAGCCGAGAAGCGCCGCCCGCTCCGGCGAGGTGCTGGGTGGCCGCCATCGGCCGCGAGCATCCGCCCCAAGCGACCTGATCCACCGCGCCTCGATGAGAACGGCGTCATCAGCGTGATCATGGCGGCTGGGTTTGGCTCCACCAATTCGGTGCTGCAACCTGCTGGCGTATCGCCCGCACCAGCCGGCGTGCCGCTCTGCATCGACGATTTCGAAACCATTCCGCCAGCGGGTGCCGTGTGATCTGCGATCTCAAGCCAGCGGCGCTTTCGTGGACGTGTGGATCTCCACCAACGCCGGCGGGTATCCCCCAGGTGAATTGAAGCTGGCTGCTCGATGCCGGCCTGCTGCACGGTGCGACTGCCCGACGATCGAAGGCAAAACCCTGCGGCCGAAACTGCTCGCTGCTGTGGCCAGTGCCCCCCCGCGGGCCAGGAGGTAATCAGGCCCCTGTCCTGATTCCGCTGTCATGACCAGGGGCACCTCTCGATCCCTGAAGGGGCAACCTGGCCACGAAGGCGCCGTTGCCAAGATCAGCGGCATTTCAAGACCACCACCATCACCGGGCGCAGCAGCCGGGTGTTTGAGAGTGAGGAGAGCGGCCTTGAGGCCATCCTCGCCGGCGAGTCGGTTTGGCCGGCGATGTGGTGGTGATCCGCAACGAGCGCCCGTTCGGTTGGCCCCGGCATGCGCGAAGAGCTTCTCACCACCGCCGCGATCATCGGCCAGGGACTGGGGATTCGGTGCGCCTGATCACCGATGGGCGCTTCAGTGGCGGCACCTATGGGCTGGTGTCGGCAACGTGGCCCCGAGGCCGCCGTCGGGGGCGCCATCGCCCTGATCCAGGACGGCGACACGATCACCGTCGCACCAGCCTTGCGCCTGCTCCACGCTCACGTTGACCCCCGCCGAGCTGGGAGCGCCGCCCACGCATTGGTGCGCCCCCGAGCCCCGCTACGCACCGGCGTGCTGGGCAAGTACGCCCGCCAGGGTGAGCAGCAGCAGCCTTCGGGAGCGGTCACGGATTAGCCTGAACTAACAGCCCTGAAACCCTCAGGACGGCTGAAGCGCAGGCGGGTCCCAGCAGGGCCGCAGCCGCCGGGCCAGGGGCTTCGAGCGGGGCGCGCGCTCGCGCGCGCTCGCAGCGCAGGCCACTCTCCCCATTCCATTCCAGGCCCGGGTTGGTTGCCTGCCAGAGCATGGGTTGCTGCGGCTGCGGCCGGCCAGCTCAGCACAGGTGCAGGTCTTTCGCCGCTGCGGTAGATCTCCAGTTCGATGTCATCGGAAGCGGCAGGCGGGTGCCGTCGCTGCTGCAGCGGCTGGATTTCGCAAGGTGCAATCGAGCTGCTCTTCGCCGGAAGCCATCGCCAAGCCACCACCGGCATTGGAGGATGGGCTTGAGGCAGAGGTCTGCCGCCGCCGCCACCCGCCATGCAGAGGGCACCGGGCTTCGCTCAACGCACGGCCCTCAAGAGTAGAGCCCGGATCGCCACCAGCCCGAGGCGCAGCCTGGTCCGGCCCGGAAGCGGCATTGAGGCTTGGCGTCGTCGCCGAATTTCGAGTGCAGCCACCTGCAGGCGGGTTGATCGGCAGGCATCGAGCGCAGCGGCAGGTTGAGCGAGCCGGGGCCCGCACCGAGGGCCGCAAACTGATTCCAGGGGGATCTCCACCGGCTGACCTCCATCGGCGTTGGTGTCGAATTCCGTTCACACGCAAGCCTCCGGGGATCAGCTCGGTCAGGGCGGGGCCAGCCCGTCGGCACAGGCACAGCCAGCTTGTAAGCGGCGGCCATTCGCCGCGCAGCAGTCAACTCAAGGGCGGTAGGGCACCCCAGATCCGGGGAGGGAGAAAAGCGGCGAGCGGACAGCTCACAAAGCCGCCCACCTGCTCACCACCTCGGCCTCCAGCAACCCAGCCCCTCGGGCCCCACCCGGCAGGACGCCCGTGCTGTTTGCCCCCTGACGGTGTCGTTTGAGGGCCAGCCAGCGCTGAAACCATTCCACCGCTCACCACAAGCAAGGGGTCGCCATCAGGGCTGCTTTTCGTTTGGTTTCCTCCAAGCCTGCCCGGCAGCGGCGGCATCGGCCAGGGATTCAGCACGGGGGTGCGGGGCGCACCAGCCGGGCCGCCGCGTTGCGGGCTGCGGGCTCGTTGGGATCGAGCAGCCTTTGCAGGCCTGCATGTTTGCCAAACCCTCACCAGGCATCACCACCTGCCGGGCCGCGCTCAGCACCGGCGCCGTAAAGCTGACCGGGGCAGCCCCTTGCCCTCGCTGGACCGTGACATTGCAAATCGGACCACGCCGGTGGCGGGGCGGTGCCGCGGAAGAGCGAAGCGGATGTTGGCCGTTCATCGCCAGCCCCAGCAGGCAATTCAGATCGAAGATCGGCGGTTGGCCAGGGCAAAGCTGGGCCAGGGCAGCGCGTCGTAGGCGGGCGGCGCCCCGTTCGGGGCTCTCCAGAGCGGTGGGGACCGGATGAAGCAGGCCTTGGGCCCGGGGCCTCAGCCAGCAGGGACGGCGCAGCATTCAGGGCATTGCTGCGACGGTCATCGGCCGGCACCCCAGCGTTCATCGCCGAGCGCACATTCCACCCGCTGCCAGGGCAGGTGGTTGGCGCCAGCAGGTTTGATAGGCCTGCTCCGGTGTGGTGCGCCGGCAGGCGATCTGGGCCCGCTCCCGGTTCCGCCAGGGCCAGATCGATGCTGCCCGATCGTTTCGGCGGCCAGGGCTGCGAGAGCGCCCCCCGATCGGCCGCTGTTTCCAGGCCGGATAGGAGGCCGGGGGGATGGGCGCTCACAACAACCACTCGGTGTGGAAGCTGCCGGGGCTGGTCCACCCGCTGATAGGGTATGGGCGCCCGAAAGCAATCACGCATCGCCTGCAGCAGGTTTCTGGGGCAGGCGGGCCGCTGCGGTAGCTGTCGGATGTAGGTCGAGGGGGTTGCTGGCCTCAGCAGGGCAACGGGAATGCCGGCCAGGGGCGGGCAGCGGCCACCACCTGGCAAGCCGGGCAGTCGGCTGTTGATTGGCGGGCGACAGGGATCCCATCAAGTTGGATCAGCTGGCGGATTGGTGTCGTAGGCATTTCGATCCGTTTTTATGCAGGCGGCGGGCGCGGATGATGCAGCCCCCCTTCCAGATCTGGGCATCGAAGGAGAGCTGCAGGTTGTAATCGTGCAGCGCGGAGGCTTCCACATCAAGGCCCATGCCCTGGGCATAGCTGGCGATGCAGGCCAGGATTGACGGCAATCGCGCTAGGGCCGGCAGCCCATCGCGAGGCACCGAATCGCCGTTGGCGGGGCCGTGTGGAGGCTTCGGATCCACGCTGGATGCGCTCTGGCGCTCGACCGTGCAGGGAGCTCATCACCCGGCCATTGAGCGCCGCATTAGATCGTCGGCGGCGATGCCCATCTCAGGGCGCTGACCACGCGTTCAGAGGCCGGTGCCTTTCTTGGCCCGCCACATCGGAGGATCTTCTCGGACCAGATTCGCCGCCGTCCTCGGGGGTCGCGGGTGCGCAGGCACACCTCGGTGATCTCAACCAGGATTGGAGGAGAGCTCCTCCAGTTGGTTTCCAGCATCAAAAGACATCGGCCATCTCCAGGCCGCTGAGGCCGGCCGAACGCCTTCATCAGGTCTATAGGCCTTGCGCAGAGGATCTGCTCGGTGCCGTATTCGATTGCCGTTTGTGCACCGTCTTGACGAAGTTGCCCAGCGGCCCCGGGGCCGATTGTAGTGACGCAGAGCCATCTTTTCCCACCTGGGCCAGCCATCTTGGCACCAGGCCTTGATCGCGTCGTTAGGCGCTCTTGGTTTGCCGCCGGGCATCATGCTTGGCCCCTCCAGGGCGCCCTTTGGCACCGCCGGAGACGCCCATTGCCGATGGAAGGCCGAAGCTTGGCTCTCCAGCTCACTCACCGCCCGGCGTGCGGTGTCGGGCTGTTAGAGGGAGTTGCGCCACTCGATCAGGCAAGGTCGCCGTCTTCGAGCAACGGCGTGAGCGTGGCGATCATGGCGTCGATCGGCTCAGCCGGCCTTGGGATCATCATCAGGATGCGGCGTGGGGCGCTCAGGGCACCACGGAATTCCTCCAGGGTGTGGGCCCCGACGATGCTTGAGCCCAGCGCCCCGGCCGTCAGGAAGTCTTCGGTCTTCGGCGTGGTTGCGAGTTGTAGGCGACGCTGGAGAAGCCATTGCGTGGCATTGAGCACCAGGTTCATCGCCCATCACCCCCAGGCGATCAGCCGAAGTGCGCTTTGTCATGTGTGGTTGGTTGGATGAAACCGGTCCTAGCAGTTGTGCCCTTCGCAGCGACGCCCATTGGGTGTCGCTGCAGGGTGTGGTCAGCAGCGGCTTTCAGAAGCCCCTAAGATCACCGTTGCCCATCGGCGATTCGTTGGCGTTTCTTTTCTTCCACACGACTATGCCCGTGTGCGGATGTAGAAGCCCAGCTTTCTGGCCGGTCAGCTTCCATCGATGCGGTCCTTGTTGAGGACGATCGTGACGTTGCGGCCGATTTTGCGGACGTTTTTATCGAGGATCGCGCCCCTTGGACGGTGGTGCCATGGCCGACGCCCGAAGGGGGGAGCCGCCGCGCTTCGTCGCAGCACGGCCCGTTCCTCCGGGGATTCGTAGTAATTCCGCACCAATTACCAGGGTGTCTTTCACACCACCTTCGTTCGACCCGGGAGCGCACACCGAGCACCGCAGTGATGAATGCGCAGGCCTGGGAGCAAGGAGCCCTCGCCGATGATCGTACTGTGTGACCTGGGTGTCCAGCAACTTGCTGGGGGAGGCAAATAACGCGGCCTGGTGTAGATCGGAAATTTTTTTTCGTCGCTTCAGAAGGAAAAAGGCGGCCTGGTTGATCGGGTGAGCGCCAGGGTTGGCCTCATTAAACGCCACCGATTGGTGCCAATGTTCTTTCCAGTAGGTCGTCGAAGAGATAAAAACTCTGGAGGTTGTCGCCACGCTTCCAGGGCCAGGGGAATGATCTCCTTACCGAAATCGGTGGCGGTGGGATTGCGGGCCAGCAGGGTCGAAGAGGGGTGGTGGCCGGTTTGAAACACATTAGATTCCCATCAGATGCGAGATAGGGGCGCCGGGGCCGCCTCGGCTTCGCTATTCAGACCAAGGCTGGCGGTGGTCAACCTTCATCGATTTCCAGCGCCGCAACCTTTGGGCTTTTCGGCTGAATTCACGGATGCGGCCCGGGTCGCGCTCGCGGGCATTTTCAGCCAAGCTTTCGGCTGGGGCCTGATCCACCGGCAGGGCGCCCACAACTCAGATTCAGCGCCGCTGTTGATTTGTGGTGGTCCACGAATTGGCTGTAGTCATCCGGTTAGAGCTGGTTCACCGGAGAGGGATCAGGTAGTGTCCACGTCCCATTCCTGGAACAAGCCCACTGATATTTACGCACCGCATCAGCCGTTTCCCTCGAACCAGCTGGGGCTATCGGGCGCTTGGCTGGCGGCGAGCCACCTCGACAAAAAACCCTGGCGAGCCGGGCCGAGGTTGTAGTGTTCTGCGGTGAGGGTACGCCGGTTGAGGGAGCCGCTATCTCCTCTT
>Ga0163217_1100053_pt1 | contig 16398 bp, 25 predicted proteins | sample SynspAceP_FD_185933 | JGI IMG/M metagenome (GOLD analysis project Ga0163217, IMG submission 185933) | Saline lake microbial communities from Ace Lake in Antarctica - Synechococcus sp. Ace-P (PacBio error correction) | ecosystem: Environmental > Aquatic > Non-marine Saline and Alkaline > Saline ... | reverse complement strand
TGCTTGGGTCGAAGAGGCTCCGGATGTCTTTTACGCGTTGGAAAATCCGCATTCGTCGGCCCGCTTAGGGCGGGCGGTCGGTGTGCGGCGATGCTGTCGAGTCGGTGCAGGCGTGTCCTGGATCTGGGCAGAGCGCTGATGGATGGTTTCGACAGCAATGCTCCGTGTTGGTCACTTGGGAGGCCGGCGGTCGTTCCCGGGGCCTTCTTTGGTTGGTGGTAGCGTAGTTCGCGCAGTCGCGGGCAGGTCTTGCACATTGGTCGTTCGGCATTCATCTTGAGCACGTTTTGGGCGCTGTATTGGTCGGTCCAGGTGGCGCCAGGCCCTTTTCACGTGCCTTGTGAGGTTCGGATCTCCGCACTGAACGACAGTTTCCGGCTTCTCGATGCTTATCCGGTTACCGCGGGGCCGCCGTGCTTTCCGAATTTCCTGGATGCGATACCGGACTCTCGATTTCTTCGGATAAGACATTGAACCGAGACCCAGGATCATGTCTTTTGCGTTCGGACATCTTGGTGTAGCCGCCTCGTCCCATGTGGCCCATGTCGCCTGAGCGGATAGCCGTCGTGGCATCACCTTTCGGTTCGTCGCACGGTTCCAGTTTCCAGAAGCACCTTGCGGCGTTGTGCAGAGTCTCGCCAAACTTCGCGGCGGGCATCGATTTTGCCGCCTCATCGCGAATTTGTCGATAGAGTCCGGAGGGCGCGGGCAGCCGATATGTGTGCCAGAACTTCGTCGGGCGTCCCGATTCGCGGTCGCACCGGCGAGTTTCGGACAGACGTAGCTTTCTGAACGCGCGGTCGTTCTTCCAGCGTCCGCCACGGGCCCCGCTGCATTGCCTGGCCGCCACCAAGCGACAACCGCAGCGGTTGAAATCAGCTTTGATTCTCATTGTGAGCAGCATTGAACAGCGTGTTGAGCCGGAGACGTGAATTCTTACTTGCCCAGTTCCTTGACGAGCGGGGATGGGTCGCGCGGGGTGGGTCGGATTATTGTGAGCGCCTTGCGCATGCCATCGGCATTCACCGTCAAGCAGATGTGATAAGCGGCGCGCGCAGACATAGGACAAGACTCTGGTGCCGTTTCTTGTGGAGGCTGCCGGAAGCCAAAGGTCTTCTGTTTGCCCTTGAGACATTTGGTTTTGAAAGCGTGGCGCCCTTCGAGTACGGTGTGCCTCCTGATATTGCAGGAACGCGACGTCAGTCGGTTCATATAACCGGTTGAGGGTTTTTCCTGTCGGCAGCGCAGTGCTGCCTTGAAGCTTGACATGCCGGGCAGGCAGGCCGGGAACCATTTCTTGACCTTTGCGGACAACGAAATGACCAGTGTCCTTTCCACAAAAGGTGCATTGTCGCCACGCAGATGCTTGAGTCTGTTCTGCAACAACCTTGCTGCAGGGTATCGCAAAATTTTTCAAGGGACGATGATCGCTTGGCGCCCTGAATCCTTCAGCTGGGTTCGAGTTCGCGCGGGGTAGAGCGGGTACGTTGACCACGTCGTATATCCGGCGCGAAGACGCGGCCATTTGCCCCGGCATTTGCGGATGTTGGCATCATCACGGCAACCGGTCCCTGTTTTGAGCCGAGTGACTGCAGCCAGGCACCATGCTGACGGCAAGCGTTCGTTCGGAATAGGTGATGGTTTTGCCAGCAAGTTTTAGCCGGGCGATCTGCGTACGTTGAATGAATCTTCATTCGGGCCGGTAATCGATGAATGTTTTAGCGGACCGATTTCTGCGCAGTATTTGGGGGATAGAAGGCCAGCCAGATTACGATCTTGTAGCAGCGTAGTGTTCATGATAATCTCACTCCTATTGGTATTCGGATTGCAGGCGCAGCTTTGTTCCAGGCCGCTGCCCCGTTTCCTCGGCCCGGTCTTCAGATTTAGATGCCCCGATGCGGTTTGCAATGCCTTCCCTTGACGTACTTCAAATTTCATGCATTATTTGGCATTCTCGACCCAGCTGGCGCTTTGTCGAGTTGCCGGGGACACAGCAATCTGGTTCAGGCGGAACCCGCGTCACAACCTATTACCGACGATTGCCTCGTCGATTCGCGATTGTCCCTTGTCCTTTCGGCATAGGGGCAGCTGCCGTCCAATGGTTCCGGAGACATTTTGATTTCGTGCCGCGGCGCTTGTATTGGCGCGTTAGACAGTCCACGGTGCATGCTCGGTATGGTCTCTTCCAGCATTCAAGATCGCGCATCTGGGTTGTAATATCCCATTTGGTCAGGCTGGATGTCCTTGGCGACAATTTCAGGATTGAGCTTGCTGTGCCGGCGGTCGTGGCGCTTGAGCTGCATTCTCGCGGCGATATTGAGCAGGATTTTGAACAGGTGAATTCCGGCTTTCACGCATGCGCTCGAGTGCGTTTTTCTCGAGAAGTGCGCGTGGCTGCTCTGGGTACAAATTTTCCTATCACCGGCTCAGGCCGCCGGTTGTACCAGGAGCGGTCAACTCACGAATTTCGGATGTCGGGAATGATGACATTAGCGCTGGTAGTCGTTGTCCGCGCTTCGGTCTCGGTCGTTTCCCGGTAACGCCACGTGCAGCCGAACGCGGGTTCATGTAAGCCCGTGTGCACGAATTTGATCCGCCTTTGCCGGCAGCATCGCGGCTTCAAACCCGAGTTGGACACGATTGCGGTTTCACCAAGCCAGGTCTGACTTGCCAATGTCGATTTCTGCAGCGCCTCCAGGTGTCCTCATAGTATTCCCCGGTCCAGGCTTTTTTGTAGGGATAGCCATCGAAGAGAACGTTGTTATGTCATCGACCGTCCGGCAGTTTCGGTCATCGGATGTCAAAGACCCGTTTTTCGCCGTGATTTCAAGCACGCCCGGTTGGTTGTCTTTTACTATCGTTTCTTCCTTTGACGCTGTCTTCATGTGCGAAACGAGGTGTGACGCTGGAAATAGCAGCCCGGATGGGGTCATGTCTTCTGGTCGACAATTACGGTCGTAATCTGCCGCTGCTCACGAGGCCGATCTTCAATCTTCTCGGCAGTGTTGTGCGTGTGTGGGCGGATTTGGCAATCTTGTTGCGCATTGTCATACCAATCGTTGGCGCAGCGCGGTGAGGCATCAGTGAGCGGTCCAGTGTGCCTGTGTGGTCTTCGCGGCTTCGATGCGGCACGCAATTACTTGTGAAGGAGGACGACGCGTCCTGAGCGCTGCACGAGTGCAGGAAATTATAGCCATTACGGATTGTAACATTGAGTTCGAATGACTTGGCTGCCGGCGAAGGTCAAAAGTTTTGGGCGCGGGGGGGGCCCCCCCATTGTTGCCGCAGCCTGTACCAAACCTGCGTCTCGCTCGCACTGCGTCGGTTGGACCTTGCTGGCATGATCGTGAGCCCCGGCTCGTTCTCGGCAGGGCAGTTCTCCAGCCCGGACCGGGGCCGGAACCCAGGAACGAATTGTCGTTGGCAATCTTGAACAGTGCTGCCGAGCCGAGTTGATGCGCCGTGCCGAAACACATCGACGTCATGGCGGCAGCGCCTCGAACCTTGTTGGAGCCGTGACAAGGGGAACTTTGTGATTTTTGGCGAACGCTCGGGATTCTTCGGCGAAACCGCGGGCATTTGGGCCTGGTGCGACGCCGTGCCGCCTTGTGCAGTTCATAAGGCCGGTAGCGTCATTTGATGCTTTGATGTGAAACGATCTGCGCGGCTTTATCCGCGAAATTCCTGGGCCGAGGTCGTGGCGTTTGCGTCCTGCGTATGCGTTCGGCCGATTCTTGATGTTTTGGCAAATTTTCCTTCGCTTGCTGTCGGAGGCCTGTGGCAATGGCTTCAATGCCGGCAGCAGACGTGACGTTGTTCCGCACAGGCGTATGGTCGCCGTAGGGTTATGGTGTCGTTGGAAGAACTGGCTCATATTGACTGATCGTTTCGGGTGGCCGGCTTTTCGAGCATTTCGCACCCATCATCTCGTGGCGCGGTGGAGTCACTCGTTGCATTCCATGTTGGACTGGGTTGCCTGACCGTCTGCGCGACGAGGGGGGAAATGCTCATTGAGCTTTCGTTCGGATCACTTCTGTGCGGCATCGACGATTTGTGGCCCAATTCGGATCGAGCCGCTTCAATTCCTATTGGTTTCCGCCGCGCGCGCTTGCGATGCCGAAGGGCCGCCCGATCTAACGGTTGTTTTCCAGGCATCTTGAACATTGCCAAGCGAAGGCCGGCTTGTGCTTGGCGCCCAGTTATTTGTCGGCTGCACTCGATCGGGCCAAGCTGTCGGTTTCGGTTCGGTTGTTGGACTCATGGTCCCTTGTTCATCAATCACGCGCCAGCTAGCAGCTTTATATGGAAAGGCCACATCCTTCATTGTGGATTTCAGTTTGCGCAGTTAAACATTAGTTCAGGATCTGAAAAGCAAGAGATGCCGGGGGCGGGCGAACACATGATCGAAAATAGCAGACAGCAATGCGACGACTCCGGAACTGTGGTTGCCTCGCGGCTCAGGTCTCATGTTGCCCTCTTGCTGTTGGCTCCGTGTGCGCTCGCTCGGTGCCTGGGCTGCAGCCCTGCAGGCGGTAATCGGCTATTGGGGTTTATGTGCAGGCGTGCTGGCTTTGGCTGCCGGGCAAGGCGGTTGCCCGGGCGAGGGGGAGAGAAGGCGCAAGGACGCATCTCTTGATTTCGCGGTTATGAAGCGCTTGATATGCGACGTCGTTTCGACGTTGGCCCAGATTGTGCGCCAGAAAACAGCGCGCCGATTCACTTTCGTCGGAGGGCTTTTCGAGCGCGCATCGCTTTTCGGCTCGGTAAGGTCGCGCCATTCTCGATTTTGTGACCGGGTGGTGGCATGGTTCTGCGAGAGTGCTGGAACTTACGAACGGGGTTCCCTCGACGGCTGGCACGAGGTTTCGGGTTTGCTCCGGTACGGACGGGATCGGAGCCGGCAGGCGGATTTTTTGTGATGACTTTCGTGATTGACGGAGGCCCGGGCATGGACGGCATGCGCACGACTGTTGCCACTGCCAGCCTGGAGCTCAGGAACCCCGCTCGCTTCACTATGGGCTCTCATCGAACCATGCAGGGTCCGGCGCCATGATGAAGCTTGCGCGCTCCGGTTCTTCGATCATGTGGATCAGGGCGCAACGATGGCCCGGCTGTCGATGATTCTTCTGTCCCTGTCGCGGCCTCGAGATGCGCGGCCCATGTGCGCCTGACTGGCGGGTGGATTCGGTGGCACCATTGCCATGTTGTCGATACCTGAAGCCGATGGCCAACGATCTCGGTGTCGAGATTGAGCTGGCCTGCCGATCGCCTGTGACAGTCATGGAGATGTAGTGAACTGTCGGTGTTTGTCGAAACCTGATGCGAGACGCTGCAAATATGCCGACGGCCACGCGTGTTGATTACTGTGCGGTACGGGTGAGATCAGCAGCATGTCACCATTCGGATTTTGGCCCCGGTATATCCAAGGAACATGTTCCCGTCTGAGTCGAACGTTATTCCGCGTTGATGTTGGGACCAAAAGAGGGCAGAAGGGCCGTCCACTGCTGGGACTGGGGTTGGCGATTCGTCAAACACATCTTGACGGCCGCGTCGGCTGGTGTTCGCTCCCACCGGGCGAAGGATCGGTCTTCACTGTCAAATTTCAGCGTACTGAACCGAATGTACGGTTGGAGAATGTATCAATAAAAACAACATATATTGTGTCATTAACAGTGATGCATTGTCATAAACGGAATCTCGAGGGCTAGAAGCCAGCTTTAGAGCTGAAAGCGGCTCTACAAAGGGCCACGCACCCTGACCCACGAACGGGAGTCTTGAACGCATTCAAATTCGCGGCCGCCGCACTTGTGGCCTCCACGGCTATATACCGCCGGGCGCCGCTGTGGCCCGCGACCGATGTCCAGATCGCCGGCCTCCACTGTCCTGCTTCGTTCGATCGTTGCTGAAGCTTTCGGCGAAAACTTCGCTTCGACACGTCAGTCAATTCGCGGTTTCGGGCGCAGGCCGCAAGAGCTTTGAGAAGGCGTTGGCGAGAAACCATCGACATGCCAAATTTCTTCGCGCCATCAAGCAGTCCGATATCGTTCTATATGCGATCGAATGCAGTGCCGACATCCAGAAGTTTCGCATCGGTTATGGAACAGGCATCGTATTTGCTCAGACATCATGGCGCCACTTCGCATTCACTCCGGCTGACTGATTACATGCTCTTGCCGCCAAGGTGATGAAGGACGGCGACTGGTCGGAACAAAGCTGTGCCAAGCTGGGCGAACGTCAATCGGGACGGCCTGCCCAGGGAATTCTCGCGTTCATTCCCGGCACCAGCATAGGCACCGGAAGGTTACGACGTGAGGTTCTTTGAGGCTGGCTGTGAAGCAACCGGCGCCGAGGAAGCTTTCAGGCTGCAGGCGACAGAGAAGCAAAGGGGCTGCGCACCGCCCTGCGCACTGACGGTTGCTTCGGTCGACATCGACGGCGACTACACCGAAACCTGGCTCAGCATCGACGCAAATAGAACCCATCCGGCGTGTTCGGCCTCTCAGTTCTACGAGAACAAAAACCGTACAAGCTTAGGTTGCAACCATGTCGGGATCAACCGTCGACGAACCATCGCTTCGTGTTGAGTATCCGGTTTGCGTCCGCTCTCTTCTACGTTCAAGAACGCGCATTTCTCGACTGATTCCAACTGGTCTGCAGGAAGACATCGAGTTCTTCCTGTCTGCGAAATGCTGGCCCGACGGCGCTGGACTGCCTATTGGTCTGTGCTCCGACCTGAATTGGCCAAGACGCAGGAAAATGGTGAAGAACCGCACCCCGATGGCTGCGGCTCAACTATCGGTTTGACGTTCGAAGGGCGGCGCACTTTAGCGCGCCCTTCCTCGCAATCAGGGCGAATGTCACTGAATTCCAGGTGGTTTCGTCTTCGTGCTCGGGGAATGGCGATTGACGGCTACTTCTGGCCGTCAGAATGACATAAACGCAATGGCGGGACGGAGAAAACTCCATTCATTGCCTGGATATTAATGGTCAGTCTGTTGCCTTGTTATTGCGGCGGTTCCCGGCATTATTTCTGCTGTGGTGCGTGGGATCTTCTTGCAGCCTGTTTTGATCGGAGGCAGCATCAGCGCAAGATCCATGAAAGGGCGCAATCCGGGAGGCGCGCAAAAAGCCGTTGTCATGGTCGTGTTCCGCCGCATTGCCGGGGGATTGAACAATTATGCCCGGGGCGGTCTGTCGGAAATGACTCGTTAAACATTGCGAGGGCAGATAGTCCCGATGTTCGCTCGCGGCTAGCCGAGCGATCGGTGGGCGCTCGGGACTGAACGTGTCGCCGGTTGTTTTCGAGACGGCAAAGGAGTTCGCAGTATGAACTCCCGCTTCCTTCGTCCGAATTGCGCTGTTGGTAGGTGTCGCTAGGGTTTCGGTTCTGGCTTGGACCCGTATTCAGCCTCAGATTGCGTGCGCGCAACATCAGCGAACTTTCGTCCACCGCACTTTTTGAATGCGGACTCATCCCTGGTCGCCTTTGACGCGGTTCGGGTTGTCGGTTTCGCTGCTGTTCGAAATCCATTGATTCTTCAAAACTAATATTCCAGCCGCGGAATTATTCCCTCTCGGCCCTGGAATCCGCAGTTCCGTGGTGCTGGATCTGACTGCGGCTCCTGCGCTGTTTGGGGAACCTGTAGTCTGTTTGTTGCGTGTACTGCCTACCGCTTGTCTGATTGATTCGCAATCTACCTTGCAATATTTGCAGGGCAGACTCTGCCAGTTGCAAGCCCCATCGAGGTGCTCGCGGTATTCCCGACTATTGTTACGGTCTCTTCGCACTGATAACAGTTGGTCATTTTTCCTCGTTGACTTGGATTGCAAGCACTCGGTTTTTGGGGCAGCTCTTCTTCTCGTCATGACGTGCCTAGTATGGGGATCAGCTGATCCCTTTCATTTCGTCGCTTTCGATGACATCATCAATTGCGATGCCGCAATCCATTGCGCGACGGCTCCTACGGTTCTGGCCGCGACAAATCCGAAAACCATCAAGCAGTGATCTGCTTTTGCCCTTTCCGGGATGTCGGTGCTTTCCTGCTCGACAGCAGCCGAGCCATGGCGAACCATGATCGTCTGAATGGCGCCGCGCCGCTGCGCGGCTCGACCTGAACCGTTCAGCCATGACACACACGTGACAATCGTCAGTTGCAGCTGACCGGCCACCGGTTGCCAGCCCGACAGGTGGCATTTGCCTCGGTCTGACGCTCTTTGTTTTCCCCTCTGCCTGAACTGCTGGCGCTCTTTTAAAAACCAATCGGCGCAAATATTCGGAGCAGTACGATGACGAAGTCCCGGCCGATACCCGCACGGGCGCGGGCGTTTGCAAGGCAGATGTTTTCACGTCGGAGAGCGCCGTAAGCGCCAGGCATCCGAGCGGCGTTTAGAATGATGGGCTTGCGCCGCGCTTTTCTCCATCCTTGCGTTGCGGGTTTGTGACATCGTCCGTTCCAAATGGGCTTTCATCGTTTCACCAAGCCTATGTGACGATGGACGTTCCTTGATCGGCCAGGGACAAGGCAGGGAACGCGACCCAGGGCGATATCGAGAGTTACGACATCACGATCAGTCGTATCCAGGCGCATTGAAGAAGACGATTGGAGATCGCGGAATAGCGGCGATGGCGGCGATGCCAAGAAGGCGGTGAATCATTTCCCAAGGGAAGCACCCGGCTCAAGCTGCGCCGCTTTGTGCTCGCAAATCGGGAAGCCATTGGCACTCGGTTGTCGATTTGCATTGTGCATAGCATCGAGGAGATATTGACGGCTATTATACCAAGAGGAGCGACGTGACCATGAGAAAAGTCCGCCGCGCTCGACCGCACACCTCGCCTGAAGCAACTGAATGCTGGACGACCAAAACTCAGGTGCAGGCATCTCGAATCCCGTTCAATTGTCGTTTTTCACAGCAACCTGATGCATCAACGCGACCTGAAGGGCTGGCTCGGCGTCGCCATTATCGGCATCGGCCTACATGATGATGATCTTGCATGTGCTGGCGTTGCGGATGGCGATCGCGTTCGACTTTATTCTCGAAGAGTTTGCCCCGCAAAACCGCTCGGACCGACTGATCGAGGTCATATTCGCCAAACTGGCCGCCGTTCGTCATCGTGTTCGGAGATCTCGGGCTGCTTTTCTCAATTTCGTCGCCTCCGCAGTCTGAACACTTGTCGGGGACTGGTTACATTAGTGATGACTTGACGAACCATATATCGACGAGAGATACGATAGATATAGAATATATAGAATGCTAGCGTCGGAATGTTGCGCCTCGAAGATGCAGGCGTTTTTTTCCCATCACATCCTGCGTGAGTCCACGATTCCTGACCGGTACGGATTATGGCTGGCCCAGGCGAATTGGTGAACAGGCAATTTGCTGCTAAATCGGGATGGGTGCTTCGTACCGAATTATCGGTGGCGCCGGAGGGTTTTCGATTCCGGCTTCAGGCCCTGGCCGGATCTACCGGTCTACCACTCGGAACCCCAGGTGGCGCATCCCGCTTCTCGCGAGCGGGCTTCCGGCGCGGTTATGTCCCTGCTGCTTTCTTCGCCTCCGGTCCTTCGTCGAACGCGTCGCCATCCTGCTGCGCGCCGCTTGCGCGCGTCCGGTAGGAAACCGCTGTTGCCTTTGAAAAAAACAAGCCTGAGCGTATTATCGAGTTGTTGAGGGCACGACGGAGCCCCATGACACTCTCCATCGCTGAACGACGGCTACTGCAAATGCCGGTCGGAGCGCGATGAGGGAATCCCGCTCAAGCTGCGCACGGGACCGACTGTTCAGTTCTCTCTCACCGGCGAAAAGCACGGCGCTTTTGATGTCAATTCTGACGTCGCCAACAGTAACCAGCGTACAAGGCTTATCGGTCCGTGGCGCGCAAGTCTACCTGGCGGTGCCTGAACCGGATGAACGGACACAATGCGAATTCTGGCCAGGTCCACGGCGAATCCACGCTTTGAAGCCAGGACATCTACGCCCGATGACTCCGACTGTCGTGGAAACTGGCGCCGGGTCGGCACTGGTGTTCAGCCAAGCCCAATCCGTTTCCGAATCAGCTGTGAAAACGTGTCTCTGGACGCGCCATTCAGGCGCCAGGTTTCACGCGCGAAGTTGGACGAAATTGTCGAAGCGCAGGCCTGTCAACGGGCTGGCACCTGTTTTCCTGGGGTAAGGTCGCTTGCAGGCGGAACCGGCTTGTCCGGCGCGCGACGAGCGCAAGGCCTTTTGCATCTCGCCCTGCATTGGCAGTTGAGCCCGAAGTATCTGGATGGGACGGAGCCCTGTCGGCGCTTGACCGCGATCGCTACCGGCCGAAGGTGCGCGGACCTGATCACGAGCTGCGAGTCGAATACACCATCGTGATCGTCACCCACTCGTGCAGCAGGCGAGCCGTGTGTCGCACGTACGGCGATGTTCATCTGGGAATTTGTCGAGGAGGTGCCACCGACAAGATTGTTCCCACATCCGGGAAAACAAGCTGACCCTGGGGACTCATCCCGGCGCGCTTCGGCTTAATGCGACCGCCAATCGCATCACGCCTACCGAACTTGACCGGCATCCACTTCTGCCCGGAAGGCTCCATTACCGTTACCGTCCTTATGTGACGACTCGCTATTTCTGGTGCGCCGCTTGTCGGGAACATGGTGGCCTTGCGAGCGCCATGGTCGCGACGCTGGTCGCGCCTTGTCACGCCGGGACACGCTCCGCGCAGCGTTTATCTCGGACAGACCTTTTTGCTGCGACGCGGGCGAACGCGATTTACGACAAGGCGTTCTTCCTGATTTGCCCAAGCGCAGCGATGTCGGACCCTGGCGAGGCTTTATCGGCATCGATCCGGATCGCCCTCTGACTCGAACGGTTGGCGATCTGGCAGAACATCGCCAGCCCGGGTCCGATCGCGGTGCAATACCATTGCGCGCCGCTGCCAGAGCTGGTTCGACGCGGCTCTCGCGCATCTGGCAGAACTGCATGACACCGCTTCAAGACAAGTTCTGACGCATTCGCCACGCTCGCCGGAACTCGCCATCTCGATCCGCGCGCGTGAGGAATCGATTGCGACTTTACACTCGCTGGTTCGCCGGAATTGCTGACCTCCATGATGGGGATCGGCAACATCACCGGCCTGCACGCCTCTCTGTTTGCGCAAGGAAATCGAGCGCATCGGCGAATTCACCCACCACTCGCAGAGACGGTCTATTCTATTACGTCCGCCCGCGTGAGCAGCATTCCACGAACGGCGCGAGGATGACGGCACCGCCACCATGATCTGCGCCGCCGGGGTCGGCGCTGACCGCGTACGGAGTGCATGGACATCATGGCGATGAGGCCTCGTATTACTGTCGTTGAGACAGAGGCACTCTCGGTGCGCTTCGCTACAATCTGGAGCGTTTGAAGGTTCGACGGTTGACACCCGTGTTGCCGGCGCTCGGGTTATGAAGCGAAATCAGTTGCAGGGAGCGTAGTCCGGATTTGCTGATCCTGGATTGGGTGCTGCTGGCTTTCAGTTACTCGATTGTGCCGCCGTCTGCGCGCCGGCCGAACCGAGCGCTTTGCGCTTATCTGCTGACCGCACGTGCGTTGCAGAGCGAACGGGTTCGGCGGACTGTGCCCGTGCTGATGTTATGTCGTCAAACCGTTTTTCACGCCGGAACTGACTGCCCGGCGTCAGAAGCCAGCTGCGCCGGTGCCGGCCGGGAAGTCATTTCAGTCAGCTCAAGCGTGGCGAATGAGACTTCGACCGCCGAACCCCCGGGTCAAAGCCGTGGGCGCGCCATAAGCTAGGGCCGACTCGATTCAGTGCGTGCTCGGTACTCTGATGAGTTCCCCGGCGGGGTTTACTCCCGCGCGCACTTGCTCGACGGCGTTAGGGGCAATGATTGTCTATGTCCCATTGAACGCACGTCGACTGTGATGTTCGGCAGGTTGCGCAGGCGGTTATCTGTCAGGCATGCGCGAACCAATCCGCACCGTTCGCGTGCCGGGCTATTCAGATCGAGAGCTCGCCACAACGGTATTTCCAATTTCCAGCATCGCACTGTCGCAGAATGAAACAAGCCGGGCGTTGCCGGCTTTTGTGTATTCGGCTTTCGCTGTTGTTCGCGGCGCGTTTGCGCGCTTGACGGCTGGACAAGCATTTTGGGGTGAGAAGCCGCAATAAGGCGAGGCCTCGCCCTGGACCTCATGCCGCAGAATGAAAGCCTTCCTGCAGGGATCGAACCGACCGGGCCATTGCGTCCGCTCGAAAGCTCGATAAGTGTTAGCTGCGTTGAAATAGGGGCACACACATCTTCCATCGGACGTGGTCCATGTCTTCGCCGCACCGCTCAACATCCTGTTCAGCTTGCGCCCCCGCGCTTGAGCGGTCATGGTGCGGGTTGCCTGCGCTGCGCGTGCGCCTGCCTATCGGAGCGCGTGGCGCTGCTGTGGCGCGTTTGGTGCGCATAACCGACGCTTGTCCCGCTCTTGGCACGGCAGCGGCAAGGTTGAGCGTGGCCAACCTTGCGATCACAGCGTTCGGCTGAGCGACCAATTGTTTGCCGGCATCTGGCCAGCGCTGAGGCCGTCCGTCCGAGTTTCTTGAGTTTTCAACCCGTTCATCAGTCCAACTCATGCAATGCGCTCCTGTACCCGTATGCCGGATGGCAGAAATCATCACGGCCGTTCCGATGACCGGGAACTTGAAACTCGGTTCACCAATGAGGTGAATGTGTCCGCGCGGACCTCTTTTCGTATTCTTCAACTTAGTGGTCGGGCAGACACTCCCGTGCAAGGTCGCAGATCATGGTGAATTCTCTTTTTCGGTTTTCCCAACTTACGAGGGGCAGTACCAATCTCACGTCGGTCATGATGGCCGCTGACCAAATCTGGTCTACGGGAGTGGTAAAAACCCGGCCCGGGGCCGGTGGGCCATGTCTCATTGACAGGCCAGACTAAATGTAAAATAGGACTCGACCGCCCCGGAGGCGGCGTTTTGTTTCCGCATACCTTTGCAGGCGGGTTCGCAACGCCCGGTCGCAGGCAAGGTATGCTCTATGGTTCGTGTCTCTATGGGGAGAGAAGCGCCATTGGCCGAGCAGCGCGTTTATGATACATTAACCGCGTTCCGATCGTGTCGGAGCCGGACATTGCGTTGGCTGAAACCTGAAGGGCGAGCGCTTTTCGATTTCGCGCACGGTATCCGCGGTCAATTCTCTTGGCCATACACCCGGATGCTGGTCGAGGGCGCTGAATCCACGCCGATCGCTGCTTGGATCTCTTCAACGTCCCATGAAATTCCCGGCCACCCCGCTGGCTGACACGCCACCGAAGTGACTTTGACCGACAAAGGTGTTTTTCACCAATACGGTGCGGAGGCCTGTGAATGCGCCGTTAAGACGCGCGGCGCCATTTCTATTGTTCAACGGCAGCCGACGCTTACCGCTTCACCCTTTGAAGTGCTTTTCACGGCCCGCAAGCCCTGGGCGACCATCGCGCAGGCGGTCAGCGTATCTGAGGGCTTCGGCCCCAAGGCAGAGGGTTTCGGATTTCAGGGTGCCGTTCGATGTCTCGAGGCCTTGAAGCTGCGGATCACTGAAAAACCGCCCATTTCTAATCTGAGCGCCTAAAGGGTCGAGGCGGCATCCGTCCCGCTGTTCGATGAAGTCTGCGCGCCACAGCGCGAATCTCTGCGATGAGGACGGGGTTGCTGATGATCGACGAGGTCTCAGTCAGGCGTCGGGCGGGGCAGCTGCTTTGCCATGAGTGGCTGGCCATTCGAGCCGACATCATGGGCGGTTGCAGGCTCGGGGGCGGTTCCCGTTTGGCGCCTGCCTTGCACGAATGCGGCGGGAGCATGCGCTCGCAGCCACGGCCCACCTATGGCGCAATCGCTTGCATGGCGGTCGGCACGCGGGCTGGACATCATTTCGCATGCGGATTTTCCTTCCATGTCAACGATACGCCTCTGTCTGGTGTTGCGCCACAGGGACTGGCCTCTCTCAAGACGTTATCCTGATCTGATCCGGAATTTGGCGGCACGGGCTTATGCTCGGCTCAATGCGGCAAAATCATGGGATCTGGTCTGTGGCCTTGCGCGATGAACTCTGCTGGCCGTAACCGGCACGGGGACAATGTCGTTCGGCTTGTCTGCCGCCCCGTGTGTGCGACCGTCGAAGCAAGCGCGGCACTCCCAACGAGGACCGCGCTCGACATGCTCGTCCAGCAACCGGCACGGCCAACTACACGGATGGATTCATGACAAGCACATCGCCCGGCTTCGCCTTTCTGTCTTCCGCCGTCAGCGCGGCGATTTGCGCGCATGTTTGACGGGCGCGTCCGCCAGACGTCCGCTGAGGAAGATGCCCGTTGCCGCCAGATTTCTGCGTGATTTTCGAGAACCGTCGGACCGCACCGCGGGTCATTTGTAGATGTGGCAGTGCGTCACGCTTGGCGGTGAGACCCTGTTCTTCGTCGGGAACGAGATGCAGCGTCGCGAGGCTTTGAACCTTGCCGCACGCAGGTGCTGGTCGCGTACGTGATTGTATGATCGGACGCTTGATCACTCTCGCATGCTCGAGCTTGCGGCAGCACGGTGCGAGTTGTCAACGCACTCACTGATGACACCCTCCCGGGTTCAGATGCATGGCTGATTCTGACCTTCGAGGCACATCGGGCACGTCTAAGGCACGACGTGCCCTGGCAGGTGATCGGCAACATTGTGTGCATTCGCCTCTCGAGGGGCGCCATCGGCTACGCATGCGTGGACCCGAAGCTCGGGCGGAATGCGACAGTTGTCGAATGGGCGCAAACAGGCGCGAGTAGATATCAGCGCCGATCCTGACCGCGCCGAGGCGCTGATTGTGTGATCACGACACATGGGTGTCGATGAACGAACAAGCCCGTGGCCACTATCGTCGTACCTTACAGCGTTCCATGAACCGCTGATGCAGGCCATCCGGATGCCTGTTCTGCATGACTGCGGCCACTCGTGGGCGAGAAGTCACGACGAGAAGTGCATGGATGGGGCCGCGTCGGTTGTGTTGAGAGGAGAACTGTTTGCAGCGCGCAGGAAGGTGTGAGGCTGGTGCATGGCCGTTTGTATAACGGCTCGGCATATGCTGATACATGCCTATATGCGCTTGTTTGAAATGTGACCAGACCATGCCCTGTCTATGAAGGCGGATTATGCACAGACGAACTCGGGATTGATGATGAACGATATCCAGACCCCAGCGAACCTGACTTCGCTGGCAGGGACGACGTTCTTGTTCGTTGTGGATTGGGTCGACGTGCGTGCCGGACGATAAGCTTGGTCCGATGATCGACCGCAGATTCTGCCGGCCGCCTATTCCGGAGCGGTTGCCCCCCCGCGGCTGCTCGCCGAGCCATCGATGCGTGTTGCTCCGGCACCTCGCTCAATCGAGGGCAGCTGATCGTTCAGACAAGGGGGACGACGGATAGATCTCGTGGTTGCGGGATTTTCCCACGCGGGGAAACTGCGCGCCTAGCCGCTTTGACGAGACGTTTGCTGCTGCAGGAAGCCGGAACGGGACCGCCTGCCGAAACTGCTCCCGGCAACCCGGTGTGTGGCCTTCACCTTGCCGGGTGGAATACTGCAGCGCTATCAGGGCATTCGTCGAAGTGAAGGGCGAGATTGGAGCCATTGGCGGGAAACTTATTTCCGGTCAGTCCGAACAGTCGACAGTCCGTCCGCTGGCAGTTGCCGACAATCATTGACCGCCGAGATGAAGCAACGCCGCCTAGCTGCGTGCCGGGTGGGGCTTGTGCCCACGTTTCTGCCCAGGCACCCGGAACACGGATGCCGCCACCGACCTTCTCAGGGTGGGGATTACACCGAAGGCGTTGAAGCGATGGTTCATAAACGATCTGAGACGCTGGTTGAAGCCCAAGTTGCTTGGTCGAGCGCGTGGAAGTCGGGCGAGCTGACCGAATCCTGACGTCGCGGCTTGAAAAACCGGTTCTTTTCCGGGTGTTTTTCATGCGAGGCGCCGTTGCGAGAACCTATCAACCTGTGGGCCGGTTTTCGACAAATTGCAGTTGTCGCGTGGAAGCGGCTTTTGGGGCGAGGTTCTGAGCGGTTTTTCGGCAGAAAGAGGATCAGGAGCGTCGAAAAAGCGGACCGTATCCTGGCTGGCAATTTTGCGGAGGTTCTTGTCGGGGGGGGACAGGGGGGCCTATAAAATTTTGATTTCCGGTGGGGAATTTTTTCCAGAAAGGCGAGGGGACCTCCGGGGGCAAGGGGAAACCTTTGGGGACCCGGAAAACCCTTTTTTTTTATTTTTTTTTTTTTGCCCCCCCTTTTTGTGGCCTGTTCATTGTTTGGCCGTTCTTTTAAAAAAAAAAACCTTTGTTTTTTTGTTGGGGGGGCCTTTCAACCGCGGGGAATTTCTTTTTTGCCCG
>Ga0163217_1044309_pt1 | contig 16399 bp, 27 predicted proteins | sample SynspAceP_FD_185933 | JGI IMG/M metagenome (GOLD analysis project Ga0163217, IMG submission 185933) | Saline lake microbial communities from Ace Lake in Antarctica - Synechococcus sp. Ace-P (PacBio error correction) | ecosystem: Environmental > Aquatic > Non-marine Saline and Alkaline > Saline ... | reverse complement strand
CAGCGCTGAGCGGGGCAGAAAAAGTGGACAAGCGGACATAGCCGTGATTATGCGGTGGTCTTGTCGGTCCGGCATCAGCTCCGACGCCTGCAACGAAGGCCTTGATCCAAAGGTAGGTCGTTTGGACGGAGAGGCCATCGAAACACCAGGCATTGATCGCCTGCGCACTCAACGTACAAACGTTGCAGATATCCAGACAACCACTCTGGAGGGTCAGAGCGTTACGCACATCGGCATGATGACTGGAAATCAGAATGCAGCAGGAAACAGCTTTTGCAGGCAGACTGGTCAAAAGACATGTTCAGTAACTCCATCGGTCATTGACATCGATTGTCAGTTCATTCGTCGCGCAATTGTTTTCAACGGCCATGCATCGATACCAGCAGGCCAGGCTTTCAAGGTGACAAACAAAAGTACCCGCCACCAACGCAGTTATCCACTGCGTTAACGGCAATAACATTTTGATCACTCGTTCCGTCATACAATAAAGCCCCAAATTCAGAAGCAGGCAGATGTTGCATCATTTCTTGGCAAGGCCAAGCTTTCTCTTCATCAGGGCCCAAGTGGCAGCCGCTCGGCGGGCTGAAGATAGTTGCGGTAAAGAACGCAGCAAGCACACCAACGACCGCTACAACGATCATCAGCTCAAGAGCGTGAAAGCTTCGATCTTGGCTGCGGCTTCGCATGGATGCCGCAGAGCACACGGAGTGAGCCTTTGGGCAAGAGTTTCATTCAGCAGGAACAGGTTTTGATCATGAACTGTAAAAGGCTTGGATCCATTAGAGCCCATGCTCTTTTCCGAAAATCGAATGAAGCAATAGCACAAGATAGAGAAAGCAAGGTGAACGCAAGCTGAGAGGAGGCCACTTCTGCTCCGCAGTGCTGAACATCAGGCCTCCCTTGCCCCCATCGCCGCCGCTCAACCCAGGCCTGCCAGGCCTGCCCAGAATCGAAAGCCCAGTACCAACACAAACTCGCCAGGCCGGCGATTTGAGCGCCCGTCCACCAGATGCCGGTGGCAGGCGCGGTGAGACCTGCTGCAGGTTCGGCGCCCCATTCGAATCGATTCGGGGAGCCCCAGGGCCCAGGAACCAGGCCGCCCAGCACGATTACGGCGTCGGCAGCGTTGAGGGTTGAGCAGCAACGGCACCGAGGTATCACGTTGCGCAGCAGGTAACGGGGCAGGATCCAGCAGCGGCCCCGCCCCAGCGATTGAGCCGTTCCACATAGAGCTCCGCCTTCACCTGGGCCGTCTTGGTTGCGCCACCACCGGAAATACTGGGGATGTTAACCCACACAGCGCCGCCGCCGCATTGGGAAGGCCGCGCCCCAGCAGGAAGGCGAGCACCACGAGACAGCAGCACCGCAGGTGTAAAGCGTGTCCATCAGCAGCACCAGGTTCGGCGGGCCACCGCCCAGGTAGCCGCCTCACCATGCCCAGCGGCACGCCGATCAGGCAGGCCGTGAATCAGGGCCAGCAGCACCACTGCAAACGCCACCACCACTACCGGCCAGGGTGACGCACGCAGACTCGCGACCGAGGCGGTCAGTGCCGCAACCAGGCTGCAGCGGAAGGGGTTGGCATAAATCTCGTTGGCCAGGGCCGGGCGTTCGGATCGTCCAGCAGGCCCAGATGAATGAGTAGGGGCGTGGCCAGGGCCACCAAGCCGTAGGACAAACACGATCAGCAGGGCCCGCGGGCCTGCGGGCCAGAAAGGGTTTCTTTCGGGCGCCAGCGCAGCCATTCCCTGGGCTGGGAAGGACGGTCATTGGCGGGGCACTTGAGCGCGTGAGCGGCCCAGTGGGGACCAAAGCGACCTTTTGGAGCCGGTGGGCCAGCAAGAGGCCTAACCGACTTGAAGAAACCCGCATCAACCCGGCCTATGCTACAACAAAAGCCAACATGGTCAGCAAAATCATGCGCAACTGAATGTTTTCCCAGCGGAAGTCATGCGCGATACAGTCATGCGCGATACAGAAAGAGGTCACGCATTTCATCGTCGATGACGATTTTCGAATTGCGCCGTTTCCTCCAGGGGGAGTTCTGGTGGAGGGTTTTGCAGTAGGCAAGCCGACCGGGCCTGAGCGCCCTCACCCAGTTACGCGACACCCCAAACCCCTCGATCTGGTGCTACTCGATTGGACCTGCCCGATTCAGTGGTGTCGAGATCTGCGCCGGGCTTTCGCTCCAGCGGCGTCACCGTGCCGTGGTGATGCTCACGGCGCGAAGACGACATCCGCGACCGAGTTGAAGGCGCTGGATTCCGGCGCCGACGACTTCATCAAACAAAACCATTCTCATCGAGGAACTGCTAGCCCCGTCCGCCCGCATGCGTTCCGCACCGACTCAACTTGAACAGGCAGCGTTGGCGAGCTTACTTCAGCTATCGCGGCCTGACCATGGAACTCACCGGTAACGGGAAGTTTCGCCGCAATGGTGCCCCGATTCATCTACCGTGCGCGAATACGGACCTCCTCCAGACCCTGGCTGCGCGAACCGAACCGGGTGCCAGACGCGCAATCAGATCCTTGCCAGCGTCTGGGGCGCCAACCATTTATCGGTGATGACAACCTGCTCGACGGTCTAATCCGTTACCGACGCAAGAGGGGCGACAATCCGGCGCCCCAGCCTGATTCAGACCGTCCGTGGTGTTCGGCTTTCTGCTCAAGGAAGGGGTATCCTTGAACTGAACCGGCGCAGCAGTTCAATGAAAATCGAACCGCCCCCTGGCCGGGGCTCCACCACCCGCGCCTCCCTTTCCCATCCGCTCATCATAGCAACTCACCCACCGACAGATCCAATGCCGCTGCCCCGACGCCTTGAAGAAGCGCTGCCTGAACAAACCGCTCGAAGATCCGCTCTTTTTCCGGCATCGCCACCCAGGCCCGCCGGTCACGCACATGCACCACCACCAACCTCCGACACTGCAGGCCAGGCTTCCCTTGAGGCCTGGGGAGTGGTCTTGGGGGTGCACTGGGAGGTGGAACAAACAACTCGATCGGACTGCCTGGATCGGCGTAACTTCAGGGCGTTTTCCACCAGCGTTGGTGAGGCACTGCTGGCAATCGATCGGCATCACCGCAGGCCCCCAGGGACTCAGCCTCGACGGGCTGCCAACAGCCGGCAGCCGCGACCGGCAATGGTCCACCAGCTGCTATAAGTCGCACAGGCACAGGTCCACATCGATTGACCTGGTTGCTCACCTCAGGTGGCGGCCTCATCGCGGGCGATGGCGGAGCAAGGTCGCTCACCAGCCGCCCCAACCCGCTCTGCTTCGCCCTGGATCAACGCCCAACGGGCGCGATCATTTCCGCAGCAGCCCCATCGCTGTCCACGTCGCTGCCGGATCGCGCTTCCACGGGTCGAGCTGGTTTGTTCTGGCCTGGCGCTGCAACCGCTGCGTAGCCACTGATCAGCGCATCGATGTACGCAGCTCATGGGAGACCCATCGACAGAAATCCGTGCGCGTCGAAGGAGATAGCCACGGCGATCTAGCAAGTCGTCGAAGGCCGAGGGCGATCGGTTGAGAAGCTCTCGGTGTTGGGGTTTGCTCCTGCAACGTTGGCGGCCGGAGGCCATCGCGCTGATCGCCGCCACGCTTTGCCAAGCCGCTGCGGGCCGCAACCCCCCCATCACCAGCCGCGCAGGGCAACTGGTCCAGGAGCTGTCATCCGCCATGGCGATCAACAGCAACTGGGTGATCGCTTCCCGCCCAGCATCGGCGCTGAAAATCCTCTGAAGCATGCAGGGGCGAGGGCCGGGCCCTTGCTCAGCAGCACACGGTGGCATAGGTTCAGGAAGATTGCGCACCCTCCCGGAAGGGACCGGCCCATCGACTTTGCTCGGCCTAGTTGCGGCTGGGCGGTGCTCTCCAAAGGACGAGGGTCTCCGCCGCCCCTTTGGAGCACCTGTCCAGCCACCAACCGTGACGGCCGGGGAGGAGCATCGAGCTGATCCGCCGTTGCATTTCCGTCGAACGGGAATCTCAGCGGATTCAGTGAGCTCTTCTTGAAGCGCATTACACCGTCGCTGTGGCGTCGTAGGCTCAGAGCGGCGAGGCCTGCTGTTGCAAGAAGAAGCATGCCGTAGGCCAACAAGCACGGCCAACAGGACTGGTGGCTTTTGAGTCGACGACGAATCGGAACTCAAATTCGATCACCATTCAAGCAAGGTACCTTCAGAATCGCTGGTTTGTCCCTTCCTCAGGAACACATGGTCCTGAGCGGAGATCTGAGTCAACAGTCGCAAGGGGGCAGAGCGATCGCATTGCACTAAACGCACGCCAAACACTTTCGCTGCGATCGTTTGCGCTCTTCCGCCAGCCTCGCTGAAGCTCTGCTCCAGCCGCAGCGCCACCAAGTCTGGGTCTCGGGATCTCGAGGCAAGCCGAGAATGGCAGCGTGACGAACCATTCAGTTCACCCCAGCCGCACCGCGGCTTCGCCGCCGTTGAGCAAAACAGGGCTGCAGCCCTGCCAGGGCGTGGCCTGGGGCAGGCCGAGCCCGTCCAGCACGACCCCGGCTTCGGAACGCGTGCCGGCGGACAACTTGGCCGTCAAGCCGAAGGGCAGGCCCACAAGCGACCAGCACCCTGCCTGCCAGAGGCCACTGGCGTGCCTCCAAACCGAATAGGTGATCGTTCCCTCCGGCGTCCTGAGCTGCAGCACGGCCGGCCGCCCCGCAGGCCGCAGGCTGAGCCGTAGCCGCTCTGGGTCGGGCGCCAACCGCCCGTGGCCCGCTGCCAGATCGGCCTGTGATCAGGTCAGGGCTCGGCCCTGGTGTCGGCCCGCTCCCGCAGCAGGCGGCTGAAACCGTCCGCGGTTCAGCCTTCCCCCAACAGCGCCTGGACCACCACCCCGCAGAAACAGCAGCCCCAGCCCCATCGCCAGCAGCGCTCCACAAAGAGGAAGCCGCCCCCCTGACGCGCAAAAACCCTGCTGTTGGTGTTGAAACGGAATGGACGACCCGCCGGTACGCATGGTGATGACAACAACGATCAGGAGCGTGATGGGTTGGCAGAGGGCTGCTGTCGGTCCTGCTGCCGCTGGCCCCGCCATTAGCGGCCCAAGCCGCACGATTCCCAGCGCACGCCATCACCAGACAGCGGCGGCAGGGGAGTTGCCCGCTGCTGGCCACACCACGTGCCGCATCAAGCACCAGGCCATGCTGCTGAAGCGCACACCTCTGGCGGTTTGTGGAGCACGTCCACCGCGGCTGATCTCCACCCCCCTCACATGTTCCATCAGCGTGTCGCGACAGGCCTCAAAGCTCCGCCTGCGGCGGCTGCAGCCCTGCTCCGAGAGGTGAGTCCACAGCTTTTCCCCCTGCTGTTCGGCCTTCACTGCGGCCACGCTCGATGCCCTGAGCCAAGCGCCGACTCGCCACCCTCCAGGCGTTGCCTGGCCAGGCTTTCACCCCCCGACCGGAGGCCAGCCAAGCCAGCAGGCCGATCCCACCGGCCAGGGTCACCAGCAGGCTCCACCAGGCTGGGAAGCAGCCTGGTGGCTGAAGCGGCTCGGGCCTGGCCTGCAGACGCTGTCTCAACGTGCCTCCTCCAGATCGGAAGTGCAGCCGCTGACGGGACAGAGGCCATGGGGCGGGCAGCGGTAACAAGCGGCGACGCTCAGCCCATGGGCCGATGCGGTAACGAGGCCAGAGCCATCCAACTCCCGACGCGGTCGGCTCACCTGGCGCTGCACTTCCCACCGGCAGAGCTCACCCTTCTCTGGAAGCTGTCCGCCATCCCTGGCCTGCCGCCGCACAACGGCTGGCCGGCTGTTCAGGGCCTTCAGCTTCCACTCCAGCACGACAGCGAGCGCGCCTGGCGCAGGCCGTGCTCGCGGGCGCAGCAAGTCGCATCGACACGGCGCAACATTTTCCTGGCTTTGTTCAGCGTTGTGCCTGGCTCCAGCGGGCGCTGGAGCTCCACAGTTTGCAACGGAGGTGTTTGGCCGCCAGGAGAACACCGGCATCGCATTCGTGATCTCATCAGCGGTTTCATCGCCCCATCCGCCGCACCGTCAGCAGCCGCTCGCCGCCCTGTCGGGATCAGCCGCAATCGAACAGGGGCCTGGCCCGACTTGCCGTCTCCCTCTCCCCCTAACTCCAGCGCAGCCGAGCTCCAGTGCCGTCACCGTTCCTAGCAGCGGCCCAGGAGCAGGCCACCACTCCACCAGGCCTGTAGCGGAGGCTGCCCACCTCGCCCTTCACGGAGCCCGGCGAGGCTTGCGCCCGCTCCGCAACCCGCGGTTTGGCCACTGCGGACGACGGGACTTGCAGCAAGGCAGCGGTAGGGGCCATGGAGCTGGGCGCCACCTGATGGGCCGGCCGAGCCAGGGCGTCGCTGCTGGCGTTGCGCATTGCCCTTGCCATCTGTCGATGGCCATGCAGGGCAGCGGTTTGCAGCGAGAGGCTGCTGAGCAGCAACACCAGCCCCACGCCGAAGGAGAGGGGGCAGAAAGAAGCCCGACTGGCAAAGCATGCTGGGCGGCCATGGACTTTGCTTCGGAAGCTGTGAGAAGGCAATCGGTGGCCTCAGGTGGGGATCACGCCTTCAGCGTTCCCCTCTCTTCGCGCTTGGAACCTGGCGAGCAGCGCTTACTGATTCAGCTTCAACACCGCCATTGAGGCCTCCTGGGCACTTCCACCCACCATCGCCTGTATGCGCTTCTTGCCCTTGGCCTGCGCTTCGAAGCAGTTTCTATTCTTTGCGGGAGATGTCACCGCCATTAGCACTTGCGCCAGCACATCCTTGCGGATCGCGCTGATGCTTTCGCTGGCGATGAGCGGCTGCCGGATCGAAGGCCATGGATGGAATCTTGAATGGTTTGGCGCGGGATCATTCCTTGAGTTTCTCCCAACCCCCTTGCGCCACGTTGTAGGCCGGTGTCACGGTGCAACGATCGTGGGGTGAGCGGATCAGCCTTCTCGGCATTTGATCAGCACATTCGATGCGCACCAAGGTTCATTCTTGCAACGGTCCGCCTCTGAAGCCTGTTGATCGGTGCGTGTCAATTGCTCATCGGGCCAGTAGACCGGTTGGTGACGGTCTTCTGCATCTGATCACAGAGAAAGTGTCAGTCACCGGCTCCTCAGGCTCAGCAGGAGCATCTCGTAGTGCAGCGTGGACGCGCTCAGTGGTGATGAACTTCATATCATATGAATTCACCGCTGCCGCTCTGGCATAGCTCCATCAAGGTGCGTTATAGGTATTGGGCGTATAGATGCTCCAGCTTCACATAGGGCTCCATCATCCGATTCACGCTTCTGGCGTGTGATCAGCAAGGTGGCCGGACTTTGTTCCACATGATCAGCGTGCGTCGATTCAAGTCACTGGTAGGATCACCGATGGCCGCCGTCACGATCAGGTCAAGGTTGTGTATTTTCCCGCTCCAGCCCGGCTCCTGCACGATTTCCATGTGCAGGCGCCCAAGAAGCCGCAGCGGAAGCCGAAGCCCATGCGCTTGCTGGTTTCGGGCTCAAACTTCAGCGCCGCATCGGAAGAGCTGCAACTTGTTTGAGTGGCTTTCGCGCGATCGGGGTATATTGATCCGCGTCGGTGGGGGAACAGCCCGCAAACACCATGGCTTGGCCTCGGCAATAGCCGGGCAGCGCTTTGGGCGCCGGATTCGCCCAGCAGGTGATTGTGTCGCCCACCCGGGCATCGGGCCACCGCCTTGATCGAGGCCGCAGGTAGCCCACCTCACCGGCATAGCAGGCTCTCCACCTGGCGCTGGTCTGGGGCCATCACCCCCACCTCGTCGAGGTCGGTAGCTGGTTTTGTGGCCATCAGCAGCACCTTGTTCCTTGCGGGCCGACCGGCCACTGATCACCCGGAAGTTACACGATCACGCCGCGGTAGCGTCGTAATAGCGGAGTCGGAAGATCGGGCACTTTTCAACGGCTCAGAGAGCGATCCGGCGGCGGCGGGCACCCGCATCCACCCCGCCTGCAGGATGCTGCCACCCCAGGCCGGTCTTGGCGGACGGAAACAGGCGATGGCGTTACTGGTTGTCGGAGTGCGATGATCGCTTCGATCTCTCGCTGATCCGGGGCTGAATCGGGCGGCGGGCAGGTCGAATCTGTTGAGCCCGAATGATCTCCAGATCGTTCTCCAGCGCCAGATACACGTTCGCAGAGGCGTCTGCGCCTCCACCCCTGGCTGGCACCACCACCAGCAGCGCCCCCTCGCAGGCCTGCAGGCTTGCGACTCACCTTCATAGGAGAAAATCCACATGGCCGGGCGGGTCGATCAGGTTTGAGGATGTTAATTTTCGCCATACGGCCGCCTTGAACTCCATTTGCGCGCCGGCTGGAGCTTGATCGTGATCCCCGTCGCGCCAGTTCCATGTTGTCGAGGAACTGGGCCTGCACAGTCCCCGCGCCGCCACCGTGCGGTTTCCTGCAAACAGACGCATCGGCCAGCGTCGATTGCCGTGGTCGAAGTGGGCAATGATGCAGAATTGCGGGATCGCGAGAAACGGGGAGTCGGTCATCGCGTGGGAAAAAGCCCGTTCAGGGAAGCCAGTCAGGGATCAATCCTGGATCGGCGGACAAGCCCCAAAGCCATTCCTCTCGATTCAAACTAAGCTAAGGCTTGTCATTCGTCGGGCCATGGCGCTTTCGCCACGCCCAAACACGCAGGCAAGCCTCCGCCAGGTGACGTGCCGAAGCCAGACCCCAGGCTCTCCCGCCTTGCTTTCAGGAGGTGGAGGCCGTCAGGCGGGTGGTGATCGCCAGGGCTGGTGTCCCCATCGCCCACTGTCCCATTCAGGCCAAGCCTCCGGCACGTCGGCGCTCCAGGGGCGATGCGCGGTGAGATCACCATGGCGGACGACTTTCGATCGCACCCTGGACGACCTGTTCACCGTTCTGCAGCTGCCGATCGCCCCTTGATCCATGGCCCGGTTGCTCTCCGACACGCCACTGGTGCTCTTGGTGGATCCGCAGACCACCACAGTTGCCCAAGGCTGCGGTCGGCTGATCCGCGACCCTGAGAACGAGGTTAATGTTCAGCCAGGTTCCCTCTGGGAACTGGCGATCAAGCCTTCCGTGGGGCGGCTGGTATTGGACCTGGCCAAGCTTGAACGCACCATTCCGCCCAGGGGCTTCCGCTGGCTGCCAATCCGCAACCAGCACCTGCTGGCTGGTGGCCGAACTGGAAACAGCCCGTTGCATTGCGATCCCTTGATCCCGCTTGCTGGTGGCCAGATGCCGCAGCGAACCGCTGGAGGCTGCTCAACGGCCGATCGCCAGCTCGCGCCTACGGACCGACTGGTGACGGTTTTTGACCCAGACGATCCATGGCTGCGATCAGGCGAACCTCCAGGCTGCCTTCCCTAAACTCAAAACCACCACCTCGAATTCTGTTGATGAGTCCTGAAACTGCACCAGCGAAACCACCACTCCAGAGCTGAACGTTGAAGCGCGATCAGGTACCCCGGCCCTCCACCATCGCCCCAACGTGGAAGCGTGTGCTCGATGAGCTGCGCCTTCGTAAACCTGATGGCCGTTGGCGGCAATGTCGAGATCGTCGAGATCGACGTTCCGATCGTCAAGGTTGCGTCTCCAGGGTGCCTGCGGCTCCTTGCCCCAGCAGCACCATGGACCCGTGAAGTGGGCACAGCGCAAGCTGCGTGAATCGATCCCGACGAAGTGAGCGAAGTGGTTCAGGTGCTCGAGGCCCCTGCGCCGAGTGATCCGGCCAGCCTTCGCTTGAGGGCTGGCTTAACGGTTGTGCCAGAAAACCCTGGCACCACTGAGCCGGTAGGCTTCCCACACTGCCTGATTGGCTGTTGCTGGACCTGCGCTTGCGTGCGCGATTACGCGGAGCATGGATCGTCGAGCAGCTCGGCCGCCGCGGCCTGAAGCTCGATCTCACCCCTGCAGATGGATCGCCCGCCAGGAGCGGGACTTGAGCAGCCAACCGCCAGCAGTCTCCAGGCCGAGGGCAACCTGTGGGGCGTAGGTGGGAGAGTTTGATTCGCTCCGGCGAAGCGCCCCACAGCCCCGGGAGGTGCAGGGCGCTGCGCGACCAGGAGCAACCGGCCTTTCAAACAGCAGGTGGGGGTGCTGAGAAGAGGATGAAGAGCCTCGAAACCCGGCCTGCGCGACAACTGCTCGCTTTCCCCAATTACCCGTTCGCCCCACTGCCCGGAGGGACGATCGGAAGCCGACAACATCGAGGTGCCGTCGCTGGGGAACGCCCCGCCAGGGCGGGGGCCTGCAGGAGCACTGGCAAGATCGCCGAGAGGCTGGGCCTGATCGACAGCGAGCGCTCGGTGCGGATTGCCCAGAGCCGCTTTGTCACCCTGCTTGGGCCAGGGCGCTCGCCTGGAGGCGGACGCCCTGATCAGCCTGATGCTCGCCTGCACGGCCGGCAGGGCTACCGGAGAGGTGATGCGCCGATCCTGGTGACAGCGCAAGCACTGATGGGCTCCGGCCAGCTGCCGAAATTCGCCGGAAGAAAGCTTTCGCTGCCGCCGACGACGACTTTCTCTGGCTGACCGCCCCACCGCGAGGTGCGATCACTCGTTCCACCGCGACGGAGCTGATCGCGCGAACAACTGCCGCTCAAATACCGCCGCTTACACCCCCTGGCTTCCGGCGCGAGGCGGGGTAACCTACGCCGTGACACCGCGGCCTTGATCGCCTGCACCAGGTCTCAACCAAGGTGGAGCTGTTACTTTGTTCTGCAGCCCAGAAGCGTCAGGGGGCCCTCCCACGCCACAGCTCACCGGGCGACGCCGAGGCGGTGCTGCAGGCCCTGACCTGCCCTTACCGGGTGTTGGAGCTCTGCACCGGTGATCTCGGCTTCTCCGCCGGCCCGCACCTTTGATCTGGAGGTGTGGCTGCCCGGCGCCGGGCGCCTATCGGGAAAATCTCAGCTGCCAGGCAATTTGCGGGTGATTCCAGGCCCGCCCTCCGCATCCGGCCGAAGGATGGCAAGAAGACGCGCCTGTTCCACACCCTCAACCGGCAGCGGCCTGGCGGGGGCGCACGATGGCGGCCCTGCTCGAAACCGGGACAGCCAAGCCGATGGCAGCGTTCCTGCTGCCGGCAGGCGCTGGTCCCCTACATGGGCTGTGACCGCCTCGTTGCCGAAAACCTGAACCCAGGTCATCTTACGGCCTCCCCCACACCTACCCAACCGCCTTCAGCCGCCGGCGGGCGGGTTTGCCCCTCCACAATGAGGCCACTGTCGTCACGGTCTGAATGGGTGTTGTTCTTTCAAGCTCTGGCGATTCCTGGCCGCCCTGATCGTTGTGCATGAGGCTGCCACTTCTTTGCGCACCTGGCAGGCATCGCGTCAGCGGTTTTTCGATTCGGCTTCGGTCGGGGCTGCTGGAGCGTCAGGCGCCGCGGGTTCAGTTCGCCCTGCGGCGATCCCGCTCGGCGGCTTTGTCTGCCTGCCCTGACGGATTGACGATAGACGAGACCAGCGCCATCGCTGCGGACGATCCCGATTGCTGCGCAACCGCCCCTGCCACCAGCGCGCCCTGGTGATTCGCGCCGCGTGCTCGCCAACCTGCTGCTGGCCTGGACGTGCTGGCGGCCCAGGGAATTGTGGTGGGCATTTCCGGCCGGTTTCAGCGCCCAAACCCGGGGCGTGGTCGGGCGGCGTACAGGCCTGGCCAGCCGGCGGCCTCTGCGGGCCTGGTCCCGGCGATCGGATCGTCAGCCTCGGCGGGCGTCAGCCTGGCTGGGAGCCAGGAGGCGGTGGTCGGCCTGGTCGGCGATATCAGGCCGCCCCAGCCAGACCCCTGGACCTGGTGGCCGAGCGTGACGGCAAGGACACTCACGCTCAACCTTTCACCCCCGCGACAACGACGGCAATCGGCCGCATCGGCGCCCAGCGCAACCCAAGGCAGCGAGGGCCTCCCGCCCCGCCACTGGCCCACTTGGAGGTTGATCAACCCGACCAACCGCATTTCTTCGCCCAGCTCACGGCCGCCACCATCGATGGCTTTCCGTCGGCCTCTGGTCACCCGCTTCAGTGAAAACGGCTCCGCAGATGTCGGGGCCGGTCAAGAGTCGTTGAAATGGGGACGCACGCTGGCCAAGGAGCGGCGGCAGCAGTCTCTACCTGTTCACAGCCCTGATCTCGATTCAACCTGGCCGTGATCAAATGCCCTGCCCCTGCCTGTCGATTGGCGGTCGTTCTGCTGCTGTTGATTGAGGGGGTTGCGCGGTCGCCCCCTGGCCCCAGCGGCGGCAGATGGTCTTCATGCAGTCGGGCTTCCTGCTGTTGGGTGGGGCTCAGTTGCCTTACTGATCGTTAAGGCCACAGCCAGCTCTCGGTGGTTGCAGCAGCTGTCATTCAGGCCGCTGAGGTGAGCGAACGTCTCCGGCGGCCTCGCTTCCGACGGCGCGGCAGCGGGCTCGTTGACCTTGGCCCGGCTTGGTGAGCTCTATTTCCCGAGGCCACCTGTTCGCTGAACATGGCGCACCCCCTGGGAGCTGCTGGTGGCCACGATGTTGCTCTCCGGCCCAGTTGCACTGATGACGGGTCAACCGGGTTCACCGGCCCCGTTCGAGCGCTTTCGCCGATGCGGAGGCCGCGCCGCTTGCCACCAGCCGCAGAGGTGGAGCCGTACGTGCTTCCACAGGCTTCTTTCGCAAACAAGGCCAAAACTTCGTTGGCGCCTCGCGCTTGCTGATCGAGCCCACGGCGGGGCGGGTGCCCGCCGCGCCATGGACCGCCCTGCTGGAGCTCCCTGGTGTGGCCCGGCAAAACCGCGAATGTGGGTTGCTTGGCCCCATTGCCTTCGGGGATCAACGCCGGCCGTCACTTTCGGACACCCATGTGCGCGGCTGAGCAACCGGCTCGGCCTTGAGCAAAGCAGAGCGAGCCGCGCCCGCATCGAACCGGAGCTGATTGAAGCTTGCTGCCCCAGCCGGAGTGGGAGAACTTCTCGATTCCGGATGATTTTCCACGGCCGCGCCGTCTGCAACGCCCGCAAACCGCCTGCGACGGCGCCCCCTCGAACGACCTCGCCCCAGCCATCCCGAGCACGTCCGCGCGGTAGAACTGATACTATCCCTGAACCAGCTCTGAAGCCGCATGGCGAAGAAGTCGGATTATTTCGCTGCGCGATGTTCAAGCGCATAAAAAAATCGTTGGCTCGCTTTCGCCGTTTAAGCGCGCCGCCTGATGGCGCGTTGAGGCCGCCCAGGCCCGATGGAGCGCCTATTGAAGTGCACCGGCAAGATTCCAGGGCCTGCCCCGCAACAGCGCCGCCAACAGGGTGCGTAACCGCTGCGCGGCACTGCAAGCCCGTGGGCTACTACCGCGATTCGGGTTCTGTCCGCAACCAGTTGCGGGGAGATGGCTCACAGGGTCTTGCTGCCTCGGCGTCACCAAATCCAGCTGGTGAGCCCATTCGGCTGGCAACAACTCCAGCTTGATGAAAAAATCTGGCTTGATGATATGTGGCCGATGCTGACTGCTCTTGTCCGCTTCATTGTCCGGCAAACTTTTTTGACTGTTGTGTTCTATCGCCCCTTTTTTGCCGACCCCATTCGTTTGCGAAAAAGTGGCGGCAGATCAACAGGACCACGGGTGGCCCTGACGCCACCCTCTGTCGGGCGTTTTTGCTAGGCCAGCGCTGCCGGCAGGCAAGCAGGCGCAGCCGATATTTGATTGCAGGTTTGGGGCCCTGATCACCGTTTTGCCTCTTTCACTAGTGGCGCAGCCCATACGGCGGGCAAGACAAAATGCGAGACAAGAATCAAACAAACGTCAAACAAACGGACATAATCAGAAGTGCCAGGAAAAATTCCGTCGGTCTCCTTCGATGGTCGGGGATCGGCTGACCACAGGGTTGTTTTGCCCCTCAAGCAGGCGGGGCCGTGTTAGTTGAATGTGGTGATACGTCCGTGCTGGTCACGGCCACCAGGGCCAAGGGTCGCGAAGGGATCGATTTTCCTCCCCCTCACCTGCGGACTACGAAGAGCGTCTCTTACGCCCGCGGCGCATCCCCACCGGCAGCTTCTTCCGCCGCGAAGGCCGCCCCCCCGAGCGCGCCATTCCTCACCACGCGCCTGATCGACCGCCCGAGCGGCCCGCTGTTTCCCTCTGGCCTACGGGGACGACCTCCAGGTTGGTCGCACTGCCTGTCGCTGGATGAACGGGTCCCGCCCGATGTGCTCGCCGTGACCGGCGCCTCGATCGCCCACCCTGCTGGCCAAAATCCCCTTCAACGCCCGATGGCGGGCCGTGCGGCGTCGGCCTTGCTTGGCGACGACTCGTGCTCACCCCAGCTACGCAGAGACGAGCGCAGTGAGCTGGATCTGGTGGTGGCCGGCACCCGTCCCGGCGGTGGTGATGGCTTTGAAGGCGGGCGCCAACCAGCTGCCCGAACCAAGACGTGATCGAAGGCGATCGACTTACGGCACGAAGCCCGTGGGCAAGTGATCAAGGACCCAACAGACCCTCCTCGCCGACCTGGCGATCGAGCAGGTATTCCGGAAAGCGCAGCGTTGCTCGACGCCGCCCTGCGAATTTCTGGAGCAGGAATGCGGCGGCCGGCATCGGCGAAGTTGCTCAGCCAGTTCAGCCTCACAAGGCGTGAGCGCGACGCCCAGCTCGATGTGATCAAGCCAGGCGTGGCCCAGAAGATTGCCTGGTTCTCTCCGACGACGACGAGCTCCCTCTCGTCTGTCCAAGGCCCCTCGTATACACCTTACAAGGGCTCTCCACGCTAAATGTTGATGCGCGCCAGATCCTCAGCGTAGCAACTGCCGAGCTCGCAAGTCTCTCGATGAAGTGCGGGATGCCGATTCACGCGGCGTCGGCTGTGCTGCCAAGCGGGTGGGCTGGCCCCCCCCTATGCGTCTGTCCAATCCTCAGGTGCTCTCGCGCCACCCTCGGCACCTCTCCTCAGCGATTTGCCCAGGAGATGGACGATCAACCCGTGTATGGGCGAGAAGATCTTAATTCTCCACCACTACAACCTTTCCCCCCCTATTTTCCGTCGGGCGAGAAACCCGGCCGGATGCGCTCCACCCGGCCGCCGCGAAGCGGGCCACGGCGGCCGCTCCGGCGAGCGGGCCCCTGATTCCCGTGGCTTCCCCGCCAAGGAGGGGCTTTCTCCTCGTGATGCGGTGTCGTCTCGGAGTGCCTCAGCTCCAAGCGGCTCCACCTCGATGGGCTCGGTCTGCAGCCAGCACCCTGGCGGCTGCATGGATTGCCGGTGGTGCCGCTCAAGGCCTCCCGTAAGCGGGCGCCGCGCATGGGCCTTGATCAGAAGGGATTTTAGGTGATTAGAGAGTGCGCATCCTTCACCGACATCCAGAGGCATTCGAGGATATTACCTTCGGCGGACATGGACTTCAAGGTGGCCGGGCACCGAGAGGCAGCAACCGCCCTGCAGAGGACATGAAAAATGTCCGGTCTTGGCAGGTGAAGGACCAGGCGCGAAGCCAGTCAACCAAGGCCCGCCCCGGCCCGGCTTGCACATTCTCGAGAAGGATGCTGGAGGGCAATCGAGAAAAGCCCCGTTTGAGACTGCTCGGACCGCATTGCCCCGCGGCATGACTTAGCTTCACGCATACGATCCCGAGCATTGATCGGGCACGGTGATCGGCCCCGGTGGGCGCACCGGATCAAGGCCATCACCGAGCCGCCACCCAACACCAAGATCGACATCGAGGATGGCGGCATCGTCACGGATCCGCCAGCCCACGACGGGCGCCGCCGCCGAGGAAAAAAAGGCCCAGGCGGGATCATCGAGGGGCTTGAACCGCCGGATCAGTGAAGGCGAAGCAGTTCGGCGGCACGTCACCCGGGGTGATCCCGATCGGCGCCTTCGTGGAGATCCTCCCCGGCAAGAAGGGATGAATCCACATCTCCCAGGCTCGAAGCAGGGGTCGAGAGTGGAAGACGTTTTGATCAAGGTGGGCGATTGTTGGGCCGCTCAACCGTGCGAGGTGCGCGAAGATTCGACCAACCGCGGTCGTTATCCAAACCTCACCCTGCCGCGGGTGTGTCCCAGGAACCCGTGGCGGTCTGAGAATCGATTCGCGCCCCGCTTTGAAGCTGAGATCCCCGGGGCTGAACCCGCCGCCGGTGTGCTTTCTACCTGGTGGGCACACCCGATCGGCGCAAACCGGGGGCGATTCTCTCGCCCCGGGGCCCGGCAGGTTGCTTGAAGGCGGTTGATTCGCATTCGCCCTGCGGGGAAGGGGGACACCCGCCACAGCGGCCAGGCTGGTTTGCGGGTTTCCGGCCATTTTCGTGGGCCGCACCTGCTCAGGCTTTTTCACCAAAAAAGGCAAACAAAAAACCAGCCACGGGGGCCGGCACCCCCGAAAAGCTTGCTTCCGGCGGCGGGCTTTTTGGGCAGGGGGCCGGCCGGAAAAAAAGCCCAAAATTCTCTTCCTTCCCCTTTTTTTTTTT
>Ga0163217_1047249_pt1 | contig 16400 bp, 20 predicted proteins | sample SynspAceP_FD_185933 | JGI IMG/M metagenome (GOLD analysis project Ga0163217, IMG submission 185933) | Saline lake microbial communities from Ace Lake in Antarctica - Synechococcus sp. Ace-P (PacBio error correction) | ecosystem: Environmental > Aquatic > Non-marine Saline and Alkaline > Saline ... | reverse complement strand
TCGAGGTCCTTCGCCGTGTCCGAGTGTGCGGATCTTCTGGGCATAGGTGGGCGAAGGCATTGATCGGTCGGCAAGATCAGAGCACCGCCATTGGTTGCTGGTCCCTGTCATGTACAGGGCCCAGTCTGCGTCAGCTTCACGCCAGGGCCTGGTATTGCAGGTTGTTGGATCGTGAGCGGTGCTGATCTCCGGGTTCCTGGTGACTCAGGCAGGCACATGCCTGTGTGCCAGTTCGGTGGCAGTGCAGGGCACTGTGGCTTCCGGTGGTTCCAGCGATTCGGCTCGCTGGCGTGTGGCGAAGAGGTGAGCGCCAGATCTTCGTTCGTCGCGCCGTGAATGCAGCTCTGGATTTGAAGACCGGCATGGCCGACAGATAAGAGCGGTCAAGCCGTGTGCTGAGGGTGCGCGTTTCGTAGCATCGCAAAGTCTTGTCCATGCCCGGACCGCGCAGGATGGCTCTGGCGGTATCGGCAACTGGCTTTTTTTTTTTTTTCCCCCAAAGGGAGGTTTTTTTTGGGGGGCCCGGGTTAAGCCCCGGGGGGCCCAGGGATCAACCGGACGTCATGCCGGGCTGGCCGAAGGGCGGGCAGGGCGCCACACAGCGCCCTGCCCGACCTTGATCATCGGAGCGCACTCGCGGCGGCCGACAGCGCGCATGGGAGGTTGTCAGGTGGGCCGACTGTAACGTGGGCAGCCTTACGCGCAGCAGCGGTCTTGTTCGGGCAGGACCCGTACGAGTCGTCCCACCTAACAATGGAGAGGTCTTGCAATTCTATTTCGAGCGGCGCACGAACCGGGACACGGCCTGGGGCCGACGCGGACCGCTGGGGGGTTCCATTGGAAAGCACGGTGACGCAGCCCTTCCCTCAGGTGTTTGCTGGCCGTTGACCACTGCGTCCCTGGCAATCCCGCAAAAACCGATCCAGCGGCTGCCAGGGGGTTGTTTCGTCCCGCCGGTACCACTGGGCCGGTTGCGCGGGTGTCCACTCGGGTTGGCACGATTCGATACCTCAAAGCGACCGATGCGTTTCCCAGCCGGGCCATTCCAGGCCACGGAAATGCGGCGCGGTCCGACCGTTTTTTTTCAGGAGCTAACAGCTGGCGCTGGGGCGCGAGAGCACAGGGAGCTGGTGGGCGCTGGGCTGGGTAGGGCTGGGTAGGAGTGAGCGGGTCGACGGGCGGGCTGGACAGAGGTCATTTCAGTCGGCTGCAGCTTCTGCGAGAAGCCGGCTGCAACGACAAGCATACGCATGTGTGTGCAGGGAGCGAAGCGGGCGGCCAGCACAGAACATCAATTCCGGTAGGTTTGAGATTATCAATCCCTGGTCTCTGGGAATGTCCAGCTGACGTTGCCTCAGGGCCAGCAGGCTTGATCGGAGAAAATCCGGATCCTTTTTTGCGAAAGGCATTCGCGACCCTCTGGAGCTTTCGGCTGTTCGGTGAAGGATGGTTGCCTGACCTCTGCGCAGTTTCTGCACTGCCAGTGCGTCGGTTTCGCATGAAGCGGCCTTGAGGCAGGGATCCGCCGTTGGGCTCTGGCGCAGACGTCCGGGCCCAGCGCCACTTCGGGCTCCAGTCGGCCAGCAGTGGCAACCGCGTGTAACCAGACCCATGGCCAGGCGCCTCCTGGCGTTGTACTGGCGGGCTACAGGGAACCAGATCTCCGGGCCTTGCGTGCCCACACGGGGCCAGGTAACTCCCGAGGCCGGCCCGTCGCAAGCTTGCCCACCCGCGGGCGCTCTGTGCGAAGACGGCGTTCTCGCGCCGCAGGTGAGGTGTCACAGAGCAGGTGCAGCACTGGCGCACGATCGCGTAGCCAGCCACAGGGCAATCACCACTTCGGCAGGTTGATCGGTATCATCGTGCAGAGTCCAGCACGTTGAGGGGGCAGGCCGAGCTATCGAGATAGCCGCCATTCGGCCGCTGCCGCGTTTGGTCACCGCCGGGCAGAAGGCAGTAGCCGCCCTCGGCGGCGGGCCAAGCGCGTGAACAGCACCACGATGGCTGGTTGTCGCGCAGCGCGCGAGAAAGCGCGCACGGCTCCTGAAACGGTGCGGGGGCGGAGGAGGGTTGCGCTTGTGGCCGGGCGGTTGGATCGTGATCGGCGATGCCGGCTGCCGGCTCAGCTCAACAGGTGTCTCGTAGTCGGCTGCGCAGCCACTCCTCGCACTGGCGACCGTGCTGGATGGGGCGGGTGGGGATCGGCGCTATCGGGCATGACGCAAGGTCCCTCATTTTCTGTGCGTGACCGCACTGGCTCGCAAGTTTCTCGGCGTGTGTGCATCGGGCCGGCGATCGGTGCGCAGTTTCCAGCGGGCGACTGTGTCTCCTCATCCAGTGCAGGCTGCCGGCCAGGCTCGTCGGCCGCTCACGCCGGATGGCCGCCATGGGCGCCGCCAGGGCGTGGATCAAGCGCTGGGGCATGGCGAAACAGGCGCTCAATCGACGGTGCTGTTTCGGGCTTGGTGCGACTCGCAATTGCTCGAAGATGCCGCGCCGGCCGTTAATCGATCCACACCACGGGTGGTTGCCCCGTTCTCAAAAATGGTGACCACAACCGCGTGCTGTCATGCAGCAGGCCAGGGTCGCACAGCAAGACTAGTTGTCCCAGGGTTCCGTATGTCCAGCGCCAGCGACGGGTGCCGTCGATGCCGGAGGCGCCGCGGAGCCATAGAAGGGCCGGGCTGGGCCCCTTGGATCGAGCGAAAGGCTTCCAGCTACGCGCATCGGGGCTGCTGCTGGCCAGCTCACGCGCCGATCGGCCCGGCGCAGCAGGCTCGGCCCGGTGCCAGGGGCTGGTTCGCTTCGGCGGCTCGCGTGGCCGGCGGTTGTGATCAGCAGGCTGGCAGGGTGGCCTCCGCTGCGCACGCTGGCTGCAGGCCGTGCTGAGCTGGGCGGGCCTGCCTCGCAGGGCGGGCGTGCTTGGCCTGGCACCAGTGGGCAAGCCCAGTCCCATCGCTTTTTAGATGTCGCCGTTCCGGCGGTTCCTGGTGCGGGGTCGGTTCGCAGATCAGCAGCTGATGGCCCAGCCGCCAACGCACGTGTGAAGGGCGCCTGTGGGGCGTGGGACTCGAGGCGCGAGACCTGGGCGGCCGCCATTCTAACGCGCGCCTCCAGGCACAGGTCGTAGCGCGAGCAGACCAAGATCCGATTGGCCGGCGCCCGGAGGAGCCGTCAGCAGCAGGGGCAGCCCTGCGTGCTTGCAGTGGCGCAGGGCGGCAAGACGCGGCAAATCAGCCGGCGTTCCGGCCGCGGTCCGGCCACGGATTTTCCAGTGCTCGGGATCCAGGCCGGCAGCGCCGATCCAGGCCGTTAGCGCGCATCGGCTTGCCAGACTTTCTGCGAGGGAGCAGCTGGCCAGGCAGGGGGCGCCAGGGCTGAGGGTGCGGGTCGGCGTGCAGGGGTTCTTCGAACGGGAAGGTTGAGTATGGACGGTCCGGCTGGATAGCCCAGGGCGGACTTGACGCACGCTCGGACCATCGCTTCGGGTGCGCTCCCATGCGCCAGGCGGTGGCTCGGCTTGCCGACCCAGGCGAACTGGGCCGCAGGATTTCTGGTGACGGTGGTTGGCGCGCATCCTTGCGTGAGCGGGTCGGTCGGCGCTCAGAGAACAGGGGATCGCGCGTGGTAGTTCCCCACCGCTGGGCAGGGTTGGGCGGCGGTGCCGACGTTGGTGTCACGGCGGCTGGGACCATCGGCCGGCTCAGGCCCGAGTGCGAGAGGCGGCGGAGCGTTCATCGATCTGTCCGGTCTGCAGTCAGGCGCGCGACCCGCAGCATCCGGCGCCACAGCAGGGCTGCAGACCGGCTGCGGACAGAGCAACACAGGCGCGCAGTCCAAGCCTCTGAGGGCTTGCGCAGGATGACGAAGCCTCAAGGTCCGCTGCACCTCCTGGCCCGCACTCTGTTGGAATGGGTGTATGCCATTGCGGGCTTTCCTCCGGTTCGGCCCTGAATGAGCGCCCAGGCACACGGCCTCGCCCCAGCGCTGTCTGCCACTGGCCCAGGGGGCAAACGAACACGGCCTGGCTCTTGGCCTTTTGCTCTGGGTTCTGCTGGCGGTGACGCTGCGCTGGGCGTGATTCGACCCGGCTGTGTTCCTCGGGCTCGATGCTTGCGGACCCTGGCAGCGCTTACGTCGGAATCTTGGTGGAGACGGTTCGGCCCATCTGCAGCCCCTGCCGTAGAACCATCGTTGTTTCGGCCGCCAGAACACCTTGCTCGAGCCGGTCGACCCAAAAAGCGCCTCATCAGCGGGTGGTCGGCGGGGCAGGTTGATCGGATCGACGTGGTGCGGCGCGTTTGATTCGCAATGGGCCCGCGCTACTACACGCCAAGCCGTGTTGAGTCCTGGCGCGGGTGCCGATCGCTTACGAGGGCCCTACGCCGCTGGCTGGTGCCCGGGGACATTCTGATTGTCTTGGGGACACGCATGCCGTCCTCGATTCTACTCTGGGGTCGCTTCCATGTGGTCCGGTGCTCGGCACGGCGTGTTGCGCTACTGCCTCAACCCAGCTCGACCGATACGCGGTTTTCACCCCTTGGCCGGGCAGGAGGGGGCGTAGGCTTGCGGTAGGGTGAAAGCCGTGATGCGAGACACGGAGATGGTTGAACCCGGACGTTCGCTGACCACTGACGTTGAAGCGTCACAGAGTTAATATTGTTGATTCAGTATTTGCAGGAACATTCCCGGGACGTGCTGCGCGGGTAGGCTCGGTTCGGCCGTGGCGGATATCAAGACTATCCGCACAACGTGCAAGCCTGCTTGGTGTGATCCGAGCGAGCAGGTTCGAGGTGAAGATTAAGCGCAGCCGGGATAATGGCTGGGATTGTCGTCGGCGATTGATGACCGGTTCTTTCCTGCGCCAAATGGGCGGCGGATGGGCTCGAGCCACCTGTATCGGCGAAGGGGGCAGTGATGCGATCCCGGCGACTTGAGCGTCTGAGGGGTGTCTAGTTCTGAACAGGGATGGGGATGATTTTCAGGCAGCACGTTGTTTCAGGCCTAGCTAAGAACCGCCGGACCCTTCCGAGCAGGCCCCAATCACGTGTTTCGAGTTTCGCAGTGCCAAGCTTACAGAGATCTGGCTGGTGCAGTTGGAACGGCGGCCGTGAGTTGGGCGAATGATCCAGCCAGGGTCGATTCCGCCAGCATTAGCGGCATCGGCACACAGAAGCTTCCTTGGATCGTGAGAAGCCAGCCGTCTCCAGACTGGGGCGGTCCTGCAGATGGGGTTGGCCCCCGCGAAGCAACGCCTCGAGTCGGCGTCCAGCCAGGCAGCGAGCGAAAGGAGATCCGAATAAGCCTCGGCCTGCGTACCGCGGACTCGGCAGTGGACAGAGCCCAACGGCCTCTGCCAAGGCGAAACTGTAGGAATCCGGCCGTATAGGACGCGCAGGTGACCATGCGCACCAGCTCCCGTCGCCGCGTTCGGCTGTGTCCTGGGTTGTTCTCACCTCTCGTCCGGCGTTGAAACAGCAGGGGCTTGGATCTAGCGTGAACAGCTGCGGATGGATAGGGGCAATAGCACGAGGCGTCGGTTACGTGTCAGGGCCACTGTGCGGTGGAACACGGCAACCTCAAGAAGGTGCGATGCCCATTTCGACCAGGGGCTGCAGGACAGGCATCGCCATGGGGCACGCCCGGACCCTTAAATAAACCCTCGTAGCCAGGTCTCGCGCGATCAGTCAAGCTAGTGGAGCTTCCCACTCTCTCTCTCGCTGGATGGCTGGGTTTCGGCGGATCGCAACGGGTGTTTTTGAGACGGCGAGAGCTCCCTGGCGTGCACGTTTCTGCACCTGGGGTTCTGTGAATTTGGGCAGTCGGCACTTCTTGGAGGTTGCCGCTGTTCACCGCACGTGGCGCCCTGCTCCTACCGATGCGCTCGTGGGCTATTGCCTGACACCGCAGTGTTTGACGTGATCCAAGGCGCCTTGCTGTTTTCACGCCGCGAGAGGGGGTGATGGGAACATCCAGGAACAGCGCGGCTGCGACGTGTGCTGGTGGGTGCATGGTCCTGTTCGGTCCTATTTCCGGCGGGAGTTCTAGGTTTTGCCTTTGGCAGAGCGTTGGCTCTGTTCATGGCCGGTCGGCGTACGGCGGCCCGGAGGTTATTTCAGGGATCATCCGTTTCGCTGGCTGCTGGGTGGAGGCCGACTTCGATGCGTTGCTTCGCGGGGGACACCCTTCAGATCGCTCCCGTTGCTGGAGAGGCTGGTCTTTCCCGATCAAGGAGCTTCCTGTTGGCTGGATCTTTTTGAGCTGCGGGAGATACCTCCCTGGTGCCTGGGGTCCGTTCCCGACCCATAACCGGCCCCGGTTCCATGCATCAGCCCAAGATCTCTGTAACTTTGCTCGATGGAACTCACTTGTTGGGCTCTGCTCGGAAGGGTTGCCTGGCGGTTGTTAGTTGGCCTGGAAAAATTGCTGGCTGGGATCTATCCCAGGTCCTGTCAGAACTAGGGACCAGCCCTCAGGATTCGTGGTGCGGATCCCCGGCTCCTGCCCTTGCCCCGAAACGGGTGGGTTTCGGCTCTTCGCTTGCTCCATTGGCGCAGGGAAGTACCCGGTGATCGTTGGGAGCGGAGCATCCAGCGCATTTATCCACGGGTGCTTTGATTTCATACCTCGAACTATCCAGGCTTCTCGCTGTGGATCATCCAAGGAGCAGCGTTGACACGTTGTAGCGGTATAGATGTCTTGGACTATCGCAGCTGGGAGGCGCGAAGGGGCACTAGCGGCTTGAGGGCCATACGTCGGGGATGTGTTTCCTGCAATACTGAATCAACAAATTACTGCCTTGATCGCTTCCGCTGGTCAGTGGTCGAAACTCCGGTCTGACATCTCGGTGTGCTCTGATCACGGATTTCACCCTTACCGCAGGCCGTCGGCCTCCCCTCCTGCGGATCGCTCGTGAGATAACGTATCGGTCCGAGTTGGTTGAGGGGGCAGTAGCGCACACGGCCCGTTGCCGCTCACGTATCAGCAGGAAGCGGGCCAGAGGTGGGATCGGTTGGACTTGCGGTTGTCCCAAGACGCTAGATGTCCCGGGGGCACCACCAGCGCGGTAAGGTCGTAGGATCTCGGCACTGGCGCCAGGTTTCTCACTTACGGGGTTCCTTGCGGATCAAGCGCCGCTGCAGCGACTTCGATCGAATTCAACTGCCCCGCGACCACCCGCTTGAGTGAGGGCGGCTTTGGGGGGTCGTAGCGGCTTCCTGAAGCTAACGCGGTCTGGCACAGGCGCGTGAATACCACGATGGTTCTAACCGCGCAGGTGGGGCTGTGAGATGGGGCGTAGCATTCGCTCGCGTTGATCGATCCGTTCAGCCTGCGGTGCGGTCGGGATCGCGCCCGCGGGAAATCAAGGCGGGGTTGGAATTTCATCGCCGCCAGCGGCGGCGTCACGCCCCAGCCAGTGAAACCCAGAGCAAAAGCGCCAGGGCACGGGTGGCGGGGGGTTCGGGTTGCCACCGTGCGCCCTCAAGTCCGGCGGGAGCAGGCGCTTGGTGCCCCGATCGTGTACCGGGTGCTGGGGCCGCTTCTACGTTTCCAGGCGTCCGAATCCCCGGTCCAAGCCCCGCAATTGGTGCGCGCAGACTTGATCACTCTGAGATTCTGGATGCGTGCGGCGTAGCGCGCGCGGCCTTGAGTTCTTCTGATCCTCTGCAAGGCTGCAGCGGTTGGACTGCGGCGCCTGACGTGCTCTGTCCCGGCAGGCGGTCTGCCGCCCTGGATTTGGGGGCGGCGGGAATTGCTGGCGGGTCCGCGCCTGAAGCCTGCAGCACTGCATCGATTTGTAGCTCGCTGCGCTTTCTTTCCAGCACTTCTGGGCTTTTGAGTGTGTGTCCCAGATGGTGTTTGGCATCAAGTCGCCAGCGGCCGTGGCGTCCCACGTCGGCGCCGCGTCGTCCAACTGCTGCGCGGTGGGTGGAAGTGCCCACGGCGCGATTCGCTCTGTTGATTCCTGAGCGCCGACCGACCCGCTCACGCGTGCCAAGGATTGCGGCGCCACCAGACGCGCTTCAACGAGGACGCTCCTGCGGTCCCAGCTTGTCAGTGTGGTCGCGAGCGCGTACGTCCAGACCGGCGTCCTGGCAGCGGGCCCCATGGGGAGCGGCAGCCCTCCCACAGCCAGCATAGCCAACGCGCGCTCGTGCCGTGCCTTGGGCGATCCGCGATGGAGTTCCTATCTCCAGCGGAGCGGTCATTCTCACCTTCCGGTTCGGAGAACCCCTTGCACCCGCTGCCGGAACCTGCAGCGCTGGCGGCTCTGGCTGCAGCTGCTTCCTCGGCGAGTCGTGGCCAGGGCGGAGGCGCGAGCATAACGGGCCTGGATTCTGCGCTGTCGGCCATGGATCCTCGGATCACCTGTGTACTAATCGTGGGCCGGGACCGGTGGCGCGGGAACGCCGGCTGATTGCCGGCCGTTCCTTGCCGCCTGCGCCACTAGCAGCATCGCAGTGGCTGCCCGCTGGCGTGGTGACGGGCTCTCCGGCTGCCGGGGTCAATCGGATCTGGTCTGCTTCGCGTGCGTCTCTACGACTGTTGCTGGAGGCCGCGCCGATTTTAGAACTGGCGGCAGGGCGGGCCCAGCCGTAGCTGTGGTGCCCTCGGTTTCCACGCCTCACCAGGCGCCTTCAGCAGTGGTGGCTGGCTTGGGAGGAATAGATGCTGATTGCGAAGCGATCCCCGCAACCAGGATCCGCTGGGACGGGCGCGCATTTCAAAGCGATTGACTGGGCTTGCCCACTGGTGCCAGTGGCCAGAGCGACGCCATTCTGGCGAGGGAGCCGCCCACAGCCAGCACGGCCCATGCAGCAGCGCTGGCGGAGCGGGAGGCACTGCCATGGGCGCTTGCTTGATCAACTTGCCGGCAGCGGGGCGCACGGCGAAAAAACCAGCCCTGGCCCGGGCACCTGCGTTTAAATTGGCGGGGCCTAGCTCTTGTCTAGTTTGGTGCGATACTGTGCGATGGTTTCTATCGGATCCAGCCGTGTGCTCTCCATTGTCAGGGGGCCGACAGGTGCCTGGAACTGGAGCGCTTTACCCGGACTCTACCTGGAGAGGGCCCAGTCCGACCCTACCCAGGCTTCAACGCGACCAGAAGCGGCCGCCTCCGGCCCATCGACGGCCACCCCCCTTGTCCCCCGTCTGGGTTCCCTGGCTAGAGCTGGGCGAATAATGAAATCTCGATGCTATGGTCCCTTTATAGTGCGCGCCACCAAACACCAGGCGCGGGCACAGAAGAGGCGACCCTTGGGATATTGATTTTTGCGTGTGGTTTTGGCAGAAAAGACATAAGGTCGCTACTTACTTGCCTTCGCGCGCACCACGGACCTCTTCGCACATCATGATAAGTTTGCGATCACCTCACTTTGGGATGCTGTCGCGGGCAACTCGCAAGCCGTCCTTACCGTGGCTAGATCATGTTGAATAGGCGTTTGAAATCACTCATAACGGGGGCAATAACGCTAAGGCGAGCGCGATTCTATCATCTCACGCGCAAATTGCCTCAGAAATTTTCGACAACGCCACAGCTCACCGGCACTGCACAGCACGTACTCGCGCTGATTGGAGTCTCTGGTAGGGCCTAAGAGCCTCGCCAGCAGCTCCTTGATCGAGGCTCCTTCGGTCACGGTGAACTCCACTGGAGTGCTCTTACGGCGTCGTTGCTGAAAGGCGCGCCTTACGAGAGCGACCAGGCACGGCAAAGCACCATTGACCACTGGAGGTTGCTGGTAAAAAAGGAGGCTCGCCCTGATGAGGTAGAAGCTTGCGGACACGAGCCGGGGCCAGAGTTGTTTGCCCTCGCTGACATAGAAGAAGAACTATAGTGAGCGAAGTGCGGGAGGGGTCGCGCAAAGTTGGTTCCAATACAGGCTAACGGAGAAGTCGCTATAGGCATTCGACCACAGAACTGACGAAAACGGAGCGAAATACCGCCACTCGGCTCCAGACACAAGGTCATACGGTGTAGACTGCTAGGAAGTGGGCCAGTCGGACGATCAACACCAAAAGTCGCACGGAAGGTGGGTGTTGCGTTGGAATAGAAACGGGCACGAAGAGACGTCGACGGCTCAGAGGGCAATTCGCCGGAGGTTCCCGTGAGGACGCGCTCACGGTGGGAACACAGCACAGACGACGTCCGGGGCTTTTCGCTCCGCCGTCTGGTGGATCTTGTTCGTCCAGCGATTACGCTGCGGCGACGCCAGCTCACATCCTAGTCGCGCGCACATCGCACGGATGGGGCGGATAAGGTAAAAAGGGGAATAAGAGTTTAAAGAAATGGATGGGACAGACTGTGGTTGGTGTCACACACACTCAAGAGGGTGTTCTGGGGGGCGGCGGCCGCCTGGCTGGACATGTGGTGCGCTTAGCGCGCTGATCGCTCCGGACGGAGGCGCAAGACTTGTAAGAGAGCGGCACGTGGATGGGCGAGAATCTTTGGAACAGTGAGGTATACTTAAAGTGCAGTCTTTCAGTCGATGCACACGAACGGCGGATTACGGAGAATATGAATGTTTGAAGATACGCTTGGGATTCACGGAAATCACATGAAAAAAATGCCGAAAAGTAGTGTGCCGCGTAAGGGTATGTGGTCGCGGGCTGATCTCTCAGAGAGTTGGAAAAAAGGCAAAGAGAAGACACAAAGGTGGAAGATATATTGCACTCGTTGTGCGCGTTTGTACGAGGTGGGGAGCGAGGGCAGGGAAGAGGCAAGGCGGTCGCGCCAGGCCCGGGCTACGGAGGAAATGGATAGGGTTCATGTTATTAAAGAGTTCGGGATGTCAAGAGGGAGGTGTAGTTAATGGAGTTGATAACATTTGAACCCAGGACGTATTTGGATGGTAAGTGGGGCGGTGGCACACGGATGGGTCCCGTAAGGAACATAGTCTATAGGAGAGCTGGCATTTAAAAAAAACCCCTTGAGGAAGGGGTGAATTTGGAGGGCGGGAGTTGGTGCCTACGATGGAAGGGTTTGAGAGGTTTAACGACCGCGCGAAATGGGGTGAGTGTGCAGCTGGCGGGGTTGAGATGGAGGAGAAACGCGAAGAGGGGTTGGTAGGACTGGGCATCACGGAACAGATTTAGAGGCGCGGAGAGGGCTTAGGGTAGTGCTCTGTTTGTCGTCCACAGGGGCCGTTTTCATTGCGCGAAAACGCAGTAGGAAAATAGGGTGTGCGATGGAGTGGGTCAGTGGAAGCACCCATTCTAGTAGTGATTTACCGAAAGGCGAGACAGGAAAAGAGTGTGGTGTTCACGCACGGAATTGCCTCTTATCTACGAAGAAATGGCACTGGGTATTAAATCATAGGTAAGAGGATGGCACGGTATTAGGAAGAGATAAAAGGAGGAGCAACCGTTCGGCTGGATGATGAGGATGTGTGACTTACAAGGATGGTAACGATGGGATTTGATTTATATATTCGAGATAGTTAAGTTAATAATGTATAATATGTGTGCTGGTACCTGTAGATGAGTGATAGACTGCTTGGAGTAGACTAGCTAGGCGGATTTTGCTTGTCGTGCACGGGTGCTAGACTGAGTAGAATACCTGGATGCTGAAAAGTAGAGCTTGGTCAGGCTGTCGCTACGGTATTCGGAGGTCAAACAGATTGCATATTAGAGTCACTGGAGCCATGACCGGGAAAGAGGGTTTAGAGCGAGTGTCATGGTGAGTGATGTTGAGCGGTCGCAGAGGTAATGGTGGTTTGGAGGGGTAATAATTAGAGAGACGACACGTCTCTTAGTGTGCAAACAGTGCGGACGGCATTTATATCCGAGATAAGGGTGTTGTGTGAATTATAATTTGAGCGAGATAAGTGAACGCCCTCGGTTCCGCTTTCGAGGTGATCGAAATGGGTATGCTGAGTGGGACACCCCGGGATCGGAGTGTACCTGGCGGGATCCCGTAAAGCGCCTGGGGCCGGGGGGGTTTTGCGGGGATTGGGACGCATTGCGTCTTCAAGCGGGCCCGGAACTGGAGGTGAAGGGCTGCGTTTCCGTTTCGGTTTATGAACCCCAGCGGGTCAGCGTTCAGGCAGGCCGTTGTCCGGTTTGCGGTGGGCTGCTCGATGAGATGTGCAAACCTTTTCCAGTGGGTTGTAGAGAGTTTAGGGACACGCTTGATATGCCTGTTTGGCTTTGCTCAGCCCGAATAAAAACTCCGTGCGGATTCCTGCCTGAGCCAGCGCTGGCTGCGGTGTAGCTCCGCGGTAGGTTCGGCCACCCTGAGCAAACTCCGATTCATGGATGTGCGTGCTGTGTCGCGCCTCGCGTGGTCGCTCGATTGGTCAAGGGCTTTGGGGGCAATCGCGGTCTTGTGGTGGGCGTGCCCTTGCCGGCCCAGCCTCTCTCGTGCGCGCGTCGTCTTCGGCCATTGGACGTTCGGTTGATCTGCGGGCTTCGGCAAATTGGGCAGTTTGCGTTTCGCCAGAGCCGCATATGGCGCGAGGTCGGGCCGGATGGACACGAGTTTGCTATCGTACGCGAAACGCCGCCACCCTCGGCAGGGTTTGCGCTTATATCTGGTCGGCCCATTCCGGTTTCTTTCAATCAGGCGATTCTACGGTGCGTGCCTCGAGAGTTGGCGCGTCACCTTCTTCGCCAACGCTAAGCGCCGATATTCTAGTCGGAACACTGGTGACGCCGTGACGGTGCTGCTCTGCTCAGTGATTGCGCACGCTGTTGGGCCTGCCTGTGTCGCTTGTCCAGGACCCGGGATCAGCACAGTTCACCGTCACAAACCTGCATACGGGGCCTGGCGTTGGACGCTGGAGCGCATGACTGGTGCCCCTGTACATGCAGGGGGACAGACGAATGGCGGTTGGCTGCTTATGCCGACGGATCATGCCGTGCTTCGCCACCTATGCCCAGGAATCGCGACATCGGATACGGCGAAGGCAGCGTTCGATGGCTTGTGAACTTTCCTGGAGCGGCAGTTCGGGGCTCCTGCAACGGCCCGATCGACACCAGGCTGGGATACCGCCAGCGACAGGACTCCTGCGGGCCGTTTCGGGCCAGTAACCTGCCCCCGGGCGGCAACAGGCCTCCTTGCAGGAGCGGGTGGGCTGAGCAATCCCGGCAGTCTTGAGTGGGGATGGTACGCTGGCTCGACCAGAAGGGCGTGGATTCTGCTGTACAGGTTGGCGGAGCGCGTCTGCCTTACACGAAGCAGTCGTCGTTGCTGGGCACCGGTGATGCGGTCTCGGAAGCCGGTGCTGTGGCAGAAGGGCCCGCCACCCATGGCCGTTTTTCCGTCTTCCTACTTACGACGACTGCTGCGCGGCTGATCTACGCGGCGCCGGTGTTCTGTTGCCCGGCGCTTTTGAACCCCTGCCGAATAGAGCTGTTGCGATGCCGTACGGCTGCATCCGGTGTGGTCCGGTCGGGGGCTGGTGGACCCTGACTCCACACTCCCGGCGGACGCGGGACAGTTTGCTTCGATCGTTACGGCGTCGATTTCTCACCGCGATTGGCGCCTGGGAAGCTTGCGATCCCAAGCGCAGGAGCTGCAGGCAAGCGGGCCATGGCTTTCGGACAGCAGCTGGAGGTTTCCGCACCTGGTACGCGGCCCTGTACAAGGACGTGCGCGGCGTGAAGAAGGCAACCCGTCAGCCGGCCGATCGAGTGCGCTCACTCGCTCCCGACGATCGAGTTTGCTGGGCAGCCCTCCGGCAAAACCGCCAGAGGAACCCCTGCCAGTTGCTGCGCCGTGGCTGGCTGAGCAACGCTGGAACGAGGTCCGGATCGGTGGCCGTGACCTGCCGGCGCCCTATCGCAACCCTGGTCTTGTGGCAGGGATTTGCGGGGCTGTCGGGGCCAGCTTCGATCAAAGCAGGGATCTGACGGCGCAAACGTGGGGTGATTGGCCAGTGCCGGGCCTTCTGGCCCCGGGCGCCTAGCGCCTGGTTCTGGCCGTTGGGTTGTTGCTTTGCTTCCTGCTGATGTGCGCCACGTGCTGGTGTGCGGATCGCACGAGGGGGATTTATCGAGCCTCTGGTCAGCCGTCCGCCTCCACAGCGGCGCAGCAGCGAGTCATAGCTGATGTGGGCCTCTGACAGCCGTCGATCCGGCCTGACACCTTTGACCTCATCAACCCGTTCGGTCCGACCATCGAAGCCGAGCAGACATGAAGCACGGCCGACCGTGGCAATCGGCGCAGCGCGATCTGCCGCAGTGCCTTTGAAGATTATCCCCGTTGCTGCCTGCTGGCGCGATTGGCACAGGATGATCGTCACAGGCGCAGCCGTTGGCCCCGTTGCTGGGAGGCTGAGTTGCGCTCAACGAAGGGTTCCCAGGCATCTGCTGCGAGCAGCGCAGGCATACGGCGGACTCTGGCGAACATCGCCATGGACCTGGGCTACGACAGGCTGAACTGGGCGACCCGAGGGGCGAGCTGGAGCGTTAACGCCCTTTGTAGGGACCAAGGCATGATCATGCTCGAAACACCTGGAAACGACCGAAGCGAGTGCGTAGGTGAGCTCCGAGCCTTGGGGTGCTCCGATCGGCGTGGAGCGAACCCACGTGAAAGCGAGCTGGGGCGGTTTTGCACAGAAGCGCGTGGCAGTCGGCATTTGCTTATAGTTTTTCCCCTGGTGGGGTCGCTCGATGCCACACTTCCTGCGTCGGCACGCAGCGGCTTGGGGCAGGCGCCCCTGTTGGGCGGCGCCAGCTCAGAAGCTGCCGGCCGATGTGGCCTGGGTCGTTGGCCGGAACCGCCTGGTGGATCTACCAGCAGGCTTGGCTCTGGCTCTGCGGCGGAGGATCTGCCATCCCTGCTGGCGGTGAACCGGTTTGGCCGGCAAAACCACACCGCGAATGTTGCTGCTGCCTGGCAACCACTTGGGCCGGTGCTGGCGCCGAACCTGGCAACAGGGGCAGGAACAATTGATGGTGTGTGCCGCTCTGGCCACCCTGTGCCGTGGAGCTTGGCGGCAGGCCATCGCGGCCGTGGTGTGGTGAGTCATGGGCATGCACGGCGCTTCCAGGTAACTTCGAGCGGCTCTCCCGCTGCGTGAATCCGATGTGGTAGGTTGAGATCACACTTCTCGGCAGGCCCATCGGAGGTTGGGAAGCCGTGAGGCGATCTGGGGCGAGTGCTAAAAATCACCAGGCGCGATGCGGTCCCTGGCCTGGTGTGATCCCGGCGGGATCCCCTCGCCTCTGAGGAGTTGCTCTCGCGCCGTCGTGGAGCGGCCTTGCTCTTGTGCGGGTGTGCCGTTGCTTGGACGCGCAGCCAGTGCCTGGCACGCCAGCCATGCGCCGCCATGCCGACCTGGACAGTGCCTCACCGCAGCCTGGGGTCTGAACTTGCGCGCACGTACGGACCTGCCGGCTGGAGGGGGCGCACAGCCCCGGCAATCTTGTGCTGGCTGCGCGTACTCCAGACCACCTGGGCGTTCCATACGGAGCTTTGCGACACCTGAGCCCGTCTCGACTTACTTGGCAGGCGGGCGCAGCGCGGCTGATGATCGCGATGGCCTGCAGCCATGTCGATGAATCCTCAGCCTCACTGAGCGGTGGACTGCGCGACCTGCACCTGCTTGCGCAGGCCAGAGACGGCGCGCTATCGGTCGTGCTGGGGACGTAGGCGTGAGGACTCGGGCCCAGCCTGCCCTGCCAGAGATCGGAGCGCTAGGCCCCGCGCCGAAATGGGCCGATGCTGGTGATCGTCGATGATGGGGACGACGGCGAGGCCATGGAGCGCGGTGCAGCAATTCAGGAAGGTTCGGCGTGGCACGCCGAGCAGGCCTCGAACGTGCTGCAATGGTCAGCCGAGTGATCAACTGTGCTCAGGCCAGCCGGGGCGTGGCCCGGAGGCCTGATCCCTGGCTTGAGCAACTTCCAACGTGAACGCCTAGGCGCAGGGGACGGCCGTCGGCTTTGATCCGTAGAGGGGATGCGGCTGAGCCGCGGCCCATCCGGTAAGTCGCGGGTGAGGGTGGGAGCCTGCTCCCACCGTCTCAGTTCGATTTCCAGCTTGACGGGGACGCCATCACAGAACTGGGCCCCTGTCGTTGCTGCCCGCGCGTATCACAGGCTTGCGGTGCTTGGCCACGCGCGTCGTGTTGGCGGCGTGATTTTTGTGCGGTCCCCACATTGACCCCCCGCTCCAGTCGGTATCACGATTGTAGCTGAGGTGGTACCTTTGCAGCCGCGCCGCCGGTGGCTCGTTTGATCTTCACGAAGGTTGCCACCGGCAGGGTGGTCCCGTTCGCGCCAGGGCGAGCGGCGGAATGGGGGCGATCACACAGCATCGGCACCAAGCGTCGCGCAGACCGGGAACTAAGCCGCACCTCAATTCCGTCCCGAGCGTCGACGCTTTCTCGGCAGCCAGGCTTGCCTGGCCTGCACCGTCGGTGGAACGCTTCTCCGGCATTTGGCATAATCGCCAC
>Ga0163217_1047394_pt1 | contig 16401 bp, 21 predicted proteins | sample SynspAceP_FD_185933 | JGI IMG/M metagenome (GOLD analysis project Ga0163217, IMG submission 185933) | Saline lake microbial communities from Ace Lake in Antarctica - Synechococcus sp. Ace-P (PacBio error correction) | ecosystem: Environmental > Aquatic > Non-marine Saline and Alkaline > Saline ... | reverse complement strand
TCCAGCACCGTTGCTCCCAGCCGCCGAGGCGTCTCACCACCGGCAACGCTTTAGACTGTCGGTATGAGATGTCGTCGTCCTGAGCCAGCCAGCTTTGCGGCAGATCGAACGACGCAGTTGCAGCCCTCGGGCAGATTCCCTCTCGCTCTCGAAGCGGACGCCAGCGGAGCAGCGTTGCTGCAGCTATCGTGAGTGTTTGACTGCTCGGCATTGACAGGCTTCACTGTGACTGGAGCGCTTTCCTGCACAGCCGGGTTCCTACGTTCTCTGATCATCCCTCGCTCCTTTTCCGGTCCTCGCACTAGGTGTCCGTTCGCGCACCTCGATCACGCATCACGCAGGCCCTCTCGTCTCCGGGCCTGGCCGAGAACGTTTGCAGGGCCTGGGCATAGATCGTCACCTTGGCGTTGGTGCCTTGGAATCGGCTCGCCGGCAGATCGAGGAAGCATCACGGTGGGGCCGCACATCTCACCCAAGTGGCCAGTGATTAGCCGCACGATCAGCACGGCTCTCGCCGGGCCGGGCCTCGGCAAGAATCCCTTGGCAATTTTTTCGCGGAGCGGGCCACAGCCAGGGTCGAGATGGGCCGGGGGCTTGTGGCCGGGAACGGAACAGCCGGGCCTTGGCCAGCAGCTGATGCCCAGGCCTTTGCTGGTGGCAGGTCCAGGGCAGGGGAATCAGGGGCTGCGGCGTTGGCTGTCTCCGACCACGAAGAGGGTGCTCCCCTGGGTGGTCTCGGGCGGAAGCCGAGCAGTGTGCGAAGAAGCGCCGCCGATCTGGTTGGTCTTGGGTTGTGCCTTGCGGTTGACCAGGACAATCGAGGGATGTGATGGATGTGCCGGCGATTGCGCTGCCTTCTGCCGTTGCTCCGGCACAACGTGGCCGGGCTCGCTGGCCTGCATAGATGAGAGCTGCCGAGCTCGCCGCTGATCAGCAGCAACAGCAGGCGCTGCAACGGCGGCATTTGATGCCGAGGCCGATCAGGAGCTTCGGATGCTTCGGGTTTACCCATGCTTGGCGCCCAACGGAGTTTCGATCCAGCGGTGGAGAGTTCGGCCAGCCCCCAGGATCAGCAGCACTGGAACGGCACACTCAGGCGTGGATGCGATCGTCCAGCGGCTGAGGGCAATACGCTCCAGTGCCAGAGGTACAGCGAATAGGAGATCACCCGCAAGGCGCAGCAGCGGCGGCCAGTTTTCAGGACCCGTTCCAGGGGCGATTTCCTTGCCTTGCAGGGTTGTGATCCAGGGCGGCGGTGCCGCCACCGCTGACCAGCATTCGGATGGACGCGTTCTGTGGCGCCAGGGTCACCCGACAGGGCGGCCAAGGACCCCCCAGGCCACCCGTTGCGGATGGCCGCTGGCCTGGTCCGGAGTTCCGCCGCTGGCTCTCCCCGCGGTGGCAGCAGGCAGCCAGCGCCAGTTTCCAGACCCTGGCGCCTGGCAGGAGAAGGCGGCGGATGGATCCAGCTGCCTTCTGGATCAGGAACAGCAGGAAACGAAAGCGCGGCACGACGGCCATCGCCAGGCGGAAACGCCGGCGACCCGGAGCGGGCCTTGCTCGCCCGAGGCCGAGCTTGCCAGGCCGCACAGGAAAATCAGATTAAAACTGATAATCAACCCCTAGATACCAGGTTCTGGGTGAAGGTGTTCAGAAAAGCCCACTGCTGCCGAAGTAAATCCGTGGCCTCCTGAGTAGAGAAACACGTTTGGAGCTGCCACCAGGCCAGAAGACCGCTCCAGAGCGAGGCGGTGGGATCAGGGAACCACCAGGCAGGTCAAGCGGGGCTGTGACAAACCACACAGATCGCCAGGGCCGGCACCAGCCGGCTGGAATTGCGCCGCCGTGAAACTCCAGCAAGAAAGGCCCCCGATGGCGGCGGCTCGCTTCTTCTGGATGGGAACCGCGTGATTACATAGCCGGAGATCACGAAAAAAAACGTCAACCCCGATGAAGCCGCTGGAACAGCGCTCCGTTCAGGTGATTGGACGATTGACGGCGATGATCGCGACGGGCCCGCAAGCCGTCGGATTTCGCCTTTTGCAGGCTGCTCTGGTGCTGGGGGTCTCCCTGATCGCTGCAGTTTCCATGGAGTGCGACCTTACCCAAGGTGGGGTTGGCTGGCTGAACTCAGCTGTCGAAGTGCTGGATCACCGCCTCAGCGAAGCCTGAGCAGCCACCGGTCAGGCCGTGGCTCCATCAGTCGGCGAGTCGTAGGTGACCTGGCCACTAGCGATAGCGGCGCCGAGCCTGCTGTGATCAGGTCGGCGGCCTCCTGCCCAGCCCGATGACTTCCAGCATCATCACGCCCGAGAGGATCACCGAGCGGGATTGATCGATCGAGGCCCGCAATGTTTGGCGTGCTGTGCCGTGGTTGGCCTCAAAGATGCAGGCGTGATCACCGATGTTGGCTTCCCCGGTGCCCATTGCCGAGCCGCCTACCCACCGCGGCAGCGGCATCGGAGATGATAATCGCCGTTGAGGTTGAGGGTGCCACAGCACCGAATACTCCTTGGGGGCCGGGTCTGGAGCTGCTGAAGATGCTGTCGGCGATTCGGTCCATCGACCATCCATCTGTTTCCACTTGCCGCCGCCGTGGCTGGCGGCGTTCGCCGCGATCACCCCGCCACCTCCCGCATCGATCGGCCGCTTTCTTCTCCGGGGTGAGACTGGCGTTTAGCCAGGGTTTCGTTCAGGCGGGCATTGGCCTCGGCACTGAGTCCGGGAATCCGGTCCAGGTTGCAAGAATCCAGCTTTCCCGCTCGGTGATGCACTGATCACGGAATTCGCTGGTGGCCAGTTCATTAGCCCCAGTCCACGGAAGGCCCCTTCGTGGAATTTTCAATGATGTTGCCTTGTTGCAACCAGGCGGTCACAGGTCCGTGGCCCTCCAGCCCAGAGCGGCTGATGCGGCGGTTGCGACAAACATGGCGCTGGGTGCCGTTCTTGCTGACAGACTTATGGCCGATGCCGGAGCCGGCAGGGATGCGGCGACATGGCCCAACTTGCCGTTGCCGGAATCACTCTTATGGGCGATCAGTTCGACCGCAGGACCGGAATCATCGGCGGCCCACGTCGAGTCCCCATGTAGATGTCTCGGGTTTCTCCCTGTAAACGATCACACGAGATCCTCGGGCCGTTTGTGCGGGGCTGGGGGTGCGCGGCGTAGTAACGGCAGGGGCGCACACAGCATAGAGTCGAAGATCTGGCGGCAGGGCCACGGTTGATCGAGCGGATGCCACCGCCGATTCGGGCCGCGGTGGTCAGCGGGCCCTTGATGGCCACGCCGTAGGCCTCGATCGCCGTCAGGGATGTCCTGGGGCAGGTATTGATAGTCCGTAGAGCTCGCAGGCTTCGTCGCGGCGAACACCTTGAACCATTTCGGATCCGGCGTTTCGCCGCCGTAGGCCCCTCCACCGCGCATCGAGGCACCCGCTTGGGGGCGGGCAGATGTTCGACGCCGGTGCCATCGCCCTGCGGATGAAACGGAATGATCGGGTCGCTGGGCACCACGGCTTGCCGTTCTCGAAGCGGATGGGGCGGTGGCCGCTGCTGGGGGCGGTGAGCTTTGCGTACTGGGCGGTAGAGGCGATCACCATTGGGCGGGTCAAGCGTGGTTGGAGGCGGCAACCAGAATGGACCCGTGTGATTGACGACCATGGCCTCACGGCGCCGCGAAGGACGCTGCGCATTTTGAATCGGTCGCGGAGCCTAGGTTTCAGCCCGATCTGCTTGTCTGCTAAGGGAAACGCCATGAATGCGGCAAGAACCTGGCCCGCAGTCCTGAAATGGCCCCAGGGCCATCGCCTCGGCGGCGCCCTTGTTCGCCTCACTTCCCTGATGCCCGCGCCAATCTCACCCCCTGGCGCGACGATCCCTTCACCCGTGAATTCCGGAGGCAGGAACGGTGGACCTGCGCCTTTTTCCAGTTCCCCGGCTGGCAGCCCCCGCCTCCAGTGCCGGCAGCCTGCTGATTCAGCTTGCGGCTGAAGTGAAGCCCCCCGCCAGGGCCGCGCGGGCGGGCAAGGCCCGGGCTGCTCGGTTACCGTGTTTGATCAAGCGGCATGACGTTTTAAGGGAGCAGTGCGCCTGGCCACGTGGGCGACTGGCAACCCAGGTCAGTGGCCCTCCACCCGCCCCAGCCGGAAGTGGCCCAAACGCTCCAGCAGATTCGCCGGGCAACTGTTCGATCTGCTGGCGCGGTCCGGCCGCGAGCTGGCCGCTGAGCCCAGCCAGCTGCGTAAACCTTCGCAATCACTTCAGACCCCAAGGGCCCAGAGGCTACGTTTTCGTCTGTACCAACGACACCACGGCGATGAGTGTTTGCCCTTGCTTCCCAGTTGCGTGAAGCACCAAGAAGGCCCACCCACGATGGCGAAGAACACCAGGCTTTCGTCACCTGTTTCCTTCAAGGTTGTGTTCGATAAGAGCAGCTACGACAATGCTTGGGGCCGATCTCTATTTCGTGTATTGCGCCATGCAGGAGGAAAATCGGCAAAAACTCAAGAAGCCATCGGTTGTGGGGCCCGATCGGCAGCGACGCGCTCAAACCGTCGCTCGTCCCTTGAGGCCGATCTGGAATTTTATTTCGGCTCTGACTTGGCGCTATGCAACCGTTCAAGCCCACCTCCGCGGCCCAGGAGTATGTGGCCCGGCTGCATCAGGTGGCCCAAGAGACACCCGAGTTGCTGGTGGGCCATCACTTACACTCCGCTCACATCGGCGATCTCTCCGGTGGTGTGCATCCTCAAGAACATTGCCCAGAAGCGATGAATCTGGGCGAACACGAGGCGATGCGGTCTACGAATTCCGACGGCATCCCCGATGAAAGGTCTGTCAAGGCGCCTACCGCCAGGAGCCTCGATGCCTGCCGATTTGATCAGGCCATGCGATCAGACGTTGGGCGGAGGCCCAAAACCATGCCTTCCACCTCAACATGACGATGGTTCCAGGAGCTGAAGGCAACCTGGTGGCGGCGATCGGCAAACTGCTGTTCGGCTTCCTCACACGCCGTCACGCGCCGCAGCACCGAGCCGTGGTGGCTTGAGTTTCGGTAGCGGCCAGGCCTGAGCCAGAGGTTGGTGGCGATTCGAGCCAAGCTCCCTTTTGCGCTATCTCCGCTTTCTGGGTTCTGGCCACACAGGCGTTTTCCGCTGATTGGTGGCCTTTCAGGTGGAACTCCAGACAAGCGCAAGCCTCACGCTGGGCTGGTTCCACCGAGGCTGGTCCACCTACCGGCAACGGGAAAAACCGGGCCGCCCCTTCCTCGCTGACCTGCTGTGACGTGGGGCGAGGCCCTTTCCCCGGGCGAGGCCCTCTGGAAACGCGTCAGCTGGGGTTTTGATGTGCGCAGCTGCTGCCGGCGGCTGAAAGGCCGGCCGGTGCGTATCAGCCCCACAGCAGTGGCTATGGCTTTGAACTCCCGCCCGGGAGGCCGGTTCTGGCGTGTGAGCAAAATACTCCTGGGTTATGGGGAGACCGGGCGCCCCGCAAATCCCTTTTTCTTGTGCCCATGCCCTGGAGGCCCCAGTGGCTTGCAGCGGCGGAGCGCGCCAGCCGGATCAGGTCGCTGCGGGGTCTCGGCCCATCGACGTGCTGGTTGCAGAGCGCAAGAGCAGTGCCTATGTTGCTGGCATTCGGCTCGGCGCCTGCCGCTGCGGGGCCGGGCCGGCGGGTGGAGGTCCAGCGCGGCTGGGGGAGGATCTTGTCGAAGCTGTGCAATGGCTCCACCGTGGTGCTTTACGACTCCGCCGATACTGGCCGGCGGGCGGGCGTCAGCGAGGGTTTCGGGCTGCACGCCGCTTGAGGCCCTGGCCGCGGGCTGCGTCGTGTTCAGCAGCCTCAACCATTGCCCTGGCTGACAGTCTCGATCGCCTCCCTGCTCGGCCATCAGTCGGTTGCGGGACACTCGAAGCCGAGTCTGGAGCGGATCGAGGCGGCCGGTGGGCCGACCCAGCACGGCCTGGCTTCCGCAGCCGGCGCGGTTTGAAAAGCCCTGGCTGAGACCTGCTCAGGAGCCCCGCTGCGCGCCGGACGCTGGCAGCGGGGCGCCTTTGACGGCGATCGATTGCCCCATTGGAAACCGCATCCTTTCTGGATTCAGGCCTTGGCCTCTGCGCTTCACTACCGGTGGGAGTTTGCGGCTGGACCAGGTCCGGGGGGCGGCTAAAGCGCTGGCTGCTTAGGCGCAGGGAATGGTGGCCGTCCTCCCATTAGGGTTGGGTTGAACGTTTGAGTCCGTCAGGCGATTGAACCCGCGCTTGAAGAGCCGACCTACCGACAGCTGGCGCACCCTGCTACGTTTCTTGCCTCAGGAAAAAACGCATTCAGGAAAAGGCTGAAAATTCTGGTGCCACTGTCGATTCTTGCCGGGCCTGATCGACCTGCGCTTCTATCGGCGTTGGGGAATTTTTTGGGGGCCCCCGATTGATGGCGCGGCTTGTCGGCCGCCCCGCTCGAAGATTGCGCATGCCCTGGGGTGCGCTGTGTTCGGGGGGATCAGGTCGATCAGGCAGCCTTGGCTGATTCTGTTGTTGCCCTGCTGGCCTGCGGCGGCTTCGTTCAGCAAAGCTTGGCTCTGCGTTCTTTCAGCAGCGCCTCACCGCAAGTGTATGCGATCGATCTTTTCGAAACAAGATCCCACGCCAATGTCTTGGCACAGAATTATGAATATCATTTCTAGGAGCACGGCCAAACTATCGGCGATTGCTGCTGCAGCCATATCAAGAAAACATCTAACTCCGTGGGAGATCCACTGCTGAGATGTTTGCAGCGTCTTCTCGATTCGTGTTGCTTTCGCCTTGGGTGTTTTGGGTGATTGCGCCGCTGGCGGCTGTTTGTGCTGATCGTGTCGTTGGTGGGCTTCCTACCTGGTCTCTTCCCAGTTGATCACCCCCTATCTTGCCGCCATGTCGTCTAAGCAAGAAGCTGCGGCTGGAAGCCCGGTACGGCCCACATTTCTGCTGGGAGTTCGCTTCGGCTCGATCCGCGACATCAAAGCTCACCGGTTTCGGGAGGCTTTTTTTCCGCAGAGATGGGTTCATCGGAAACCGGTCGAGAAGCCAAGGAATATTGCCTGGTCGGCATCCTTGCTGCGGGTTGGTTCCACCTTTTGATTTGAACGCGTTGGGATCACCCTTATTTTTGCAGTTGGTGCCTGTTTCCCGCCCTGACTTCAACGGCAAACCGCTCCAGCATCACCGAGATCTCCCCTCATCTCCTCGCTGGCCATTTGGCCGCCCTGCGGCCTCACCCCACCGCTGCAGAATTCTTCAGTTCGCTCAATCAGCTGCGATGGAGGGCTGCCGGTGATCGGACAAGACCCATTGAGTATCTGACCTTCCAACTGGAAGCCCCGTGCTTGGTGACCTGGTGTACCCCCACCCCCAAGGGGGTGATGCCCGCGCGCACAATCGGCCCGAGGATGTCTGGTACCGCCTACCCCGGGCGCCCACGACTGGGTGCCAAAGGATTGATCTCACCATTCGGTGGGCTCGCGTGTGCCTTCGTGGGGCCACCGGGTAGTGGCAAGACCACCACCGCCCAGCTCCTTTCTGGCCTTGCTGAGCCCGGGGAAAGGCACCTCATCCTCGACTGGGCATTCCTGTTTCCAGCTTTGACGTGCCGGCCTGGCAGGGATGGCTGCTTCTCAGGTGCCGCCAGTTCAATCAACTTGCTTGATGCCAGTGTGATCGAGAAACGTGGCGTTTTTGGCCGCCACGCCGATGAGACCGATCAGACTCAGTCTGGGCGGCCCGCTGGAGGCGGCGCAGCTCGATGAATTTGTCAGCGAACTTCCTACGGACTCCATACCCCATTGGCGAAAATGGGAACTGCAGTGTTGTGGGCCAAACGGTCAGCGGCTGGGCGCTGGGCGTCGTTCGTTTTATCGGGGTTTCCGAGTTCTCTGCTGGATTGAGGCCACAGCGCGCTTGATAACCGTACTGGAGAGTGATGTGGATTTGAAGCCCTCTCGATGTGATCGGCAGGCGCTGCACCCACCGTGGTGATCGCCCACCGCCTCTGGCCACCGGTGATGCGCTGCGATCGGATCTATGGGAGTTTGATAAGGGCAAGATCAAGGCGTTCGGTAGCTTCGCGAGTTGTTGGAACGCGTCGATTCCTTTCAGGGATCTCGCCTCGCTAAAAGGAACGCAAACTCGGTTAATCGTGACTGCCGGCCTGACGCGCTGACACAGCATCTGTTTTGTTGAGCTCCAACCCTCCATTTCCCCCGACTCCCCGTTTGCACCGATGACCTTCAGCCCTGCATCGCCCGGTCCTGTGTGATCGAGAGGCCCTGAGCTGGCTTCGAGATGCCGAAAAAAAAGGTCAAGGCGATCACCTGATCGCGCTGGGCACGATTACATCTTCAAGGCCAGTTTTGACAAGGCCAAACCCAGTTCGCGGGGGGCTCCTTCCGTCGGACCCGGCGTTGCTGCAGGGCTTATGTGCTGGCTTGAAGTTGAAACGGCGCTTTGGCCTGCGCGTGCTCACCGACATCCACGAGAGCGTGCAGGCGGCCCCCGTGGCAGAGGTGGTCGATGTGTTGCAAGATCCCGGCCTTTCTCTGCCGCCAGAGCGACCTGCTGATTCGCGGCCGCTGAGGCCACCCGCGGGCCAACCGACAAGGTGATCAACGTCAAGAAAGGTCAGTTTCTCGCTCCCTGGGACATGGCCCAGGTGGCTTGGCGAAGCTCCGGCAGGCCGCGCATCCGAGATCTGGCGACGGAGCGGGGCAAACAGCTTTGGCTACAACACCCTGGTGGTGGATTTCCGCAGCCTGCCCCAGCTCAGGGATCGGGCTGTCCGGTGATTTTTGAGCCACCATTCGGTACAAGGCAGCCCGGTGGTCAGGGCACGAGCAAGCGGGCGGCCAGCGGGATTCGTGGCGCCCCTTTGTCCCGCGCCGCCGTGGCCGTGGGCGTGGATGGTTTGTTTCATGGAGGTCGCACCCCGATCCCGAGCAGGCCCTCAAAGCGATGCGTCCCAACATGGTGGCCCCTGCATCCCTCGAAGCCCTGCTGGAGCAGCTGCTGGCCGATTCCGGGCGCCGCCCAGCAGGGGCGCTGTGCGCCCCAGCACGCTCTAAGCATTCCGCGGCAGGCTTCCCTTGCAGGCAATTCTTCGCTTCTGCGCCCGTCTTCGTTTCAGCTGGGCTGCGCCTCTGCTGCCGCCGCCTGATGGCTGCGCTTGCTGGTGCTCCGATGTCGATGGTGTGCTCACCGACGGTGGCCTGTATTACGGATCGGAAGGCGAGCCATCAGCGGCTTCGATGATTGCGCGATGGCCTGGGGATCCGCTTGGATCCAGTCCGCTGGGCATCGAGTGGCCTGTCTCAGTGGCGGCGGGGCGAGCCACCAGCTGCGGGCGGCCCATCTCGGCACATTCGGCCCACGTTGCTGGTGGGAATCAAGGACAGGCCGCCGCCATCGTCGAACTGGGCTGCTTTGTGGGTGTGGCGGCGGAGCAGACCGGCCTACGTTGGCGACGACCTCAAATGATTCTGGTGGTGCGGGATCACGTTTGGCCTGCTGCTCGACCCCGGCCGACGCAACCCGGACTGGTCTGCCGCCGGCCCGATTTGTGCTACCAGGGCCCGGGCGCCATGGCGCCCATCCGCGCTTCTGGCTGGAGGCGCTTTCCTTGACCGCAGGGGCCGCGATGGAGGCCCTGTTGAGCAGGCTGGGACGGGACCGCAATGCTTTAAGCTTCGAAGAAAGGATGCCCAGTGGCTGGCTGAGGGGGCCTAGAGGCGGATAGCCCGAACCACAGGAGCAGGCAGGCGCTGGCCGCCTACGCCGGCCTGGTCAAATCAGGCTTCCACAGCCCAAGCCCTTCGCTCCCCGGACGTCTGTCTGATCTCTGGGAGGGATGACGGTTTGTCTCTCAGCCATGGTCTTGCCGGCCTTTCACACCCCGGCGCGGCTGAGCGCGAAAAAATCCTCGCACCACTACGCCACGAACATCCAGCTGAAGCGGCATGGCGGACTGCCCTGATCGCAGCGCCCCTGCCCTTGCTGCTTGAGCATTGGCCTCAAGGTCACAGGAGTCGGTTTCGAAGACTCCTAAGCCGTGGTCGAAGGCCTTCCTTTGCCATGGGACCGCTAAGAGTGTCCCAGTGGTACGGGAAACGGTTTGACCTTCCGGCGCGGCGATCGGTCCCCTGGATCGCCTATGCCCGCTCCACTGCTGGAGCCCCATCGGCAGCAAGAAGCTGCGACAAGCAGCTCGGCCCCCACCCTGCTGGTGGTGCGGCCCACAGCTGGGAAGGGGTTGGACCGGAGGCACCGGACTGGCCGGGCCTGCCTCTCCGCCATCGAGGCCATCCGGGCCAAAAGGGGGCTAACGGCCTCGGTGAATTTTCTGGGCTTGCGGCACTTGGGATGGCATCGGAGCTGGCCCGGGCTTCCACCCGACTGGATTCTTGTGGCCTGCAAACGCGCCATCCGCTCCAAACCCCTGGTTCTGATTCCCTGTCGCACCTTGATGGAGCTCTGCCATGGCCTGGCGTCCAATGCCTCGGCACCCATCTGGGTTTACGCACTGGCGCTGATCTCAACCTGCACTGGATCGGGCGTGGAACCCGCAGCAGGACCTCTCCGCGGGTTGCACTCGGCCAAGGTTCGATGTCGAGGTCAACGAAGTGGAGCCAACGCCTGGCCTCAGCCGCCAGCTTGCTTCCCTGCTCGATACCTGCGACCAGTACAGGCGACACGACAAGCGGCCCTGCGCTTGCTGGCTCCAGCCCTACTGGGGATTTGATCAGGTCAAGAGCCCGGCGGAGTGCGCTCTATCCCTTCCGGTTGTGGATTCTCCGCGTGATGCGGTCGCCAACGACTCTCGCATGATCCGCGCTTCGCGCCGCTGCCCTCCTGCGGGCTGGCTCTTGTGAGCGCCTGCGGTCGGCCGGACCCACCCGAGGACCATCGATCTCACACCTTTTCATCGGGCCTCCCGCAATCAGCAGACTCGAAAACTGTTGCTGGCAACCGCGGGCCAGCGGGCCATGCGATTTGATCCCGATTACCCTCGCCTGTGAGGGGGTCGGCGAATTTACGGCCAAGGTGGGCCCCAGCACCGATGTGCTGATCCGCGATTGAAAGGGGCGATGTGATCGGCTCGGGTGTCCTGGGGGCGGGAACGGTCTGGGCGAAAGAGCGGGACGCCGATGGCAGTTGGGTCTACCGGGGCTGCAAGTTCTTCCGCCACCATTCCGCTTAGCTGGGTCCAGCCAGATTTATACCGTGAGCTGGCCAAGGGCAAGTTCGGGTCCGGCCGCCACATCAGTGAACTTTGCGGCTTATCCTCAGGCGTGGTGGTGTCGACCTGATGTGAACGCTTTTGCAGGCTGGAGGGGGGATAGATCGCGGCCAGGAAATAGCCGAACAGGGCGGTGAGGATGGGGACCTTCATTCATCCCCAGCTCACCATGTGGAAGCCGAGTAAGTAGAGGAACAGGGCCGTGCTGCTGAAGCCAGGTGGCCGGACCCATCTCCTTGGCCGCGTCCAGGCTGAGGCTGTGAGGCCGTGTGCGCAGCACCGGCGGATCATCAGCACCAGGAAGAAGACGACCCAGGGCAAGGGAACGGAACCCCGTTCCTCTGCCGCAGATCGCAGCCAACAGATTGTGAGAATGCGGTGAGAAAGCGGGCGGTCACCTCGGGGGCAAAAGAGTTGCCAGGAGTCTGAAAGCCGACCCCATAGATGAACCGGTTCTCCCCCATGCAACGGCCAGTCCGAGAATAACACCCCCAGGACCCGGAAACCTGCCGATGTCGTTGGCGATGTTCTCCGCCTCCGTAAAGATTGTTTTTGAACCAGCCGAGCAGGCTGCCCGGGGCGCTGATCTCCACCGACCAGCACGATGGCCAAGGAGCGAGAAGCGGCAACCAGCACAGCAGCCAGGCCGAGGGCCGCGCCGGGCAGCTGGGGAGAGCCGATGGCGGTTGATCGCAGAGACGCGCCAGCAGCAGGGCCAGGGGCCACCAGCCCCAGGGGCGCCCGAGAGGTGTAGGCCCTCGCCAGGATCATTGCTGGCGGCGATGCACGGCAGCATCGGCAACCACCAGCGCAACCTGACGCCGCCGACCCAGCAACGCGGCCATCACACCGCAGAGGGCGCCCACTCCAAGCCAGGCCAGGGCGTTCTGAGTTCTTGGTGAGGCTGTGCGGCCTTGATACTCGATCGCCCACCAGGCGAAATCGGCATGATCACTTCGGCGTTGGAGCAGGCACCCCAGCAGGCAGGCCCCACTCACTAGGGCGGCCGTGCGACGCCAGCCGCTGGGCGCTGCGGGCCGAAGCCACCAGGGAAAGCGATGATGATCAGTACGTAGTCCATTGTTGCGGAGACCGGGGTCGGACCGTCCTCGAGCAACGATTCCCGCACATTCAGCGCCGAATAGCCAGTGCTTCCCCACGACCAGGCAGGGGCGCTGGTTAGGCGCAGGTCTCGATGGCGAGCCAGATCGTGGTGGCTCCGGCGCTGTACGCTTGCCGTCTCGATGAACAGCATCACAACGGCCAGCACCAGGCTGGCGTCGCTGGATCAGTGACACAAAAAACTGGCGGCTGAGTCTGGTTGCCTGTTCGCGGGATCCGACCTCGTCTTCCAATGGAGGGCTGGCCAAAGAAGGGGCAGCAGGTCGCTTGATGGTGAGCGGGACCAGAAGCTGCAGGCCGGCATGAAAGCCGAACAAGCAGGGTGAGCATCGTCACCTTCCAGCGGTCTCAGCTCGAAGATGATTGAAGATCAGCAGGAAACAGGCAGCTGGCCAGCAGCGCCGGCCGATCAGATGGGCCCCTTGGCCATCGAACGCCCGTGGCCACTGCTTGGCGCTCAGCAGCCGTTTCAGCCGACGAAGACCAGGACCGCCGCCAGGGTCACGGCGGATCACTGATCAAGCCTGAGTCGGCCCACGATCTGGACGATGAAGTTATGGGCGTGGCTCACGGTGAGCCCAACATCCTCGTCGCAGAAGGGACCTCGCTGCTCCATTACCTGCCCCGAAAAACCAGAAGCCCGGCTCCAGGAAGAGGCAGGCCGAGATAACAGCGCCAGCACGGTGAGGCGGCCGTCATCCCACTGGATTTCCGCTCGAAAAAAAACGTATGCAGCAACGTAGTCAAGGCCCGCCTGATGCAGCAGGACCAGGGCCAGCGCCGCAAGCTCCGAGTCACCAGGGCCAGCCTGCGGGTGGCCGCCACAGTCCCCCGCCCCGCGGTGGATGGCCATCCGCCTCTTGCTGCGTGTGGAGGGGGATGGCGCGTGAGGGCAGCAGAAGCTGCTGCCCACCAGCAGCGGAGCCAGCAGCTGGCCAAGCCGTGAGCCGGTGGCGAAGGCCGCTGATGGCGCTGCTGGTGGCCGCCAGGCGTCATCAAGATCCGCAGACTCCCGCTGCCTGCGATCGCCACAGCCAGCGCGCTCTGACAGAGGCTCAGGACTCACAGAGAAAAGGCCGTCTGCGTTCAACGCCAGCGGAGCGACCCGGAAGTATGCCGCCCAGACTGGGCGAAGATAGCCGGGCAGATCGGCCTGGCCTGCCCAGAATGGCCTGCAGGCGAGACGCTCAAGGGGGTGAGGTTGAGACAAAACGATCCACAGCGGCCACCGCGATGGCCACCCAGGGAGCCCTTGGGCCAGTGCCGCAGCGTCGCCCCAGGCAGCCACGAAGCGGTTGATCACCACGATGTACGCATGTGAGAAAAAAGGGCTTTGGGGCCCCTCGTGCAGCACCACGCCGCGCAGATTGAGCGCAGCAGAATCAGAATTCAGTGCAGTTGAAGGTCTGGCTTCCCGGGCCTGATCGCCAGCCTCGCACCAGCCAGAGCAGGCCACCAGGGCACTGGTCACATTCGCTCTGAGGTCCAGGCCATCAACACGCCCAGACAAGCAGAAACATCGCTTGGCTCCGCTCCAAGGTTTCGCGGTGCCGCTCGTCCAGGCCCTGGAATCTCTCGGCGCATGGCTCGACCCACCAGCTGGGCTCCCTCGCCTGCTTCGCGTCGGATTGGGCCGCCTCAGACATTCGGATGGCGCCAATCGAAGTCAGGTGGGACCAAGAATCTTTGGCCCCCGCGCCAAACAGGGTGAGTGGATGGTACCCAAGCTCTGCTGCTGAAGGCCCCGAATCAGCAGCAGGCTGTGCAATTCCAAGCTTGAGGGGATAAAAGCTGAGCCCATTTGAAATTGGACAAACCTCAAAAACTACTTGGCGATCTCTGCAGCCAAAGGATTGGGGCTGTTGTTTCTGAATCTACGTTCAGGATCACAAAGGTTGCTGGATCGCGAAAATTGTCTGGCGTTCCCAGCAGGAGGCTTCTGGGGGAGGCGAGCAGTGCCGGATCAAATTTCCTGTATCACCGTGTAATCGATTGAACGAAGTCGACTGTTTGCCCAGCGATCCGCTTGATCACGCTCCAATACGCACCACAGGGATCGTATCGGAAATAGGGGCGGAGCCGCTTCTTTCTGGCAGAGTTGCTGGAGCATCCCTGGCTGCAGAGGTCTGTTGCACCGCAGGAAGCTGGCTAATGCTTGTAGTTTTGCTGGGGATAGATTTTGGCGGAAAGAAACCTCTTGAGGAAGCCGAAGTGCATGGCAATGGTGACGGCCAAAACGATCGCGGTGGCTCGTCTGGTCTGGGTGCGCGCTGTTTGAAAACAGAGGCCTGGCGCATCGGGCTAGGGCGAGAGGCCAGGGCAGGCAGTAGAACGATGAAATACCGCTCGACAGAGAGAGGTTTGATCAGGGATCAATCAGACAGATCAGCCCTAGAAATGTGGCGGCGCCAGCAAAGCAGCTCAGGGCTTCCTTTTGCTTGGTTGGGATCGCAGCGCAGGGCTCCTGATGCAGGCGTTGAAGCGCGATTGCTGCCGCTTCTCTTCACCCAGCGCCCAGGCCAGAGTGGTCATCAACGCCAGGGCCAGGCACGCTGAAGCAGAAAGGACCCCTGAAGGCCGCCTTGATCACGGCCGACGAAACTGGCTGAGGTTCAATCCAGGGGCGGTTCGACCGCGCCGCCCCGCCGAACAGGCGATGCAGCAGCGGCCAGGCAGGTCAGCGGACACCAATAGATCAGTCCATGGCGCCGGCGGACCCAGGCAAGGTGCGCCTGAGCGAAGGTCGTAGGGCAAACCAGGGTGGCGGCATAGAACAAGCCGAAAAGTAATGGCTCAGGACAAGAGCAGCAGCGATAGGCCAAAACCAAGGCGAAGTCTGGAGTTTCGATGGGGCGGATGGCCCAGGCCCGGCCGCTGTTGATTCGCCACAGCAAGGTCATCGTGCTCACCGCTGTTGTTGCGAACAGCAGCGCCAGGCGTAGGGCCTGACCTCCTGGGCATTACAGGCTGAATAAGGGGCTGCGTGCCAGAAAACAGAATCGCGAATCAAGCTGGCGCCGTGAATCCGCCGCCGCGGGGGTGCGCCACGGCCATGCAATCAGGCTCAGCCTAGGCTGGAATCAAGGCTCAGCAGCCGACGGGTGGAGATCTCACCAGACCCGAACATGGCGATCCAGGCTTTCAGCAGAACCAAAATGGAAAGGAGGGTGGGTGTCTGGAAAGATCCAGATCTTGAAAAAAAGATCCGCCCATGACCGGACGCTGGCAAGCTCCAATCGTGAACAGCTCAGTCTTGCCATAGAGTAAGCTCGAAAAATAATCCGCGCGAACTCAGAAGAGCTAGCCGATCAGAGCCACCAGCAGAATGAAGCGCTGCCAGCCTTGCCTTGTGCAGGAGCACCGCTTGATTCCATTGTGGGAGTCTGGTGGTTGTGGACCGCCTTCATTCTGGGCCGACAGGGGGCTGCTTCGATGCAGGGGCTCAATCGGTGCCAGGCGCGGGTCGAGTATCTTCGGGCCCATGCCCCTCAAACGTTCACCGCGATCGAGATCTTCTCGCCCGCTTACCGAAACAGGTGGGGTGATCGTGCCGTCGCCGAAGCTGGCGTGCGCAATGATCGCAATCGCCCAGGGTCCGGGCCGGCCCGCACGCCGCCGCCACCGCATTGCCGGGGCTGCGGGCTGCCACCGGGCGGGCCACCCGTTGGCTGTCCTCGCGATCGACCCGAGTGAGGCGATCCGAGCCGCTGCTCCCGATGGACGCGCCAACGCTCTGGGGGATGTTCGCCCTGGATTCAGCTCCGGCGGGGCAAGTCCGAGAGAAACACCGACGGACCGCCAGGGCTCGGCATGCCGCCCCAAGAGCGCCTTTCGCTGGCGTGGAGAGGAACAAGCCGCTCCTTGGCGCGGGATTATACCCACCGTTAGCAGAAGGCGGCACGCTTCCTCCCCAGGGCGGAGGGATCCTTCCAGGGAGCCGGTAGCTGGGAAGAGGACCCTTGCTCCAGGCCCCACGAGGCCAGGACCACAGCGGAAACTCCAGCCCCTTGGCTGGCG
>Ga0163217_1005374_pt1 | contig 16401 bp, 15 predicted proteins | sample SynspAceP_FD_185933 | JGI IMG/M metagenome (GOLD analysis project Ga0163217, IMG submission 185933) | Saline lake microbial communities from Ace Lake in Antarctica - Synechococcus sp. Ace-P (PacBio error correction) | ecosystem: Environmental > Aquatic > Non-marine Saline and Alkaline > Saline ... | reverse complement strand
GCATGCTTGGGTAATTAAGTAGAATAAACCACGGACCGCAATTCTAAGGATGTGCATCGGTGGGAAATCGCCCCAGTGGGTTTCCCAGCGTTGGCACATGGGTGATCTGTGTCGCGTAGTCCATCGCGGGGGTATTCGGTTACCAGGATTGCCTCAACTCTTCAGTGATGAAAGCATCAGAAAAGCCAGTGTTGATCTTTTTTTGGAGCACAAGTAACTTAATCGTTTGGCTAGTAAAAAGGACTGTCTTTGTTGCATATATTGTCGTTGTTCAATACTGTTTGTGACTCTTTTGGTATAGCGTGTTCGCGTAAGGGTTAATAAGACGTGAAGTAGCGCGCTAAGACCCGCCGTGTGTTTAGACCGGTGATTTTATGAGAAGTAAGCCGGTATGGTTTAGTTTAATAGAAAGGTATTTTTATGTGACAGACTTTTCTAACCCCGCATCGAATAATATCGGCGTGTGGTGTCTAGAGGACGTTGCAGGGAGGTACGATAATCTACTAGTGGCCAGCAACAAGCGCGCTCGATGCCACTTTTGTCCATCACGTGACAATGAAGCCGAATGTCGCTGGAATCCTCGGGGGCCTTAACACCTTGTCCCCTATTACCCGTGTGTGGTTAAACGCGGGTCGACAGAGGTCTCAAGGGGCCGCCGATTCCACTAGCGCATGGTGTCAAGTAGAAATGTCTAAGGCCACTTCCCATGTCAACGGCCGTTATATGCCGGACCGCACTTTTGTGGCAGTTTTTGATCTGACGCAATATCTGTGGGAAGAGCTGCATTGGCTGATTTCGATCTTGTTTAATTGGAGTTTCGTCTCCGGGGTCACGTTGTGGGCTGTGATGGCAAGTGACAGTCTCGGCACGCGCTGAAATTTCGGGATGGAAGATATCAAGTAGGAGCGCGGCGTATGAAGTGCTCTAGCTGTATGGTGTGCAGTGATGGGACACCAGGCTACCACGGTAAAAGAGCGAGTGCGAACCACTGGGCCTTGTTGTCTAGGTAACGCGCTATATCAATGGCGTCGGTTTGGCCTTGTGCCTTGCCTTGATTGGCGAGGTTCGAGCTTTTGGCTGCTTTGCTGTCGCTAATGCCGGGAATGGGCGATCGCCGCTCGTTGGTTTCAGGCGCAGCTTGTTTAGCTTGCGCGGGATGTAGGTTCAAATATCTTAGCGTCCATTTGCATGAAATTCGGTTTCTGGCGGCATCGGCGCGGCCTTCTGCCACTTTTAGTGCTCGGTTGTGTTGCTTTTAACTGTGTTGTCAGTCTTAGGCATCCGTAATGTAAGACTGGGACGTCTGTGGTGATTGCGCACGGTATAGCACTACTGACTAGATACGATACGACACCGAATGGAAAAAAACTAGGGGGGAAAAAGCAAGAAATGAGGAGGCTGGATTAATAGTAGAAAAAATCAATCCAGCATTTATAAAACGCAGTACGCGCCTCTCAGACAGATAAACCAGTCCCATCTGGTGTTTTCAATCAATCGCCTTACCGCTTGTTTAGCAGGCTTGGTGGTTGAGGCGGCCGGACAAATTGCTAGAAACCAGATCGCCATCCGCCGGATTAAGCGGGGGGTTTAGTGCCTAATCAAATGGCGTTTAGGTAGGACGATTAATTGCACCCATGCATGACGCAGACGCATGATTGTGAAAAGATACTGTGGCAACTTGCATGTGCGTGCAGCCCCGTCTTATGTCCCCATTCTTTGTTGCGCAGGGGTGTTTGCTGTTGGTTGGTTGGTGTGGCAAAAGTTATGGTAGCGTTAGAGCCCTAGCATAGTCAATCGGGCAAGGATCTAGTCGCATAGTAAGGCTGGTTGCTCCGTTTTCATTAGGGGAAAGACCAATGCAGTTCTGTTCTTTACGTATCAAAAGACGACGCGCAATGCCGCGGGCATATCAAGATTGACCCAAGTGCACACCGTCGGCGTCCACTGCTAAAAGCAATCATCGACTCGATCATGAATAGAATCAGAGACACAATAGAATAGAGCCCTTGCAAAATTGCTTTGACGCAATGCTCTTTCAATAAAGCGCGGTACGTCCACCGTGCTTTTTCGCGTACGTTGTGAACCATAGTCACGCCGAACAGCAACGGCACGCTGTTACTCACGCGGTTTTTAACCGTTTCTAGATCTTGCTGATTCATCTGCTGTGACTAAAAACCAAACGGTGATCGGGTTCATTTCAATGCTTCAACGATGTTGGTATTCAATGGCATTCAAGTTGGGGAGATCTAATGTCGAGAATATTAGCATTTATTGACTCATACGGTTTACCCTAATTCCCATACCTGTAGATTTTTTTAGGGTGGTAGAAAGATAAAAAGTTCCGCTTTTAGGTATTCCATTAGTTAAAATGGCATTTAAAAAATACGCACGGTAGATCCGAGTAAAATTCAACAGGAGTTATGTTTCCAATTAATGCAAGTACAGGAAGTAGCGAATATGGACGATTTTTAGAAGCATCGCTCGAGTTGCGCATGCCCAGAGTTGGCCGTGAATTCCTAATCGCGCGGTATTTTTCCAGACGGACTTTTCTTGATCATGACGTCTTGGGACGAACGAAAAAACGTGCTGGGCTTTGATCGGTTTTACCGTCCTCTAAAAAAGATCCAACACACATAGTCGCGCGACAGACATGATGAAATATATTGCGGATAATCTTGCGCCTTTGGCCATTGAAAGTACCCAGTGGGGAAACCTTTATAGACAAAACGTACATTCAATGGCGCCGCTCCAGGGCAAAGGTATTGGCAGCAGTTACTCTACTTAATTCGCGCGAATGGGGTGTGGATAAACAACCTTCGAGCACAAAAGGCTTATATCTTGAGGGTACTAGAAGGACAATGTAGGCGCCCAACACTTTGTACATCGTCTTGGCGGCAGACATCAAGAGAAGACCTAATCGCTATTTGGCAACCGGCCGTGGTAATGGTGCGAAAAGGTAAATGACATGCTATTTGTGTGGGAAACATGGACCATCCTTTACTGCCACACATATTACCGCGAAGCATAGGATATTAGTATTGGAGGGGCTAATTTGATTGGGACATTGTATTAAAAAAAACAATTTTCAGCGAATTAAGGCCCCCCAATAAGCCTTCTTTTACCTCAGGCTCATTTTAAAAGCCGTTTGAAGTCCAATGTTTTCTTCATCCAACAAATACAAAGCATCTAACAAATTACTTGTAGCTCCCTGGGCCTTTGGATTGCTCTGCGGCGATTTCACCCGCGCAACGTGCCCAAAACCGCAGCGGCCGCTAGAGCCGGGTTTCTCGCCGAACAGCCGGCCAAGAACGCGCCAGGTGTTAAGCGCCAGTTAATGCGCGTGCAGTGTGCCAACCCATTTCCAAGTTACATACGTCATCATAACGTGGCCATTATTAAGCTTTAATTTGGCGGTTCAGCGGTAGCATAATAAAAGTCCGTTTCGCCTGAGACAAACCACATTACATTGGTAGTTTTTGCCAGAGTTATTGCGCGGCACCTGACGGCCGCTTCCCACTTGCTGTGCCGTGTAGTCGACGCTTTGCTTGTCCCTTGCTCGTCCGCAAGCGTAATTCAGAACGGCATTTTACCGATCGAAAATCAAACTTGTTCGCGGCGTCAGCTCAAATCTGCCTGAGATGTTTGTGTGCGGGGCAGTTTAACTCGCGCCACAACCCAACCGGATCCAAGTTACAACGCACGTTTCATTTGGTTAGTTCGCGCTTGCTCTTACGCGAACCATCATTACGCGGTGTGCCAAAGGCTGTCTATAAGGTTCCAATATAATCCACTTAAGGCGCTCGGAAGAAGGAACAGTCATTTCTGCCCATCTCTTCACGGGAGTTGCGCCATTGATGGGGATGCACCAAGGCCACGGCAACCCGTGTGGCCAGTATTGTTCATCACCACGCTAAATTAGTGATATTCACACCAGCGTTTCTGCTCAGCGCACGGCATTTGCAGTGCGGTTAATAATCGTAGTTCGACATTCATACTGTTTGACCTTTGCTTTTCACTTTTAACGTCAGCTCTACGCTCTCGATTTTCCAATTTCCTATTTTCGCCTAAAATTAGTCGCGACGGGCTTTATTGTGAAAACTCGGGCACGTGTTGTCTTTGGCTTTTGGTAAGGTGTTAATGATTTTTTTGGCGTCATACCATAAGATGGCATAGTCGTCATACACGTTTCAAATCTACCGCTGAATCGGGCTGCAACGCAACAACGCGTCAACGTTGCTTTCTCAAGCATTCAGTGTTAGTCTCTGTTTTTAAAGTGTCTGGTTTTGTGCGCGACAAACTCGTTTTGCCATGACGCTTGAAGGTATCGAGTTAAACGATGTAGATTAGTGTCTTGCTCGATCGCTTTATTGAAAGCGTTTGAATCGCCACTTTTTGTCATTAGCTGTTCGCATTTGCCGCCAACCAAAGACCCAGTTCATTCAATAAGTACAGGCACGCTCCGTGTGTTCTTCTGGGAAAAAATGGCTTTTTGGCTTCTATTGCCTTCTATACTCAATTTGATTGGCTTTCTCAAAGTTACGGTGTGAAAAACCACCCCATGTTGCATCCACTTTGCCTGGCGCAAGAGACGTTTTCGACAGTTGCCCAGCGATGATTGATAATTTGTACTTTTCATATTTCACACGCTGTGTTGTTCCAACATGTGCCGATATCGCTTCTTCGTTACCGTCCACAGAGATGCCGATTTTTTTACCCTTCAACTCAGCGGATGCCATCGATGGGTTTATTTGTCCAATACGGTAAGCGTGTGTCTCAAGGTGCTTGCGAAATTTTCAAGTGGTTGCTGACCACGAATCGCGGTAAGCCAGTGCGGCCACAATCCAGTGGTTAAATCTAGGTTTGATAAGGATACGGCTAAATCGGACATTTACCGGCGGCCACTAGCTGTCGACTGGCGCTACTTGGATCAAGGGCTCTTGAATCTCCACTTCAAAGAGCCTTGGTCTTAAAGTAATCCTCAGTTGCTTGGCGAATCACCGATAGGGCGCCACTCGCATTTGGGTTTAACATAACCAATTCCAACATCAACTGGTAAGTTTTCTCTTCTGCTTGCTGCTTGTCCAGTGCAGACAACAAACGGTCGCAGCAAGTTTCGATGCTGCTTGTAGCATTTTTTTACTTCATTACTTTTCCTTCCTCTTTTTAGTAAGCAATTTTTAATGAGTTAATCGTTTTTTTGTTCATAAACAACGTGTTGGAGATTATTCCGAATGCGCGCGGCGTTTACGATAACACCCCACGGAATGAAATGTTTTTTTAATAACCTATCAGGTGACAAGAATAAAGTGAGACGGACAGTAAAGATAAAAAATAAGCAACTGCCGCGATACATTCGATCGATCATCATCCTGGGTCATTGGCCTGCAGACATTAGATAACCCAAGGCCTTCGCTAGAAACCCAACCGGCTATTCCCCTGTGCTACTGGCGGCCCTATTAGCGCAATCACTACTGGCGACACGAAGATTTCAGACGCCAGCGTGGTAAAGACGCAGCGAAATTGATAATATGACGGAGTCTTTGCAGCTTTGTAGCTCCCATGGTTTTGACAAGATCAAAGATAACCCAACGCGGCGTATTAGCGAAACCGTCGTAGCGAAACATGTGTGGAGGCAGGGAAAAAATATGGATGATCGCGGGCCATTCACAATTTTGTGTGTGCAATCCATTAGTCCCAACCAGCGATCATCAACATTTGTTGCAATGGCAAAAAAACCGGAATTCGCCCTTGACTGGCGATTAAAAATAGGCAGTAACATGGCGTTTTATTCGGCTTAAACAAACAAACAATTTGTAAGGCACAAAAAACGAACCCCATTAAACAGAACCTAAAAAATTAAAAGCCAAGTACTATTTCTGTCCCCGTCACCAGCGTATGCTTAAAAAGAACCTCTCCGTTCGTTGTAGTAGCTTTCGAAAGACGTCTAAAAGGTGCCGGTAAAAATAAACGTAGGCACATAACAAAAGGCAACACGACGGCTTGCATTAATTCGCTTAAAATAACGTGGCCAGCACAGCTACAGCCACGCTCACGGAATGCAGTCATGGCACACTGTCTCTGAGGTATGCTCTCAGCATGTGTCCTATTTTCGATGTGGCTAGGACTGTAATTGACTAGTCGGCTGCATTCCAGTTCCTACAATGATATGGCACCATGATTCATGGCTCCAAACACGCCATTTATTCGCTGCTGAAGTTGTGGCACCCTCGCATGCGAATGGGTGGCGGTGGTGTAGGGAAAGAACTCAAGCGTTCGTTAAAATGCCGCCGTGCTGGGATTTCCTTGCGCTCTATGGAGATGTAGATATGCGTGAGCAAGGCGAATCGCGCTCTTTGTGGTCGTGGGTAATTTAAAGACACCGGTTTTGTCTTGTCGAGGTAGGGGTTGTGCAAAAGCTAGGATCTTGTAAGTCGATAGCGCGTCACCATCCAATGCAGAAAATTGGTTCATCCATTAACACGACGTTTGTCTTCTGCATCGGGTTCTTGCTAAAAAATGCCGACGCGTTGACGGCATGCACCCGATGTAACTGTTGAGGTATAAACGGTATTGGCATGCATCGGCAAGCCCGACTTTTTTCCAGCAACGCCAATGCTGTACTTTTTTTGATCATGAGCGACGATTAGTCTCCCTCCGAGCTCCGAATTTAGAGACTTAAACTAAGGACGTTGTCTTAATACAGACAACCCACGGGCATCAAAAGATTCTTTGCTGCGCCCATTATAGCAATTTGATCTTTCAGCGCAATCGCGTTCGAAGTTTCAATTTGTAACTCGCCAGACCACGCTATGTTGTTGATCAAGCAAGCCAGGCATAGATGACGCAATACGAGGTGTTTTTTCCACAACCACTACGTCGCCAAAACCAGCACGTTCCACTGCCGCTTGGAGGTCATATTAAGATGGCTTAACGTAGACACCTTACTATTCAAAGATTAGCGTTAGATAACCTGAGTTATCGTTGATCTTTAATCGAAAGATTTTTGGACTAAAAAAGCCGGCAAATTAGCCGGACATTAGCGGACATGCGTGGCCCAGTTAAAAAAATGGGGTTTACCGGTTCCGTTGATCCACTCGACTATTTTGCAATCATCGTTGCGTCGCGCTCATGATTGCTTGAGTAATGTATTTTTTTTGGCCTAACTGAGAGCCGCGTGCAATAAGGTCATTACCTTTGCGCCAAATACGAGGCAATCGCTGAAGATAATTGTTACACCTGTTGCCATGGCGGTGTTGCGAGTCTGAATTGCGTGGTGAGTGTTAAGACCCTCAAGGCGATCGGCAAAAGATTAGAAATCGGGTTACTTGTTTTTTCTGTTCGTTCTTTCCAGATTGCCCACCTTTCAGACTCAGCGACGGTTTTTCATTTTGCAACTTGGCGCAGGAGTTTGTCGACATTAGCGTCCATGGATGCGCTATCTGTTGGGACGAGGAGAGCCCGTTAATGCAGCGGCTTTCGAGCCTGTTAAAGGTTGGGGGTTTAATGAGATTCAGCCAAGGGGAAGTAGTTCGGATTTGAGCGTTTAATGGACGTCATTTTTAGTAAAAGGGTCGCCGCTGGTCGGCCACCGATGAACAGGAATCATACGACTAGAAATTGATTAGGGCGATTATTGCTTGTGAGCTTTGCCGCGACTAATGTGATTTTGTGTCGACGCAGTCTGCCAACCATCCTTTACTGTTGACTGCGATGGGATATTCAGATCAGAAAATACCGCATCGAGCTGTTGCAATGTGCTCAAGAGGGATAGGAAAAATGGCAGAAACGCCGAGGTTGTATTTTGAGCGGTAATCGCGCTGGGGTAATCAGCCCGAAACAAGCGTAACTGTGCGGCTTGTCGGCAGACTATGCTTTAATATCAGCTTGAATGCCTGCTCCGGCGCCCACTGTCATGAACCGGCAATTTGTCAAAACGATGGGCGTCAGGTCACCATTGGTTTAGATATGAAATGTTAGACACATGAGCAGAAGGGGTTGTTGGTATGCACTCGACAATGAAGCTTCCAAGAAACGGCGTGTCTGGAACTAGTATACGAAGTTACATTGAAGATAGGAGTAGGATCACCCAATCATCAATAACTCAAGATGTAGGTTCCTACGCCGCGAGTATTACTGAGAATAGCAGGTTTCAACGGAGTTCTGCAATATGCAAATCTCAGCCTTAACGGCCCCCCGAACATATGCGCAATACTAACAAGATGTCATCGAAAAGCGCAACAAAGGATAGATTGAAGTTCGGACAAAGAACCCAGACAGGTAAGACCGTGTATAATGATTACTAACTGTCGTCGTGACTTGCATCGTCACGCTTGTTGTCTTTTTTGATTCAAGCTCACACCAGCAAGCGCAACCACACCCAACACCAACCAAGACCCCATGATGAGCCACCAGGTTCCAACCATCGGGCTCGTGTGGTCGACCGGTCTACCACACCCGCAAGACTGGGCGCCTAAATAATAGGAATACCAGAAATACAATAGAAGGACGCCACTGGCTTTGGGACGTGTTTCGCCGTTTCGACTCACATAGCTATGGCCGTTGAATGGCCTTTAAAAGAAGCCAAAAACTATTAATGAGCAAGCCGATATAATGGCATTTAAAGAAACCACGAGTGTCACTAAAGAGCCAAAATAAAGATGGCAGGTGCCCCTAATACGATTATATTAGGCTGGCTTCAACGCTGTTTTCGCAAGCTTCCCCCGATATAGGCGACCCCAAGTGCCAGACCAAGATACGTTAGATATAACAGCAAGCCGACGTATTTTGCCGTTTAAGTTATAAGGTGGCCGCTTTCCGAGTACGAATGTTACATAGCTGTACTTGATATTGATAAAAATTAAAAGAAGCTAAAACCACCAATCAGAAATTAGCAGGTTAGTAAACGGCTATTCTCATGTTAGCATGATCCGTTCATATTCATCAGGATGATTGACCAACTCGCCGAAAAGGTTTGGGCTCAAAGTTCTTGCTTTTAGGGCAGTTAAAAGAAAAAGCTAACAAACAAACAAGACTTAATATGCTGCTACATTCCCACGCCAGACGTATTGCAGAAACGCCCTAATCCACTCACGACAGACACACCAATAGAGACGACCACCAATTACCACGGCCTAACGTGTTGCCACTGATGTATTTTAAACCGACGGCGTACATCAGAGGGCTTCTGGCGTTGTATTCATCCCCTAAGTTACGCCACCGCACAATAGCAGGTAAGCGCCTCGCCAAGAAAAATCGCCGCAAAGCTCGCAATGCAGTAAAGATTCATAGCTTTTGCACTAAGACAAGCAAAAGTGTTGTTTAAGTTGGTTAACGTACATGCCCACCTATGGGTCACTCACCAGTGATGCCTTTTCGGCCCCAAGGCGTCCGATTATCAGGCCCATAGAAGGAGTAACGTGATATCCCCAAGGTCGAGCGTCGTTAGTTCGTAAAACTGGCACTGCCTTGAAGCGGGGCTTAATATGGAGAAGATTCGTTGCGCTTATCATGGGCAACAAAGGGTTGGAGTGACGTATACGTTGGCATAAGACATAAAAGGAACCGATCGCACTAAGGCTAAGTTCCTGCCAAAAAACCTAGCTATTTACTTCGATCAACATAACAGAAACTCCACGTACTAATACCGGCGAAAAAGTCAAGCCCAACGGAGGACAAATTATTATTGGCACCACTATACGCCCAGCCAAGTTTATTCAATAAAATATATGCTTTATCTTATCCAATCCATAAGGATAGATTGATGGACATTAAACCCGCTACGTTACTCATTGTCCATCGCTCTTAGAAGAACTCAGAAGCTTTACAAGGCCGCCAAGCTGCTTGGCGTGGCCCCAACCAGCGTTAGCATTGCGCCGAGATTAAAAAAAATTTAGAAGCATGATTTGTGGGTTTGACCTTGAGATCGCGCGCGCGCGCCGATAGGGAAACTATTGGGCCTCACGATGAGGCAAAAAAGTTACCGGCTGCATGCTGTGAAAAGATCATCCAAGCACGAGATGCATTACTCGAAGATGAGCGAGCCTAAAAGGCCTGATGCAAGGAAGTCCGTGTGAGGTGTGCGAGTTGCCCAGGCATGTGGGGTGCTTACTATTTCCGCGCCCCATTCTCATGGCGTGTTTCGACGCGCCGTTACCCCCACTCTCACGCTGAAAGTTCATTGAAGGCGGGTGTGACTTGGCGCAGCTGCAAAAAATTGCTTCGGAAGAATGGTGAGTTAGATTTTAAGCGCATTGTCGCTGAAACCCTCTTACCGACAGGCTGCAAACCCAAGCGCTGATTCGAGAAGAGATTTAGTGACCGTCGCGACGATCACCCGTTTAGTCACATTAGAGAGAGTCTCGCCTGCCGCTTTTTTCGAAGGAAGAGCTGGCATGTGTTTAAGAAGGTTATTGTTCATCGGCGAATAGTGACAAGCTAGCAAAGCCTGTAAAAAAGCCTAACACTTGGCTTTTTTGAAAACTAAACCCTCATTCCGGCCATTAAATCCACTTCATCTCAAACAAGGGTTTGCTCCATGTCAACGCTACTCGCTATGTTAATAGAGGAAGATCGACCAGCTGATTCAGCGCGCTCTTTGATCCCACCTAGTCTGGTTAGACCTTGGCATCGTGCATGGCGACAGACAGCTACCTCTCGTAAAGCTAACGCGCTTTTCTCGACTTTGTTAGTGAACATTGGACGCGACCAGACATAAACATAATAATGCCCATGCTCTGTATCTCTTCCGCGCAGTAAAAAGCTTTGGGCATTGTTCATTTAAAGCGTCAAAACATTTGCGCACTACAATATGGGGCCCATATCCAAGCTCCTTTGGCGTAAGTAAATAAATAAACCACACGATTCAATGTTTCTCACGTTTTTTTAATTACCTCATGCGCTGTATTTCCTGCGCTTTTCATCGCATTCTTACTGCGACTAGGAAGGGCTAGTACTTAAGAGATTCTAAAGCAGTAGTCCTACTAGCGGTTTGCTTTAGTGTACTAGCTAGACAAGTTACTCATCCTCTATGCTCGGTGTTTCATTTTTTAAAGACACCAATGTTGGTTTCAATCTATATTAGTTCATTTTTTTAGTGCACTATCTAGATAAACCAAACTGGTCACAAAATCCTACCTTAGCTATTCGCCTCATCAGAAACGCTTTTGCGTTCATTCAATTTTAAAGGGATGTCGTGACATCCAATGAGCATATATAGAAATCACTGGGTGATAATAAAAAACACCGTTCACCAAAGAAGTCTGTGCATTAAAGACATGTGGGATTTATCAATAAAAAGGCGAAATGGTGCTCTTATTGGCCCCTTCAGGCTCTGCGAGAATCACGCTTTTATGCGACACTTTCAGGCTTAACGCTGCCGATAAAACACAAGCGATTCCTGCATTTTAAGGTGCTAGGTTAATACCATTCAAGCAACGCGGGCAAACTAGGACAAACAGTGTGTTTCGAACGTCTCGTGTTCGCAGATAGGCAATTATTTTCAAGCAGTTTTAATTTGGTTAGTCGTTTAAGCGGTATTAACCAATGTATATGACGGCGGTGGATCAGTGTTCGCATTCCGACCTACGCCGCCGCAGTTTTACTGGGTTGGCTTTACCGCTGAAAGAAAAGCACATGGCACTTGAAGCGCTAGACAAGAGTGGGGTGTTTAAAAAAACGGTCGCGCCTTAAAAACGTGCTGTCGGAACGTCTCTGGTGGGTCAAGGTCGAAGCAACGAGTAGCCATCGCCCGCGCTCTCATTGCAAAAAGCCAAGGTTTAATTTTGGCTGACGAACCATGCATCCCTTCTGACCCTGAGATGCCTCCCGTTGGTCATTGCCAAACGCTTTACAAAGACGATTCAAACGGAAAGAAAGATTACATCACCGTAGTGGGTAACACTGCATCAAGTGGGATACGCGCAAAAGTACTGTGAACGCGGCCGTTGGGCTGCTGCAAGATGGATAAAGTGTTTTTCGATAAAACTCTCATTCTCATCTGAATGCAGGAAAAATTCTTGCCTTCACTTTTTATTGGATGCCAACAGAGAGAATCGCCTATTAAACGATTCCTCTCAAAACCCTTTCTTAAAGTGGAATGCCCAACTTCCTAAAAATAGACGTGTATTTACCACAGAAATAAAACCATGCAACTGCACCACTTCAGTTGATTCAATTAATTGATTGGAGTTTACGTTATGAAATTAAAAAGGTTTATCGCCAGAAAGTCAGTGTCAGCGGACGCATTTTTCGCATTTACTGTCGGGCTCCGTGACAGTACAAGCAGAAGACATGGAAAACACGTGAACTTCGCGCGCATTTATCCTCTATACGAATCTTCACATGAATTTTAAGAAACAGTTGGTGCGAGTTTTTTAGACGATATGTCTGAAGAAACTGGGATTGGAAGTAAAACCTGTTTTTGTTTCGGACTACGCAGGCATCAGTCCAGGGGCAATGGCGTTTTGATAAGTCGATATCGCTTGGGTTAGGCAAAACAAATCGGCGCTAAGAAGCAGTTGACGCCGTTCTGGTGCACAAATCTTTGCACAAACTTGTAGACGTTTCAGGTAACGCCCACGTTACTGGAGCTTGTTACTGGTCAATAAAAACAATTACCAATAAATCAATACTGTTGAAGACATGCTTAGACACCAGTAAGAGCTAACCTTTTGGTAATGGTTTCGCAGAACTCTACGTCTGTCTTCCTTCGGAGTACCTATACTAGTGTATTTTTGCAGAAACTATCTAATGTTGCACGTCAAAAGGAAAATATTCAAACGTACGACCAACGCAGGACACGAAAGCACTTCCTTGGCGGTCGCGTTCTGTGGACAAGTTGAGTGTTGCAAGAAAACAATACGAAAACGTGGTCTCGCATCAGTCAACCACCCCTGATAAATACCGACTAAAGTAAGTCATTTGAAGTCACTCTTTGACTCTCCCTGGCCGATCCGTATCGTGTGTGGGCGTAAAAATCTACTTGAGAGCATCAAAGGTTAAAGTCTACGATTTTCATTGTTGAGCTACGGTAAAACCAATGATCTGAAGAAACTTGAAATATTAGTAAGCCCTACACGTTGGGGCACCGTTCAACAGCGTCTAACGATGATCAATTAATTGCCGAATCCGTCAGCGGGATAGTGTTATTTTGTAAACGAACGTCCTTACATTGAAGTGGCGGCGATTTTCGAAAATGGCAGCCAAAGAAAAAGCCGGAAATAAAACCAAGAAATTGATGACATAAAAATAAGCAGAAGATTAAACCGTTCTATGACGCTATTTGCGGGCCGCAAAAACGAAAACTAAGGTTCATATACTAAGTGCAGGGTCTAGAAAAATAGACGGAGCGAAAAGATTAAAGGCGTATTATTTAGAGAAACGTCACCGGCCTTTATCTTCACTTTCCTTTCAATGAAACAACATGTGAATTGAGAGTACATTGAGCGATAAACATTAAATCCTTTTAATTGGCCTATCAGCCAATCTGCTGGGGCCGTGCTTTTTTATGCTGCCTAAGTGTGGGTGGAATGCGGCTTGAAATTGAATCCGCTTTGTTTGATCAAAGGACAGCGGCAATATGTTGAATTTGCAGTGCGATTTTTCCGCCAGACTTTTCGTGGTTCTTTCGCTTATTTCTAGATGAAATATGATCATCACCTTGCACATCGCTCTTTGGGGAAACGGTGTGCTAGCGGGTTGATTTTCGCCATCCCTTTTGGTTTGTGAGTGAGTTGCTGACAACATGTGGCAACGGCTTGGCTTTATCAACCCGTGCGCCGTCTGATTGGGATGCGCTTCTCGTGCCAGTCAAGCGAAATGGTGGTTTTGCCATGCTGTTTTGGTGGTCGGCTGTCGGGGTTAGGGCCTTTCGCAGGATAATGGCATTGGTTTATTCATTACTACCGCGTATTAGTGCCAAGCTGTTTGTCAGAAGCGGTTTTGAAGCGATAGACCACGCTGCAGAAGCCGTTTAGGAGCAAGTGGCCAATTAAACGCTAGAAGAGATTCTTTATTGGTTGTGATTTGCCACAGGTTTCTGCCGCTATGGATTTCTATTCCTTGTATCGATTTGTAGCCAATTGTACGCGTTTCAGCCACCGTTGTCGGCTATGGTTGGAAGCAGGGCGTGATTGGTGGTGTTGTGTAATTTCTTTGGGGAGGTATTCGCGTTTCAGCTTTCGCAAACATGCGCCGTATGATCGTCTATCATATTTGTGTGGTCATTATTGATTTGAGTTTTCTCAGCGTTTACGCAAAGCGTTTATCTGATTTTTTTTGCCCAAAAAAAATGTTGTCTTAGGACAAGGCGATCATCAAGACAAATTTTACCAAAAGTCTTTTGATTTTAAAGGCTCTTTTTTTAAAAAAAGTACTCGAGATGATCTATGGCCCATTTATCTTAAAGAGTTGCCCGTAGCAACGCTTTTATAAAAATGAAATTCCGACCAGAGAGTACGAATCCTGGAGATCTCTTTCTGCAGAACAAAAGCTGGGCAAGTCGTTTTCTCAATGTGAATCGTCATACGGTGCGTCTGCGCCATCGATGTAGTTGGTGCAAGATGGTCTGATCAGCGTTTTCCAAGTGGAGACTGGGCAATCAAGTCACACAGCAGCGATGATATATTCTCTCTCGATAATCTCATTCCTGTTTTACCTACAAGACTATCCCACAGCAGGCATTTGACCTAGAAACCCCATAAGTGCTCGGCCCTGCTGTTGAAGAAACGCGCGCCCTATGAACTTTACGCCAAACGTTCATGTTACCAAATACGACCAAAAAGGCAGTGTGATGATCAAAACTTGTCGCTCTATCAACAAGGCAAAGCAACAACCTTGATTCAAGACATCATCTCTCTTTGGTGATGTGAGCTTTAAATAAGGTAATGCGTGGTATCAGTTTTCGATTTCGCACTTACACAATTTGTTTGCAGGAACATTACCAATTTTCACAGCCAACCGAGGAAAAGGGGACTCGACTCAAAGCCCGCATGCCCAACCCTGTTGAGCGAATGCCAACAAACTGCAAATGTGGGCCGTGGTATTCCTGGTGATGGAAATTCTTCTCAATATACTTTAATCTGATGAGTCGGCACCAGCTAATGGTAATACTCATCAAGTGTTCGCCGTAGCTGATATTTTTGGATGATACAGTGGAGCCTTGAAACACCATGATTAGTAAACCTATGTCTGATTACACAAAAAAACCGCAGACAACATACTTGGGATGTCAATAATGGCAAAATCGAGGTTCAGACGAGCTTGATAAATGCTTATCCGCAATTGCTTTATATGGGATTCAACAAGACTTTCGAAAAACATCCGTCCCGCCGACGTATGGGCTGACCCAAAGTTCGCGGTCGCATGGCGGAACGGATGTGGTCATCAGTTTTAATGTGGGCGCGGACATGACCATTCACTCGTGTGTCGCTACAATCTCCGCGAAAAGGCCGTTACGGCCACAGCGACATTTTGCAGGGCGCGATAAACCACGCTGTTCGCGCGCGCCAAACTCGACGCATTGCTGCAGAGACCCAACCCATCAGGCACAGCGATTAAATTGGGAAAACATTATTCAGCCTTTGGCTCACAACCTTTAGCCACCACAGTCAGGGCTCAAAAAGTCCACACAACGTTGCGCCAAACCAAAAGTTGAACTCGTTTTTCACCCTAGTTTCAGAGGGAAGATTTTTAATCATGACAGCACTCACCTTAAATCAAAAGGGTTTTCAAAAACCTTCGCACGACAGTCAGCGGGTGTTTCGTCGCAATTGCTGAAAAGCAATTTGAGCGTAGCCCGGCACACTGGTTCGTGGTCGAGTGTCACCAGAATCCAGATTGACTCCTTTTTCACCAGCACTTTTGTGCCGTGTGCAAGCAATTGAGTGGATCAACAAACGCACCCGCTTGTGGTTTGTCCGCCCGCATTTACGACGGCCAAATAATCAAGCACAATCTGCAATTTTCATTTACTGGTGCGTAGCTATCGTATGAAGACAGCCAACAAGCCCACTTTTGCTTGATGAGTCCAGCCGTGAAATTTAGATTCTGTTGAGCGAATTCCCTTTCATGTCTTTTTCAGAAGGAACAGACGAGTAACTCCAGAAACGGGCTGGCACTGTTCATCGTTCAAGGTGCATTATGCGGTGAAAGATTGATTTCTCTCCAGGAAAGGCGTAATTTGCGTTCCTCACAGGACCAGCATTCGAGACGCGCAATTGGTTTCCATCCAGTGTGACCTTTCACCGCCACTGTTTAAACTACTTGTTCGAAATTCGCAAACAGGAGAAACGTGTTAACGGGTCTTTTTCCCACTGCGGTTTAGAATTTTATTTTTATCGACAAAAAAACCAACTTCGTTTGTCCGTACCCGATAAACCACTCGCATAAAGTGGAGGTTTGGCT
>Ga0163217_1013002_pt1 | contig 16404 bp, 10 predicted proteins | sample SynspAceP_FD_185933 | JGI IMG/M metagenome (GOLD analysis project Ga0163217, IMG submission 185933) | Saline lake microbial communities from Ace Lake in Antarctica - Synechococcus sp. Ace-P (PacBio error correction) | ecosystem: Environmental > Aquatic > Non-marine Saline and Alkaline > Saline ... | reverse complement strand
CGCACCATAAGCCAGCGAAGTGCTTTGCACAAGAAGCAATGGCGCCTGGTGGTCGACACAATTATCAGCTTTGAAAACCTTTGACCAATGCTACTACACATAGTGCGGAAACATAACAAAGGGTTTCACCTAAACTTTCATGCTATTCGCCCCAACGCGGATCACGCGCAATATCAATTAATAGGAGCAAAGGTCCAGCATTTACGCCAACAGTAGCGCATTCTGTCCTTGCTATTCTATGCCCTTTCTCCAACAATATTCGGCGACCATGTTGGCCGCTTGCCCGTAGAGGAATTGGCGGAAATATTGTTTTAACAACATGAAATACATCACGGCAAACAGCTAAAGAATACCTAAACGCGTTTCTTGTCACCGCTAAACACGTTGTAATTTTTTCATTTTTAATTTGGCTTATCAAGTCGACTTCATTTGATAACAGAGCTAAACTCGACCTTGTCTATTGCATCTCTAAATTCGTCCGTATATTTTTCGCGCGGCACTGGATATTTGAGATAATTGCCCAATTTTATCTAATGTCATCTTACCCAAGTAGCTGTTTAGCTTGGCTTAATTAATGTCAGGAGAATATAAATTAGCAGTATGAATGACTGAATGCAAAATTAGACATAAAACCTCTCTTTTCAAATGGGCTAAAAATCACTTCAAACTTGTGTCGCCAAAACGACCACAACAAAAGCCCTTTGCCAAAGGTTCACGTAAATACGGCACCTTAAACTCACGACTAACTTAGTCCAGCAAAACAAGACAAAGTGACTGCTACTGAGGTACATGAACACTATGGTCATTCTCAAGCAGAGATGGAAAACAAAAAATACACTCGCGGGCTTCTATTTTGTACTTTAAGTTAAAATCACAGGGTAGATTCCTATTAACGCGGCATAAGGCCAAGCTATTCGCATATATTGTTAAATTAACCTAGCAACATTAAGTCATATACGCGTTGAGTTTACAATTATTTAACATGAGCTCCATCCAAATGAGCAACGAAGTATCAGTACGGAAAAATCCCCGTCGTTCAAAAAATCATTTATGCGCTTGGTGCCCTCTCAACAACCTCTTATTCCCGCTTGCTATTGGAGGTATGGTATTGTCTTAAATTTAGGTTCTTGGCATGGAATCCGGCTTTGTCGGTTTGTAAGTGCACTGCACGACTTAACCGGACAGCATGATTTACCGCATCCCATTGAGTTTATATACTCCGACTCATACCAAAAGTAAATGGGGTCGCCGTCGACCGCTATATTTTTTGGCCGGTGGCAAATGCGGCTGGTATTATCTTTTGCGCTTTTATGGGCAACTTCCGAGGAAAAAGTGAAGAATATTATTTTTGGTTTTTTTCTTATTCGGCTCATTGTTTTCTATCCGGCGTTACAACATGTTCCGCTTACCCCTGGTAGGCCTTAGGTTGATGAGCTAACAGCCAGACTACCATGGAACGCACCGAACGTCATGGCAACGCAGAACTTTATGGGCAATCGCCTATTAATTGCTCCATGGTTATTTGCTGGTTATGCAAAAAGAACTATTATGTGATGACATGATAGACAGGCGCTGCTTGGGCTGGCCGTTACATTGGCCTCTTCACATATGTGGTTTGGCGTATTAGCAGCTAATTTTTTTAAAAGACCTATTCGACATGTGCAAGCAGGGCAATCCCCGCGAACAAATTTCATTACACCTGGGTCAAAGGTTTCTTTAAGGCTTTCGCAACAACCATTCTAAATTTAAACCTTTATCTTTTTCTATGCGCTGCTAACTTTTTAGCTCTTTAAATGGTTTTCATTGATGGTTGCGTCATTTCAACATACGTCATTTCTATATATCTTCGGTGCGATTACCTCAAATGGTGCAGAATATCGCGGGGTGGTCTGAGTACCGCTGGATGCTATACTACTTTCGTGCGTTATATTTATTTATTGTAACTAAGTTTTCTACGCACTTTGATAAACGCCAAAGGCTTCTTTTTTTGCCATTGGTATATCAGGTTATTGTTATGTAGGTAAAGTGTTTTTTTGCTACACCGCTGATTATCCATATTTTATGCTATTGCCAGTTCCTTTTATTGCTTTTGGTCTTGTGGTTGGTACGCAAGGGGCTCGATGATTTGCAGATGTCTGTGACATGGATAAACTCAATACCTATGAAAGACGTGAAAGGGCATGTTTGGCTCAATATACTGTGGTTGTGAAACTGGAATGGCTGCGGCTCGCGCTGCGGGTGGGTTCTTGTTAAACGAAAACCGGGTTTGATTTGCGCTGTGCGGTCACAGTCGCCAGAACAATTTACTTAATTGCGTATCTTTGAGATTAATTCCAGCATTGTGCTCTTGGTTCAATTGCGATAATTAATGGTCTATTGGTACCAAATTTACTGAAGAAAAAGCAGCGAACAGAAGAGCCGCTCTTGGACGCATCGTAAAGCTTAATAACTTGAGCTAGTTTAAACGACGCTAGATTTTTCGCAACGCGCGTGCCAATCCAGCCAGCCGAGCTCAGAAAGCAGCTTTGTGTGTAAACTTTCCTAGTAGAGGTTTCATTTCATTGCTTGGTGACACCGGCTTAAAACAAGCTCAATTATGAGCACAACAATAAGCGGCGAAAACATGGTTCCACATACTGCTCTGGAACCAAGCAGCTTTGATATCTGCAAGCGGTAGTTGTACAGAGTAAGGTCGTTTACCTAACTTTCGAGTGTAAAGCTGTTACGACTAAACAGATACATCAAATTCAGAACAATCCGCCTGAGCGAGCAAAGGAGACATTGACTGAACCTCTATGATTGAGTTCTTGCCTTTACAAAACATGCTTTTTCTCCGTCTTTAGCATAGATAGTCATTGAGCATCGATTGCATTTACTTATTGCGTAGACATCGGGCACTTGGCACCATGTAAAGCCTAACTTCCGCTATCGACGCTCAATTTCTCTTCATGTTCATATATCAAGGTAACGGAACGTTGTGGCTTGCGTTAGTGAACTCTTGAGGCCGTAGTAAGAAGGGTCCAAGCTAACATTTCCTTTTTATCACAGAAACAAACTAGCTCGCCCATTCTGCCGTCAATTAATTCTTACTTTCACTGGCCAGTGATACCTGGCTGTTGTGCGGCCAGCATGTTTTGGTGTGTGCGACATAAGGATCTGCAGCGGAAAGCACCATATTTCTTCAGGTGTTGTCTAAGCCGATACCTTCTCGAACGTTTAGTAAATGTGCGATTAGTGCCTTGAGATGTGTTGATTTACCTTGCTCATGAAACACTTTATATTGCGACTTCTTTGAATGGCAAGTAACAGTTAGATACCATATGCAGTAAATACATCCTAACCCTGCAAGCCCAAAACATACCGCCAGAGCGTCCATAAAGCGCACGTGGCATTAAAGAAGATTCATAAAATCTAGAATACAGTCTTTTAACGCGCTGTCCGTAGCTCAACTCTGGATATTCTTTAGCTATTTTAGGGCCAAGATTGTTTATGTTATTGGCGTTAGCTTAATTCGCTATTAAAGCGATGTTGTCCATTTGCATCGAGTTTATCAAGCATTTGTCGCTTTGCTTATGCAAGCATATCCCTAACAATGAATGACTAGCAACAGCATTGTTAGGAAACGCATTTTTGCTGATAAACCTTGCTGCTTTCTATCTGGATACAGCATAACGTTTATTTTTGTCTTCTCTATAACATTCTCACTAGCGTACAAAGTATCCATATCTCAACTGCTCCTTCAGCGCTAAAGAGCACCTGAAACTAAGCGCTGCCACTTGCCCTTCTAGCATGTCGTACAAATGACTAACGTTTAGTGATTTTCTGGTTAATACTAAGTACCATTATATGCATGATTAACCTTGAACCGCTGTATTCGCTTCAAATTACTGCGGAGTTAATTAAGGTTAGCACTAGAAGTAGCGCATTGACGTTCTCTATACTGACGGTTGCTTACTATAATGTAGCCAGGTGTGATTACATTTTTGCGCGTATTCACTGGCTAATTACTAGACTTCTGCAGGTAGAAAAATTGTAAACTGCTGACACTGTCCTTGATTTAATGGTTACTTGCACTTCAAGATGTGCGTCGTTCCCCGTCATACCACTCGCACTTCTGTGGTCATTGCAATATGTTTATTGGTATCGTCAATTCGAGCGAGTAAAATAAAAGTTTTCCCCGATTTACAAACGAACACAGAATAACGATTCAGGTAACACAATGTGGACCATCGACAACCCTTGGAACCTAACGATTGTTTAGCGTCATCCATTCTGGGCGGAGTATTTAGTCAAATTCCACCATTCAATAAAAACTAGGTTACTCAATTTGATAGCAGCGGTTATAAACAGCTTCTCGACTAAGACACTTGGATAGAACTGGCATTAAGCATCTAGAACTAATTTGCCATCGACCCTAGCGCTCGATATTTCGTTTCGATGTCTCCAGCCAGTTTCATTATCGAATAGACAGTGTCTTTAGGTGAATCAATAATGTTGTGCAAAACGCTTTAATGCGTAAGGCACTTGGCTAACTGTAACAGATGCTCGAGTAAAGATGGCCAATTTTCCAGGGTGGAAATTATTGACGATTCTATAATTTCAGCAAATAAAATAATCTGAATGATCGCCAGTAACAATGTAACTCCATGGGTCATTGGCTTCTCAACTTTCCAATCAATACTGTTTTGTGATGCGATATGATTGTAACCCTCTAGTGTCGATGCGTTGACAATTTTGCGTAACCGACTCATAATGAGGATAACTGAGCGTTACGCTTCCAATTTTGAAAGGATATCGCGCCAATTACCTGTAAGGACAACGGGGTTGGCCCCGGTCGTTCTTAATTCAATAGCAAACTGATTTCCAAGGACGACTCGGATCGCCATGGACGACGGCCAAAAGTAATCGGTTATATTCCGCATATTAGTCGACTCAACTGTTCATCTTGTAAAGCTTCAAAACGGATGCCATGGGGTCGTCTAAGTCACATTTTCTGGCAGATTGCTCAATGCAGCTTTTTCCTTTCGAATATCATGATTGAATGCGGGGCATTGTTTGGAGTAAAATCGGCACGCGAAATCTGGATATTGTTAGCAAAATACCGCACGCAACATTTAATAGGTGTTTGGATTAATGATGCAAGAAACGTCTCTTCCACTGTAATTGAATATCCGAAGACGCCATGAATACGAGCTATTTTCACTGCGGTTAGAATGATTTTTTGATTTCTCAGCAACGCAGCTCATTTGCTAGAGCATGTCTTTGACGCTACTAATCGTTTTGGTCTTTTTTCAACGGTCAACATTAATTGCCACTTTTGCTTCGCCATGTGCTGCTAATGTGGACGTTGCTATGCACTAAATAACGCAGTGCGCACACGCGGACTATAATCTGAACTCTTTCAGCCACTTTTCCGGCTTTGAACAAGCTAATTTGAAGACGTTAATGCAACCGTAGAACCAGGTAACCAACGAAAACAGTATTTGCACGAAAGCGCTGTCTACGGGCTCAGCCGATTCAGTAATTGCTGATAAAGGGATATATAGGCCATCCAGTTGCATCGATCTACCTGTTCAGTTTATAGCGTCACGAGATTATCGGGCTGCGATTGCGTAAAAGAGGTGCCTGCAGGAAGAATATTTTGTAGACCTCGATCAATTCAATGCTACAAGTTTGTCAGACAGATTTTCTAATTGGGCATTGTCTACTTGATACCGAAACTCGCTCGAAAAATTTGCTTGAATAGCGGAATGTTACTGTAATCATGATTATTCTTCAAAGCAAAGACCATTACAGTAGGCTTTTTTATACAATTGCGAGTCACTGGTTATCTATTTATCATGTTCTCGATTTATAAGGTTCCCAATACGGCTTTTTTGCTTAGACTGCATAACTTAATGATAGTTTTTAGGACCTGTATGGAGGGTACTCTCGTATGCTTATCCACGGTAACATAAGGAAAAACAGCTGTTTATCCGGAGCACTCTGCCATGGTTAATCCGTAGAGCTTGCAAAATAGCAATCGTTTGATCAGAAAGCGACCTCACAAATGACCATTTGGTCAACATGACTAATTTTGTAATAGGGTATCGCATCCATTTGCACAATGCACATTTAACGGTGCTTATCTGCTTGAGCGTTCAACATAAGTGACTTGTTGCCATATTCCAAAACTCTTCTTGTTTAATTGCTGTTTGTTTTTATTCTGCAATTTGATAGATTCGCACATAGTCACTCTTCTTACAGGGGAATATTAGAGCGTCGATTGGGCGCCAGCGCGTCCCCAATTACCGCCTATGCAAGATTTTAAAATTAAATTGTAAGGGTGGTCAATGGCAAGCTTTCATCGCTCCTTCATTCTGATAATAACAATAGGAACATTATCAAACGATATATGATATGTCTGCGCTCCACTGCATAGATAAAGATGGAACTCCTTGGCGACATACGACTTCAACGCTGGCTTTGCGGTGTTCGCCGTTCACCCCAATAATAGGTTTAGTGTGAAACCGTTCGTGCACGACTTGCATGTCATATCCAACATGTTTCCAGAATATCTATTTCACCCGAAGTATTGGCAGCATTCGCAAGTTCTGCTGCCTTCCAATCTCATTAGGCTTGACATGAAGTTTGGGTATTTGTATGGGTTCAAAGGCAGCTCCATATTGCAGACCAAGTGCCTTGACCGCGCGGAATTTCGGGCCCGGCGTTCTTATTTTCCGTAGGAGGAAATTCACCACTGCCATGTTATGCAATCTCGCTGATGTATATTCGGCTTCACCAACTGTTCTTTATGTGCTCTATAATGAGCACACCATCTTCACACGGCATTTTTCGCTCTATCGTCACCTCAAACGGTCTCACTGTTGACAACGAGACAAAAATATCTATTGTCACGAGCAAGGAGAACACAGCCGGCGATGGCCGTTTTGCCCTCTCCGTTATATCAATATGCGTTCTCCAACCTTGTATACTGTTGGCTCTGCAATCTAAAACTGAACGCATTACTGGACGTTCTCGCAGGGAAGCTGAATGTTAGGTTTTTTGTGTCTGTTGGCAAGTCCGATATGTCTTAAATAAGTCGGCGTCCTGGCTGCCATTATCTCTTTGAAGAACTCAGTCGCATCTATGTCGAGTGTATCAGCTGAATATAAAACATCGTCCCTTATATTCAAGTGCCACAGGTTGATTTGCTGTGGATCTTGACCAACGCAAAGGGTAAGTTCTACTGGTGGGTTTTTGAGCAGAACTTTAGATCGTTTATAGTTGGGTTTGCATGCGGGCGACTGAAGGAAAGGGACAGAAGTAGAATACAATATGTATGGAGTCTGGAATTGTTTTAAAAAGCGTTGTTCATATGAATCAATTTAGTCGATTTACGATTGTTTCAACTGTATAATGAACAATTCAGCGAAGTTGAATCATTTGCTAGATGATTACAACCAAAACAAAGATAGACGGATGATTACTAGGCAAAGTGAAATCGATATGTCAACATCTGTACTTTTAAGAGCATAAGCATACTTCCACTGGGGAGCTTATTTAACTAACAAAGCTGAGTTTAGACGACTGAGCATTCAGCTAAAAATGTTGATGTTCACACGGACGTTCAATCGTTTACTTCTTTATTTGATGTGTTTCTCTTCGTATATCATAGTTCACATATTCCAGAATAGCAAGCAGCAGTACTCGCCGGAATAATATTTCTGCAATCCGCAATTCGTCATCGCTCCATTTGAGTGGCCACACCTGCGGTCAAAGCCACCAGCTTTTAATAAAACCCACTTTCAATTATCATTGCTTAACGCTTGACTGTTCAACATTTAGCCAATATATTGCGCAAGTTCCTCCTTTCGGGATTCCATTATTTAGCTCGCTAATCACAAATCAGCAGTTCATGCTCAACATTAAGTAATAGCCCTTATTCAAAGACATTGTTATATTATGCCTATCCTTAATGTCTTTATGGAATAGGGGGTTATTTCCATTAATGTTTTGTGCATGACTGCTGTGTTTGTGATGTGACGAAGCTAAATATGGAATGCCCCGAAGGAAGGGAACTTGGTCCGGCAATTTAGTAACGAGCAGCCCTGAGCAGGCAACAGACATCCAGTCTGTCCCTGCAAGATTAAAGGGATAGCATAAATATTAACCATGGTTCTCTGGATTAAATTCCGTACCATGTTTAGTGACATAACCAAAAACTTGATAAGCACGGTAGATTTAATAAAAGCTTTACGTATACCCATTTATTTCCATCCAAACTACAATAGGAATACGAGAAAAGCAGTCACAAAAGGCGTAACAGTTAGATGAACCAGGCTGGCCAGCACCTGAATTACTCGCGAATCTCCGTCAAACATATGAAAATCAATTTACATAAAATAACTAAAGGAGGGCAACTACACTGGAAAACCTTGAATACAGAAGAAGTAGCGCCCCGCACAGCTGACAAAGCTGGGCATTTTGAATGCTTGGCCAATACGTTCTAATTATTCCATTGACATTGCTTTGAAGGGCTGGTTACTTAAATGAACTCTCTGGCTCTGGGTTTTCGTGATGGAGAACTTGTGCAATTCCCTTACAAATTAGGCGTGGCTTTACGAATCCTTAAATATATAAAGCAAGCGCCTGAAACATATTATTGCCGATGCTCCACCTGTGGCCTGGCTATTCAAATAAGAATCGCGGATCGGCAATCATCACCCAAACACGCAGGCACGAGTTCATGCCATGCGATTTCTGCCCCATGAACTGCGAGGCCGACCATTAGGTACGAGTCGCTCGTTTATAGTCGCGAGGTCATTTCATAACTACCACACAAAGGGAGTTCAGCAAACATAGTATTCCGATCTCGTTGCAGGTGTCGCCATCGAAAAATAAGAACAGATATACCAAATGTATAATTTGAGAATTAGCGGACTCCCAATGCCCATACTAGAAGCAAAAACAAGTACCACTTAAATACGCGCGATACTTACTTATTATAAGGACGGCGTCGGACCCCTCTGGATTTCTGTCATGTCTTAATGAAAACCCATTAATTAGGATTCAGTTATCGGCATCCGAATAGCGGGGTAAAGCCGCCATAACAAGCCGGCTAGTATTGGGTCCGAACACCAAAATGCTTGTTATTAAAAAGATGCAAACTTTACTTAACGCGCAGCAGGTAACAAGTTTTGGTTTACTAATGTTCCCGTTCCATTAAGCTGCGTTTTTCACCAAATGGAATTCTTTATCTTTGGCTGGTGGCTGGCCGGTATATAATGCGACAATTTTGATTCAAATAGTGCATTTGTAAACGGTTGTAAATATATGTCATTTGCAACCATTTTCTAAATAAATTACGATATTACGGTAGCTTGAACTTTTAACGTGGTTGTGGGGGATCAACAATAACAAGATCATCGTTACATTTGAAACAACCAATAAAAGTAAAAATAGGGCTGTGCTTAAACTATAGATCAGAAAAGAGCCCTCTATTAACCAGACTTAAAGTCCTTTTATAACACTTTCTCTATAATTCTTAACTTGGCTAATAACAAGCAATACAACTTGCTCTGTTACTTAGGTAATTGTTTCTTTAGTTAAGATATACTTCTTATTGAAAATGTTTAGTCTGTCTTACTAATCTCTCTGCGATTCGTCTAGTATCGTAGTTAGTTTTAACTTACAGGCGAACCATATGACGAGTAACTCCGTCTCTCAAATCGCCCTCTATTGAAAACTCGGGACTCGATAAAGGATGAGAATGGATTGGAAATTTGTGGTGCTCGTTGCATATGGCCTTCTCACCCGCCTCGACAATGGCCCGCCCCCGCTAGAGAATGATCCTGTATTATTAATTGAACGTGATCTTGATGGTATTATTATTATAACTCATTACGCCGCGTGCTGCTAGTTCGTGGGAATCTATATCCACATTGATATGCTGCGCGCTCCTGTCTAAAGATGAACAAGTATGTGATGGACCATGATAGCGAAAAATTTAAATTTACCTCGGGTAATAAATGGTTGATATGTCGCAGGCTTTGTGGCTATCTTCGATATTCTCAAAAGCTCGATGAATGGAAATATAGAGCACGACATATTTCAGGAAAGATGTCCTCCTCAATTAGCATATTGTAGCTGAATTCTGGGTACAAAGACGATGTAGATTGTTAGAGCTTCTCTTAGTGCTACACTGAAAAATCTTTTTGTTTTTGAGGTAAGCGATTCATTGAGTCAGCGCTATAATAAAGACTAGTAACTTCAGCTTGATATTCCAAATCTGTGAAATGGCATAGAAACAAGTAAAAGAACGCGACATAGTAGTGGTTCCGCTTGCTTCGCTGAACCACTCCGCCCAGAGATTAGTAATATTTTTGGAAGTAAACCGCTGAGAGTCTAAGTGATGTATAAGCGCTATGTATTTAGTAGTGGTTTTGCTTGCATGACGCTGATGGTGCGATGTTCTTACGCTTGAAGAATTGCAAGGAATGCCTCTTTGGACGGAAAAAACGTATCACGATATCTGCCTTGCTGTGTAATCCCAATATCAATCGATTGGACTCTGGAAGATCAGGGTTGGCTACTAGCTCTTAGGTCAGTAGGCTAATGGCTAGTGAGAGGTTTAATCTATTGGAGAGGCTTAGGTTGAAGAAGCACAGAAAGTATTTGCGCTTTGTGCATTGCTTTATCGACCAATGCGCTTGAAGAAGGGGATCAATCGCCAATCTGTGGTCTCCTTCTACCTTTTGAATATGCTTCTCTCTCGGCGATAAATATGGGTTAAAGTGGGTGTGAAGATAAACCAGACGTTATAGTTAGGAAAGAATTATACAATTGTGTTGAGCCTATTTCTGCAGCTTACAGACGAATACCTCTAGATGTTTGCTGCGTTTCGTGTGAAGTGATCTCGGCAATACTTCACTAGAATTCAGAACCGCTCAAGTATATGGTATAGAGCCATCTCTATAGGTTCTGCGCTACGGTCTCATTAAATAGATGAGCTCGTTTCGACTATTTCTTGGTTTATAGATCTTTCGGACTACTGCTGTTTTATCCTAATCTAGAACCGTGCAGCGGAGTTTAGAACAATAGAATGATAACGCTGGCAAACACGATAAGCGCAGTATGCCGGCTCTACTCGGATGGGGTTTATTTTGTCTCTCGCAAAATTGCTGCTGTGGTGTGTGCGTTTCTGAGCGCAGCATAGGAGTTTATAGCCCATCAGGGTAGTAGCCGGTGTGCGTTCAACTAAGAGAAATTATAGCGCGATCATTGTAGTGCCGTGACAGCTTACGACAAATGGGGCTTTGCGCAGTGTTTGTGTTCCTCAAATAACGCGAATTCTCCTCAATACTCAGATTCTGTATCAGTTACATAATGTATAGCAGGATTCCTAAATACACGAATTTCACACAGTGAGTCGTGGTTAGATTAAACTACTCCGTTACACTCTGTTTCTCAGACGCTTAGGTTATACTATTCTGCAATTTATGTATAAATGGTTTCCGAGTCGCATGCTCTGGTGAAGCCTGAGGTCAGAAGTCAGTTGTCGGGTAGCTACTCAGTATGCACCCTGCACCAAAAAGGTTTAACCCCAGCTAAAATTTGATGAGTGGTTGTGTATAACTTTTAATTGAGATGCAATTAACGGCAAAAAAGTGATGAGCATCGCAACAATCGTCAAATCTCCAAGGCGGAAAAGATACATTCGACTGTTCACGTCCAGCTCCCGCTTGGACGTATTTTGCATGCCCGGAAACATTGCTGTTTAGTTTTGGCACCGTTGTTCCAATATGACTGCGGTTAGCCAAACTTGGCGTCGTCACTTTATCATCTACTTGGCCTTTGAAACTGAGCACAATTTCGCAGAAACCGTCAAATCGATTTTAATAGCAGATAGAACTTCTTGACTCTGTAACTCGTGCAAAGCTAGAAAGAGGAGCTTCACTTGCCTGTCGGCCAGTCGGATGCTGGTCATCAAATAATGGCAGTAGATGCTGCGATTCACTCTGAGGATAAACGAAACCTCACATTTTAATTCTTCGCGACCTCGATTGAATACGGTTGGACTTCCTCGCCCAAAGACTTTCTGCGTAGCTGCCTTGCGAATCAGCGGGCGTTAGTCACTGCCTGCCTCGCCCGGTGCGGGGGTTAGATTAATATCGAGTTGTCTTTTCACCAAATTACCTGTTTGAATCCTTGATTCATAGACACGTCAATAAGTTTTGCATAACTCGCCTTTAAACTTGTCAACCAGCTTGTCAAGCACGTCAGCTGTTTTGATGGGGCAAAGTTCAAACTCCAGATCGGGTTGAGATCAAAAAAATTCAGCAGGTATTATGAGAGCCTCTCTACGCCACTATATCACAACTTCAGCTCGCCACAATCGCTCTAATTCTGTTTGCGGATCAGAGATTCTTGGAGGCTCAGGCCCCAATGTATATATTGCATGGACGCATATTGGCTAGCTATAGTCATTCCACTGCCTCGCCCGGTCCACACCAGAACCTCGTTTGCGCCACCTATAGTGACACGGATCGATATCGAAGGCACAGCATCATCGAGATTTGCCATTCACGGCATTCGCAGGCATCGACCATTGTGGGGCTTAGACCTGCGGCTTTTGTTAACTCAACGGTGTTCCAATAGGGAATTCAACTGTGCTCTGGACAGAGTTTGCTCCTCAAAGCGCAGGAAAAAAATACGATCGCCATGCACCAGTGCAAACTAACGACCCCGCTAGCACTAAAAACCTAAGCAGCTTGCCAGTGTCAGATAACGGAAGCGAACGCCGAGTTGTACTGCGGGCGCTAATAATTTGGGTGGCGGAATTGAGTCAACTCTATCGCCACAATAATTTTGTATTTATCGCAGAGGCATCGGCTCCATTTTTTCCGGTTAGGCAAGGAATTGAGGGTAAAATAAAGAAAAGCCTCAATTACGACATCGTGAGCACCAGAATAACCCACTTACTGGAACGACCCCTAAAGATTTGACCAAATGTGCCTGTGTTGCAAAGGACAGTAGTGAGCAAACGCTGCCATTGTGGTCAAGAACACCCACCACTACCGGACCCAAAATACAGGCAAATTACACGCCGTCCATCGCAAAGCCTTCATACCAGTTTTGCCCGTTTTCCTGGTTTCACAGATAATACTGTTTCACCAACCACGACTGCATCCATCAACAAAACACATACCCAGCACAATCATTAAGGCAAAACAGGGAATCACTATTTTATTTACGTCGAGGCATCAAAAAACAGAAATTGCACCTAGGCAATTGATATAGAACTCCCATGGCAACCCGAGGGCAAGCCTTAAATCAAACATGATCACAGGAAAAGGAAAACCAGTGCAAAACCTTTGTAAGCCCGCTTCCTCAGCCAACAAGCCAATGCGGTCTTCGAGAGTTTCGGTTGGTCTCTCATTACCGAAACAATCAGGATACCACGGTGGTGTACATTAGCCCTGGCAAAAAAGTTTTATAATTTCACTCAGCAATCGGCAAGCACTCCTCTATTTCAGATTTTGCACTTACCAGCACGCTTCGCGGCCATTAATTGGGTTGATTAGAATCAACGTCCAACAAACCCATCGTCGAAACGGTGGCGTACCAGGCATACCCGCAGTACACTTGCCATCGGGTCTGCCGCGAAGCACGATATTTTTCAAATGCGTCACAGAAGTTGCGCTTAGGCTGTTGCGTGCGAAGCAATATATCGCCACCCTTGGGTTGAATCTGGCCTACGACAGATTGATTGCAAGAACGACGGGATCGTATTCTGCCATGCCGACCATCGTAAGTCGATTCTTCGGAGTGTCTGTCCCTCACTTATCTCAATAAGCTATTTCGTTAATCCTTCGCACCGATTAATGACCACTTAGAGATACTCGGGCAGCTGCAAGTAATTCTTGCTCAACCAATTCCCGCCCCCCCGTCTAGTTTCGCCGCTCACCCATTTCCGAAAACTAACTACTATTGTTAATACAATTCTGAACAGCACGTGATCAAGCACGGACTACTTTAAGGTTGCTCTGGCAATCACTCTGGTGGAAAGGTCCGACAAGTGCTGCCTATTGCAGCCTCATGCGTTTCGTCACGACCTTGTCAGCATCAACAAAATCTTTAATTCAAGCGTTACTGAACCCAAGTTTTTCGGTACGCGACCGCGAAAACAACACGCTTTAACGCCAATCAATTGCCCAAACGGCTTCTCTCACATCGTCTGTTAATACCTTCCTCAACCTCTGTAGGTGTTGCACCAAGGATAAGCGACTGAGAATCACTCACTGGTGCCGGCATCGACTCGTTGGATAAAAACCTGTGCGGTCAAAACTAGCACAGACATACAAAACACCAAGAGGAGGATCAATTCATTAAGCAGATTGGCCGGCAACTGCGGTTCTTTTGCCAAAAATACGCAATCACACCGCGCATGGTTATCTACACCAGTGGCCTTGGCCCTTGTCCTGATTTTTAGGATTAGTCATTTTAGCTTCGCCTCTGAAAAGCGAATAGACATTTCCTTCTCGGGCTCCTGGTATGGTTACCTTAACAATACCATCTCCAAATTCGAATTGCTTCAACTAGATATTCCCAATTTTTGCCGGCCCTAGGGACATTGGCAGGACACGCTTTGTATAGTGTCATCTATCACAACCCAGAGAGGTTTGCCCAACTGCAGCGGCTTTCTGCGAGCATAACGATATTGTCGATTATTGGTCCGCTCAATTTGACAGTCACAAGGTTACCAGGAAGTCAATGGACTGGTTATTTTTTGCCGGTTTTAAAAATAGCTGAGAAAACTGCGTGTCGAGAATTTCGTTCAGCGCGGACTCTGTCGATTGCGGACCTTACAAGAAGCTGACGCCATTCGGCCGTGATCATTGCAAACTTGGTTTGTATTGGCCCCATCTTTGCGGAGTTGTATGTTGGACGCAAGTGATATTACGATTTCAAACGCGTCTAAGGCATAAAAACCTCGTCCCAAAGGATTGGACCTGATACTTTAAAATTTGCCCCCCTCAATCTGCTGAACTTTTCAACACTCTTCCGGAAAATGGCAGGAATATATACTCTTCGGTCAAGGTTTACCTGTCAATTCACGTCGCGCCGGTAGCTTGATTGTAGTTGCGCATTAGCCTGCCTCTATCTGCGGCTCTTTAGGATTAAAGCGTGGAACCTTTTTGCCGGGGATGATGGCGTTGGTAAACTAGATATATCACTTTGAAGCTTCAGCCTGACTAATCGCAATGATGCTTGGGCAGTTTCACATCTGCCTGCAACTTGGTCAGCGCAAGCGGCAAAGTCTCGCGGCTCAAAGGCCGTTACTAGATATCTCTCCTGCTGAAAAACTACCGCATTCCGCAATGCGCTCCGAGGGTCCGCAACAAAACTCTCTCCTAAAAAAACCTGGGTTGTTCAATTTGTAACCGTAACTACGCACTGCGACAAGAGGCCCTGTTGAATGATGATTAGCAAAGCTGACCCGATGAAAACAGCAGGTCGCGATAACGTCAACTTAGTGGAGCCAGGATTGCCAGGAGAAGAAGAGCGAAAAATTTTTTAAAGTGGTGCTGCCGCTATGCCGGCTTTCATCAGGAGCCATAGAGTAAGATGATGCTAAAGGGGACCAATCAGCACACATGACACGGCCACTTGAAGTAGAACCTAATTATCAGGTTTTTGTCATCTGCCTCTTTACAGTCTAATATTATCTCGATATCTTAGTGGCTGTGAAGCCGTTTAATAGATTTACGTCCTGTTTATACGGCAAACATTTGTAAAAAAAAGAGTTAACAAAAAATATCCCTCTCCCTCCACGCGCGTCATAATTAAATTCAACCAGATCGGACCTGATGCGTTATCGAGGGCGGATTTTTTTTCAACCAGTCTGGTTTTTGTAGGGACTCTGAAGATTCTCATATTTATTATTACAGAAAAAAGCTCGATATGGAAGAATTCCAGCTGTCAAAGCGTCATGTTTTAATGGGAACAGGGGTTTTAATTAAACATTCTATCTACAATTATCTGTGCACAGACATTCATTTTCTATGTATTTAAGCACTAAAATCAACCTGCGTATTTTCAACGGGGCTAAAGGAATCCTGACATAATTCACAATTACGGTTTTTATTTTTTACTTGATTTATTTGTATGGGAAACAGGTTTCTCGAAATTTAACCCACTTATATTGGAATTTGCCGCCAAGGAGAAATGTAATTGGGTTTTAGGTTTGGGGGAAAACGCTATTGTTGGCCCAAACGTTTTGGCTTATTTTAGGGGAATACACTAAAAATTAAAACGGGGATAAAAAAAACCATAAAAAAAAATTTTTAAAAAAAGGGGGAGCGGGTATTTTTTTTTTAAAAAAAAAAAAAACAATTTATTACCTTCCCTCTTCCTTTTTTT
>Ga0163217_1086693_pt1 | contig 16405 bp, 22 predicted proteins | sample SynspAceP_FD_185933 | JGI IMG/M metagenome (GOLD analysis project Ga0163217, IMG submission 185933) | Saline lake microbial communities from Ace Lake in Antarctica - Synechococcus sp. Ace-P (PacBio error correction) | ecosystem: Environmental > Aquatic > Non-marine Saline and Alkaline > Saline ... | reverse complement strand
GGATGCCGGCCGCGCCGACACCGCCGATTGACCCGACCCTGGCTGGACGAGATGTAACACGGGCTTCGCTTCGAATTTCCAGTGATTCAGACGGTGTTCTAATCATTCTTTGGAGGCGTGAATAAGCCGGGTGGACGGCGTTCCCGGAACTGCCCGCCACATTTGCGCGTACCATAATCAGGAAATGACTGCTGGCCCCTTGTGCAAAGCTGAGTTTCCTCCTAAAGTTATCGCATCCGCCCGCACCCTTGCCGCAAAGACGGGACGGCGGGCACGTCCAACCGATCGCGCTCCAGCCTTTGCAGGTGACCAGATCTGAAAAGAGCAGGACACGAATGACTCTGAAGACCCGCCTAAATTCTCAGCGGCCGTCATGCTTGCAGCATCGACAGTGCTCGCGACTGCCTCAGGAAACGCGTCGTCAACGTCTACAATTGGTCGATTTACATGATGGAATTCATTCTCGAGGACTTCACAAGGAAACGGCATCAAAGGTTGTCTATGACGTTTTGATTCCACGAGGTTCTGGAAACCAAAACTTGGCTCGCCGGCTCTTACCGGTTATGATGTGGTAGTACGACGGCGAACATTCTGGCTGCCAGAGCACGCCGGTGTTTTCACAGACAATCTGGACCATGTTCGAAGTGCCGAGATCTGGTCAAACATGGATTCCAGCCATCTCCAAGCGGCTGGAAAAATATGACCCCGGCAATGAGCACCGCCATCAACTATTATGTTGGGGCACACCGGTCTTGGCATCAATGTACGACAGTTCAAGGAAGGCCTGGCGTAGGGACGCTGATCTAAAAACTCATGGGATATAGTGTTTGAATCCAGCAAAGATTTCCAAGCTGGGCTGGATTGCGGCGTCTACATGCTCGACCACCGCGAAGAAAATCGTCCGGCGGCATTGACTATCTCGGCCTTGATCCGGATTCGAACTCGCCCGAGGGACAATCGCCAAGGCCGAAGAGCTGTTGCTCACGCGTTTTCGTCCGAGGCGTGAAGAAGTTTCACTTCCTCGGAATACATCAATGCGCTTGCAACAATGGCACATCTTTGCCTTGCGCGTCGGCTGGTCCGCGACATCTGCAGGCGCGTGACCGTGGCCGCAGAAGCGACCAGGGCGTCACCATCGAATTACATCATCCCAAGGAAGGCGCCTTGATGTGGTTCGAACAACATGGCCATCCGCGCGATGCCACTCTCATGTTGCCGGGGCGCACGAATTTCCTCAACTACAATATGAAGCCGGGAAGTCATGGCGAAGGCGTCGAACTACGTCTACACGCCAACGGGCAATCTGGCTTTCCAAGCAGTTTTCCTCAACGAGATGTGATTTGGCGACACCGCCATCCTACCCCGATGAGGAAACGATTGGGCCCGCACTCTATTCCACCTCGCCAAAGAATTCAGCGCACAGCGTGTCATGGGACCCGGACCCTGGGACAGATCGTACCGTCAGCTAACCAGTCCTTTGACCCCCGCCGGCAACGAGCGGGGGCTTTTTCATTAGGAATTGATCACGGGGGACAATCGGGGCATAAAATTCTTCTCGCAGCATCGGGCAGTTTCGAACCATGAATGATCAAGCAGCGCCCCTACATTCGCGTTGGAAAAATCACCAGAAATTCGGTGACTTTGATCGCGGTCCACGGACCTGACCCTTGCAACATCTTTCAAAAGGAGTTTTTTGCGCTGCTCGCGCGGCTCGGGCTGTGGCAAGGTCGTAACCCTTCTGAGAATGCTTGCCGGCTTCGAGAACCCCACCAATGGACAGATCCTGCTCGTTGGGAGAAACATAGGCCGGCGTGCGCCCTACAAGCCGCCCGGTCAACATGATTGTTCAGTCCTTATGCACTGTTCCCGCATATGAGCATGGAACAAGAACATTGCCTTTGGCTCAAGCATGGATCGCATGGCCAAAAATCGAAATCGATGCACCGGTGTCAAAACATTGCTCAAGCTTGGTTCAAGCTCGATTCAGTTTCGGCAAAAACGCAAGCACGCATCAAGCTTTCGGGCGGCCAACGCCAGCGCGTCGCCCTTGCACGCTCATTCGCCAACCGTTCCCAAAGTGCTCTGCTGATGAGCCGCTCGGCGCGTCGGACAAGAAATGCGCGAAGAAAACCAGTTCGAATTGATGGACCTGCAGCAGCGATCTGGAGAGTTGACCTTCCTGGTTCGTACACCCATTGACCAGGAGAAAGCATGACCTGGCTGACCGGGATCGCTGTGATGCGATGTGGGCCCGCATCGTCCAGATCGGACACGCGGGTGGAAAACCTTATTGAAGCGCCCGAAACTCGGAATTCGTGCCAGTTTTTCTACTCGCAAAAATTTTTTTTTTTGGCGACATCAATATATTCCGTGGCGAGGTCACAGCTTCAAACGCTGGTGTTGTCGCATACGAAACCACCGACGCATATCATTCGGTACCGAATAATCCACGGAGGCAAATGAAAACCGGCCAGAAGGCCATTTTTGCCATTCGGCCGGAAAAAAACTCCCGTGTCTCCCGGACCAAAACCCGAGGTTGGAATCAATTGTCCGCCTCTGGCGAAGGTCTGGGACATCGGTATCTCGGCGACATGACGGGTGTTCCACGTCAGCCAGAACGGGGATGTTGTCCAAAGCCTCCCTGCTCAACGCGCGTCCCGCACCGGTTGAAGAACCCATCGGTTTATGGACGAAGAGATCTGGGTTTGCTTCAATACCGACGCGGCGTTGTGCTGGGCAGTTGAGGATGGCCATGAACAGCACGAGCAGGAGAGCAGGCTGGTGCGGCTCAGGGCTTTCAAAGGTCAATCGGATTGCCGCGATCGGCATTGACGCTCCGCGACGGCGGGGCCCTTTGCTGCTGAAGCCTGAAACTCTGCCTGGTCTATGTCGGCTATGTGCGATCTCCGGTCTATTCGCTGAGTTTGACCCAGAAGGTACGGCTGCTTGGAAGCGCGCCCGTTTGGGCTTCAGCAAAAATCTTGCGGCCTATGTGTCGGTGTCGGACCATCGCTTCCTGGTCAGCCTGTTTGGCAGCCGCAAAATGTTCGAACATATCAGCAGCATCATTTTTTATCGTCATCGCCGCCGTATGGCGGTTCTTGTCCTGTATGCGATTTTGCGGATTCGGAAAATGAGGACCATGCAATGAAGTTCATCTTCGCATCACGTCGCCTGGTGATTATGTTCCCTATACTTGGCTTTCATTCTTCTTCCTTGTGCCTTTGGCATCGTGCTGAAAATCTCGTTTCCGAACCGATTGCATGGCGATGCGCCCTATGCGCCGACGATCGATATGGCCGACGGTATTTCGGCGTTCATTGCGGCGTTCAGCAGTTTCAGCTTTTCCAAACTACCTATTGGCTGGAACCGAGGATTAAGCTCTATATCAACGCCTACATTTCCTCGATCACATCGCCTTCAATCTCAAACGGTGCTGACGCTGCTGATCGCGCTTTCACTGGCCTTGGCATGCGCGGCCCCGCGCTACACTGCGGCCAACCCTGCTGATTGCTGGTCATTCTGCCCGTTCTGACCAGCTTTCTGATTTTAGGGTCTATGCTGGATCGGTTTTTGAAAAACGAAGGCCTGCCTCAATCATCTGTTGATGGCCATCGGCCTGATCGACGAGCGCGTCATCCTCCAATACCGTACAGCCGTCTATATCGGTATCGTCTATTCTTACCTGCCCATTCATGGTGCTGCATTTTATTCGGCGGCTCTGAGAAGATGGATTACACGCGATCGAGGCCGCCCAGGATCTTGGCTGCCCAGCGATCTCGGCTTTCTGAAAATTCACCTTTCCGCTTGCCATTTCCCGGGCATGTCGCGGGTGTCTGCTGGTCTTCATTCGGTGTCGGGAGTTCGGTCATCCCCGACTTGCTTCGGCGGCTCACGGCCACGCTGATTGATCGGCAAGGGACATTGTGGAGGCGAATTTTTCAACCAACCGGGGGTTGGCGGTGTCATCGGCGGTCGCCGTTTCCTGCTGCTGCTTTGATCCCTTGGTTGGTCCCCATCATGTTCATTCCAGCAGGCGCAGGCCAGATCCCAGGAGAGGACAAGGGCAGAGCGATGAACACAACCTGGTCCGCCTTTCAAATCGCCTCGGTGGTTTTTGCTTCGCCTTTTCTCTATCTGCGATCGTGATTCTGGTGCTACTCCTTCAACGAATCCGGCTGGTCACCGTCTGCAGGGGTCGGCTTTTCCACCAAATGGTATCGCGAGCTTGGTTCAACATCAGGGTCTGATGGACGTAGCTGAGGTGGGACCCTGTCAGGGTCGGTCTTGGTGTCAGCACGGTTGCGACGGTCTTGGGCACGCTCGCGGGCGTTGGCGTTGACCGATACAGCGCTTTAACGGACGCATCCGGTTTTTCGGCATGGTTCTTTTTCCGCTTGTGATTTGCCGAAGTGATCACCGGTCTGTTCGCTGCTGCTTGTTGTTTTGTTCGCGGGGGATTTCGGTCGCGATTCTGGACCGGTCACCCTGGGCGCACATCACCTTCTCCATGTTGTTTTTTGATCGCCGTGGGTGGTGCAATCGCGGCTGATTGAGCTTTGATCGCTCGCAGAGGAGGCGGCGATGGGACCTCGTGCGGTTTCCGGTGACCACCTTTTATTGCAGATCACCTGCCGGTGATCCTGCCGCGGTGATTCTCCGGCTGGGTGCTGGCTTCACGCGTCGCTCGATGATTCTGTGATTGCCCGCTTCACTCGGGCCCTGGTGCCACCACGCTGCCGAATGAAGATCTTTCCCAGTGCGGCTTGGGGTGACCCCGAGATTCAATGCCGTATGTAACGCTGTTGATCGGCGCAGTGGGCGATTGGTGTCATCAATTGCCTCCGTGCTCAACAAGAGCCGTGATGGTCAAGGCCTGCGTGATGAACAGGGCAGGCCTTCGCCAATCATTGAACGTGACCATTCAGCGTCTGTGGGTCAGCTTTCGGGGGCGCAGCAGGTAGGTGGACAAACCAGATAGGCACGATCACCATCGAGCCCAGCACGATGTTGGAATTGGCCAGGCTGACCCTCCTGCAAAAGCCGAAAACCCGATCCCGGCGTCATCGATCTCGGCAGGCATTTCGCGCCGAGAGATTAGTGTGCCGACAGCACTGCGCGGTTATCAGCGAAAGCCAATACGAATTTGACGAGTTGTTGAAACGCACACCGCCAGCATTATCTAGAGCGTTTTCCATTTCTATTCGGCAAAAGTCCGGGTTCCGAGGCGCGATTGTCGTCAAAATATGCCAGTTTCGCAAGCGCTTGCGGGCCTCTATACGGTTCAAGGGTTACCGGAGAATCACCGGGTGCGGCATGATCCGCCGATGAAAAAACCTTAGCGCTATCCGGTGGCGGTGTCGGGTCTGAACGGGCCTTGCCTTCAGGCCGGTACCGGGCCCCAGAACACGGCCAATGCAAGGGACTGCTGCGCGAATAGGGAATGACCCCCGAAGTGAAATCATCTGTGCGGGCCGATCAAGTTCGCGGTTGTCAGATTGGCTTCGCCTTCGGGCAATTTTGTTGCCTGAAAGCGTGCGGACGTTGAAGGAGAAACCGGTGCCTTGCCCAATTTGCTCCAGATCAAGACGCTCGGTTTTGGCCGCTCGGGAATTTCGCAATGTTGAGGCCGGAACGATAGCCCGCATCCCCCGCAAGATCGATCTTTGCGGTCAGGTCGGACATTGCAGTCGCCATGTCGGTAGGGTGACGTGACTTTCGATATCGGGCGATCCGTGCGCGCGGCCAATGTCCGGCAGGCGATGGCATCGAAAGACCGCCGAAATTAGTCCTGCGCGCGACAGTTGCACTTTGACCCGCCGTTCCACGCCCTCTCGGAAATGGCTTTACGCGGCCGGATCAGGCTGCGCATAGGGCAGTGGCATCGCAACATCGAAGTTTGCGCGGCCCTTGTTTCGACCGGGCTGCGGCGCCAGATTGGAGCGTACGACCGGACCGAAACTTTGCCGATTGCGCCGAAAAGCCTGAGATCCAATTCCGAGTTTTCGCGCAGGAAAACGCGTGTCGATGGTCGCAGGCAATGTCTTCCGCGGCCTTGGGCAGCGGCCGTGGAAAGCTGCAGGAAAAGAGGCGATATCAAGCGAATTGAAACCCAAGGTACTGCAATCACGGCGGTTGGGTCTTGCGCAAGGCCACGCAGCACACCGATGCGCGGTTACGGTTCAATTCATGATGATCAGGTCATCAAGCTTGGCCTTGGCTTTTCGGCGGTGATTTTGGCCGACAGATTCAAGTCGGCCAGTGCTTCCCCGGGCTTGATGTCGGTGCCGACCATTCGAGCGCGCGTTTCCTGCGCGAAATCGGACTGTGATCTCAGGCTTTCGGCGCAATCGGCAAGTTCGGTCCGGTCGTACTCTTCCCAATTCTGGCTGCCGCAGCCCGTGTCGAACCAGGGCCGCGCAAACTTCGATGTTGGCGATGCACTGCCTATGGCGGCAGCTGATCGGCGCGTAGCCATTTAGAAGAAGGGCGTTGGACGGCGGCCCGCGGGTGTCGAAAGTGCAAACTGTTTCAGCGCGCAGGGACTAATTTCGGCGTCTTTTCGATGCCATCGGCCTGACCGGACAATTGCGCGCGGCACCGGATCGCTCGATATCGAAGTCACGTCACCTTCCGACATGGCGACTGCAATGTTCGGCACTGACCGCAAGATGACTCTTGCGGTTGGTGCGGATCGTTCCGGCCTCAACATTTTGCGAAATTCCGCGAGCTGGCCAAACCGGCGTTTCTTTGATTCTGAGCAATTTGGGCGAAAGGCACGGTTCTCCTTCAAGTCCGCACGCTTTCAGGCAACAATTTGCGAAGGCGAAGCCATCTGACAACCGCGAAAACTGATCGGCCCGCAAACAGTGATTTCACTTTCGGGGGTCATTTCTATTTCGCGCAGCAGTCTTTGCCATTGCGGTGTTTCTGGGGCCGGTTACGGCGTTGGAAGGAAGCCGTTCAGACCGGGACAGCACCGGAAGCGCTAAGGTTTTCATCGGCGGATCCATTGGCCGCAGCCGTGATTTTCTCCGGTAACCCCTTGAAACCGGTTAGAGCCCGCGCGCTTTGCGAAAAACCTGCATATTTGACGACATCGCTTCGGGGAACCCGGGGACTTTTTTTGCCGGAATAGATGGAGAAACGCTCAGATAATGCTGCGGTTGCTTTCAGCACTCGTCAAAATTCGGATTTGGCTCGGCTGAATAACCGGCGCAGTGGCTGTCGGCACTTAATCTCTCGGGCGGCCGAATTGTGGCCGAGATCGGATGGACGCTCGGATCGGTTTCGGGCTTTTGCAGGAGGTTGCAAGGGCCTGGGGCATTCCCAAATCGTGATGGGGCTCGATTTGTGATCGTTTGCCTATTTGGCTTTGTACCTACTTGCTGCGCCCCCGAGAGCTGACCCACAAGACCTGAATGTCACGGTTCAATGATTGGCGAAGGCTGCTGTTCATCACGCAGGCGTTGACCTCACGGCTCTTGTTGAGCGAGGCAAGATGACACCAATCGCACGGCCGCCGATTCAACAGGCGTAAGACGGCATTTGATTCGGGGGTTTCACCCAGCCGCACTGGGATAGATCTCATTCGGCAGCGTGGTGGCACCAGGTACTGAGGTGAAGCTGGCAATCAACCAGATCATCGAGCGGACAGGTGAATGCCAGCATCCAGCGGAGGATCACCGCCGGCAGGATCACCCGGCAGTTTGATCTGATTAAGTGGGGTCACCGGCGGCACGAGGGTCATCGCCGCCTCCTCTAGCGAGCGATCAAAAGTCATCAGCCGCGATTGCCCACCAGGCGACAAAACCATGGAGAAGGTGATGTGCGCCAGGTGACGGTCAGGAATCCGCGAGCAAATCCACGCGAAACAACAAAGCAGCGCAGACCGGTGATCCTTCGGGATCACAAGCGGAGCAAGGGCCATTGCGGGAAAACAGGAATGCGTCGTTTTAAGCGCGTGTAGCGGGTCAACGCCAACGCCGCGAGCGTGCCTCAGGACCGTTCGCAACCGTGGCTGACCCGACCGACCCTGAGGGTCACCCAGGCAGCGTCATCAGACCTGATTGTGTTGAACAGGCTCGCGATGACCATTGGTGGAAAAGCCGGCCCAGGACGGTGACCAGCGGGATTCGTTGAAGGAGTAGACCACCAGAATCACGGATCGGCGATAGAGAAAGCGAGCAAAAAAACCCGGGGCGATGTTTGAAGCGGGACCAGGTTTGTGTTACATCGCTCTGCCCTCATTTGTCGTCTCTGGGATTGGCTTTGGCTGCTGGCAGAACATGAGGGGGCCACCAGGATCAGCAGCAGCGCGGCGGACCGCCGATGACACCGGCCAATCCCGGTTGTTGAAAATTTCGGGCTCCACAATGTCTTGCGATCATTCAGCGTGGGCGTGCAGCCGCGGCAGGTCGGGGATGACGAACTCACCGACAGCCGGAATGAGACCAGCAGACACCCCGCGACTTGCCCGGGATGGCAAGCGAAAGGTGATTTTCCAGAAAGCGAGATCGCTGGGAGCAAAAGATTCCTGGGGCGGCCTCGATCAGCGTGTATCATCTTTCTCGAGCGCGAATATCAAATCGCAGCACCATGAATGGAGTAGGAATAGACGATACCGTTAGACGGCGTTATAGGTATTGGGATGACTGAGGCTCGTCGATTGGCGAGGCGATTGCCATCAACAGCTGTTGAGCAGGCCTTCGGTTCTCAAAAATACCGATCCAAGGCATAGACCTAATCAGGAAAGCTGGTCCAAAACGGCAGAAGACCAGCTTCAGCAGGGTTGGCCGCAGTGTAGCCGGGGCGCGCGCCATGCCATTAGGCCAGTGGAAGCCGATCAAAGCAGCGTCCAGCACCGTTGAATGAGGCGATTGGTATCGAGGAATGTAGGCGTTGATATTAGAGTGAATCCCGGTCAGCAAGGTGGTTAGGGAAAGCTGAACTGTTGAACGCGGCAATGATGCCCGAAATACCGTCGGCCATATCGATCGTGGCGCATAGGCGGCCATCGCCATTCATCGTTCGGGGAAACGAGATTCTCAGCACGATGCAAAAGGCACAGGAAGGAAGATTGAAAAGCCAAGTATAGGGAACGATAATGACCAGGCGACGGGTGAGGCGGAGATGAACTTATTGCATGGTCCTTCATTTCCCGCATCCCAAATCGCATACAGGACAAGAACCGCCATCACGGCGGCGATCGACGATAAAAATGATGTGCTGATATGTTTTCGACATGTTGCGGGGCTGAAAGGTGACCAGGAAGCCGATGTCGACCACCGACACAAGCGCAAGATGTTTGGTGAAGCACCGGGCGCGCCTTTTCAAGCAGGCCGTACTTCTGGTCAAAACTCAGCGATAGACCGGATCGCCACATAGACGACATAGACCAGCGCAAAGTTCAGGCTTTCAGCAGCGAACAGCTGGCCCGCGGCCGTCGCGAGCGTCATGCGATCGCGGCAATCGTTTGACTTGAAAGCTGGCCGCACAGCCTGGCTCTCCTTTGCTCCGTTGCCTGTTCAGGCCATCTCAACTTGCCAGCACACGCCGCCGTCGGTATTGAAGCAAACACGATCTTCTTCGTCATAAAACGATGGGGTCTTCAACCGTTTGGCGGACCGCGTGAGCAGGGAGGCTTTTGACAACATCCCCGTTTCTGAGCTTGACGTGGAACACCGTTCATGTCGCCGAGATACATGTCCCAGACTTCGCCAGGAGGCGGCAATTATCACCCTCGGTTTTGGTCGGGAGAACGGAGTTTTTCCGCCGATGGCAAAAAACTGGCCTTCTGGCCCGGTTTTATTTGCCTCCATGGATTCGGCCGAATGATTCATGCCGTCGGGTGTTCGATATCGACAAACCAGCGTTTGAGCTGTGACCTCGCCCGGAATATATTGATGTCGCAATAAAAAATGGCAACGAATTACGAGTTCGGCGCTTCATAGGTTTCCACCGGCCGTGCCGATCTGGACGATGCCGGCAACATCCATCACAGCGAATCCGGTCAGCCATGGTCATGGCTTCTTTCTGGTCATGGGGTTGACGACCAGGAAGGTCAATCCAGATCCTGCTTGAGGTCATTCAATATTCGACTGGGTTTTCTCGCGCATTTCTTGTCGAGCGCGCGGAGCGGCTCATCCGCAGAACCTTTGGGACGTTTGGCGATGGGAGGTGCAAGGGCGACGCGCTGGCGTTGGGCCGCCCGAAGCTGATGCGGCTTGCGTTTCGACTGATCGAGCTTGACCAGCTTGAGCACTGTTGTTGACCGGCATCGATTTTTCGGATTTGGCCCATGCCATTCCTGCTGGGGCCAAAGGGCAATGTTCTTTTACACGCTCATATGCGGGACAGTGCATAGGACTGTGAAACATATGTTGACGGGCGCTTCGTGTTAGGGCGGCACCGGCCGGCATGTCTCGCCATCGAGCAGGATCTGTCCATTGGTGGGGTTCTCGAAGCCGGCAAGCATTTCTCAGATAGGGCGGATTGCCACAAGCCGAGCGCCGAGCAGCGCAAAAAAATCCTTTTGAAGATTGTGCAGGGGTTCGGTCCTGGACCGCGGACAAAAGTCACGTTTCTTGGTGATATTTTTCAAACGCGATTAGGGGCGCTGGCTTGGATCATTCCATGGTTCGAAAACTGCGCGGATGCTGCGAGAATTCATTGCCCGATTGTCCCGTGATTCAATCCTAATGAAAACCCCGGCTTCGTTTGCGGGGCGGGGTCAAAGACTGGTTTAGCTGACGTAACGATCTATGTGTCAGTTCCGGCGGTTCATGCCCGCTGTTGTGCGCTGATCTTTTGGGCGAGTGGAATAGAGGCGGCCAATCGTTTCCTCATCGGGGTAGTTGGCGGTTGTCGCCATCACATCTTCGCTGAGAACGGCTTGGAAGCCAGATTGCCGTTGGCGTAGTAGAGTAGTTCGACGCCCTTCGCCATGACTTCCGGCTTCATCATGTAGTTGAGGAATTCGTTGCGCATCGGCACATGAGCTGCATGTCGCGGTAATGGCATGTTGTCGAACACGATCAGGGCGCTTCGTGGGTATGCATGTATTCGATGGTGAAGCCCTGGGGTCGGCTTTCTGCGGCACGGTCACTCGCCTTGCAGGAGGTCGCCGGGACCAGCGACCGCAAGGCAGATGTCGCCATTTTGCAGCCGCAATGGATTGTATTCCGAGGAGTGAAACTTCTTCACGCTCGGACGAAACCTGAGCAAAGCTCTCTCGGCCTTGGCGATGTCCTTCGGGCGGAGTTCGAATCGGATCAAGGCCGAGATTAGTTTCAATGCGCCGGGACGTTTCTTCGGCGTGTCGAGCATGTAGGACGCCGCAATCGCCAGCTTGGAATCTTGGCTGGATCAAACACTAATATCCCATGAGTTTAGATCAGCGTCACCCAGCCGTTCCTTTTGACCTTGTGACATTGATGCCAAGACGGTGGGCCCCACATATAGTTGATGCGTGCTCATTGCCGGGGTCATATTTTCCAGCCGCTTGGAGATGCTGGATCCATTGTTGACAGATTCGGCAACTTCGACTTTTCAGTTTCTTGGAAACACCGGCCGTGATCTGGCGAGCAGGGAAGGTTCCGGCGGTACCACACATCATAACGTAGGCCGGCGAGCAGTTGCGTTTCCAGAACCTCGTTTGGAATCAAACGTCATAGACAACCTTTGATGCGGTTTCTTGGAAAGTCTCGAGAATGGATCATTCAATGTAATCGGGACAATTCGTAGACGTTGACTACGCGTCTGAGCGTCGCGAGCCTGTCGATGCTGCAAGCATGACGGCCGCTGAGATTAGGGGGTTTCTTCGAGGTCATTCGTGTTCCTTCTCGTTTCAGATTTCTGGTCACTGCAAGGCTGAGAGCGCGATGCGTAGTTGACGTCGCGTCGCCCGTCTTTTGCGGGCAGGGTCGGCGATGCGATAACTTTGGAGAATCTTTCAGGCTTGCACAAGAGGCGCAAGTCATTTCTGATTATGGTACGCGCAAAATGTGGCGGGAGTTCCGGGACGCGTCACACCGGCTATTCACGCTCAAAGATGATGTAGATCACCGTCCGATCACTGTTAAATCGAAGCCGAAAGCCGTTACCATCCTCGTCCAGCCACAAGGGTCGGGTAATCGGCGGTTCGGCGCGGGCCAGGCAAGCCCTGCGCGTCGCAGAGCCTGCTGGCGGGACCGACCGGGATCGACACTGGTTGCGATGCCTGTCCGCGCTCATCGGCAGTGCGCCGCCGTAGACAAGTTTCATTCGCTGAAAGCCGATGTCGCAGCCAAGCAGGATGGCGGTTGCCGGCGCGGGCCGTCGGAGGATGTCCCCCCATGAGGCCCTTCAGTGTGCGCGAGTATTGGTGATGATTCGGCAGCCGCCGGGCAGTTCACCGCCTCACAGCACTTGCGAGGGCTTGCGGAAACCGCCGCGTGGATGCGACGTTGCGGGCGAGTTGCCGCAAAGCGCTGTTGCGGGAAGCCTTTGCGCACCGGCGCGCGGAAACGGTGCAGCGACATCGACCTTCAGCATGAGAATGGCACACCTCAGAGGTGGGCCGGCACACGTCCGTCAAAACGGTGGGCGGCAATGCTCGACGCACGGCGAAGCGCGATTTAAAGCACGTCAATTATCGTAGCGCGCACCTGGGCGCGGCATTGAAACCCTGATAAGGCCATCATAGCGCATGGCCGCGTTAACGGGCAGCTGAACGGGGCGATGCGGCGGAGGCCTCGTCGTCGACAACTTGAGCGCTTGATGCCCGCAGGCAATGGCGACTTTCATTGCGGATCAGGGAGGCCCATGGCGACTCGCGCAACTGATCAAAACGGAGATAAACACGTTTAGACAGGAACAGACGCTGCGAATGCCGAGCATAACGGCGGCCCAGTTGGGCATGGGTGGGCGACACGGGCAGCGGGCGGACAACAACACCATTGCTCGGTCTTGAGCCAGGTCTTAACAGTTGCCACCCATCCAGGTCATCGCGGGCTTGGCAATGGTGGAAAAGGGCTTCTGCTCCTCCTCCAGTGCAGGTGATGTTGGGCCGTGTTTCGAGAACCTCACGCACCTCGTCATCGCAACGGTGACCGAAGCGCCGGACTATTGTCCTCGCGGGCAAGCATGCCGAGAATCGACAGGGTTCGGCTGCTCCGGTAAGCGCGATGCAGCTTTGGAGAATGTGCGGCGCTGGCATTGGGGCGGCTTTCTGCCGATCTCGAACACCTCCTGATGCCGGGCAATTCACCGCTGAGCAGCGATCGGGAAAACCTCCTTTGAGGCTGGCCAGCGTGTGTTGCCGGCGCCTTCGCCTTGCAGTTCCTCGACTCGATCTTGTAAACGGGCGACAAGCTTAGGATCAGACTGAACGGTCAGCGGGGCGCTGATTGCGTCGATCAGGTTGAAGATAGGACGGTGAAATGCGAGCGCCTCGGCCATGGCGGTCTGGGTGAGGCCCTTGGGCGTTTGCGGATGCGGCGGATCCGGGGACGGGCGATATTTCTGTTCAGCATCTTGTTCATTTCTTACAAGTTTTTACAGATTTTGAAACGCAATCCTTGCGGTCTTGGTCTTTTACAATTGGGGACAAATGTACTAGCTCGATAGTCAAAGGGCAAGACAGATTTAACCCAATTATTTCGACAGAAAACGTGGATTTATCTCGCTTAGTGTGCGGCGCAATGAAAATCAGTCACATCGAGGGACGAAGAGCTCAAAGTGGTCTGCCCGAACCTGTTAATTGCAGCTGGAGGGACAGAATGAATGATTTTTTTACAACCTCGTTCCCACAGCTCCCGAAGGCCGCTTATGACGGGCGTCGAGCGGCCTTACAGCCCGGGCAGACGTTCAGAAGCTTCGCGGCTCGTCAACATAAAGCACAGCCTCGGCCGAAAAATTGGGCGCAACGTTTGTGAAGTATCACGAGGAAGCTTCGTCAATTCGCTGGGCGCGGACCGTGCAACCAGGCCATTGCAGCAGGTCGCGCAGGCCTCAGGCGATCTACCTCTCGGGCTGGCAGGTTGCCGTGGACTCAACACAGGCCTCATCGATGTATCGCCGACAGTCGCTGTATCCGGCCAACGCAGCCCTGAGCTTGCCAAGCGGAATCAACCGCAACCCTTGCAGGGTGCCGACCAGATCGAAAAACCGCTGAGGCAACGGCCTGTCGGTCGATACCTGGTTGCTCGGATCGTGCCGACGCGGAAGCCGGTTTCGGCGGCCCGTGAACGCATTCGAAATTCATGAAAGCCTTTCATTGAAGCAGCGTTTGCGGCGTTTCACTATTGAAGGACCAGCTGGCATCGAAAAAAGTGCGGCCGATCTCGGTGGCAGGTTCTGATCCCGACAGCAGCCCACATCCGCAACCTTCAAATGCGCCGCACGGGCTTGGCCGCCGACGTGATGGGGCACGCCGACAACTGTGTGATCGCCCGTAACCGACGCGGAAGCGCCAAGCTTTGTTACCCGGATATTGACGGAAGCGCGATGTCGTTTGTCGATTACGACGGCGGCGCACATCGAGGGTTTTTACAACATTTCAAGAACGGCCTCGGAATCTGGCATCGCCGTATGCGGTTTGCTATTGCGCGCATTGGTGACCCTGATCTGAGTGCGGAGCTTCCAAGCCGACTCTCGAGGCAGGCTCGCAGTTCGCCGAAGGGGCGTGCACAAGCATCACCCGGGCAAGCTGCTTGGCTTACAAATGCTCGCCGTCGTTCAATGGGAAAAGCATCTCGACGATGCGACATCGCCAAGTTCCAGCGTGAACTCGGCGCCCATGGGCTACAAGTTCCATTCATCACGCTGGCGGGTTTCCACAGCTTCAACCACGGCATGTTCGAACTCGCTCCCGTGGTACAAGGATTCGCCAGTGTCGCCTATTCGAGCTGCAGGAGCGGAATTCGCTTCCGAGGTCAACGTTACACCGCGAACCAAGCCACCAGCGCGAAGTCGGCACGCGCTAACTCGACGCCCGTGTCGATTGGGCTATTCACCGGCGGCAAGTCCTCGAACCCACCGCGATGAGGCGCGAATCCCACGGATCAGGCAGTTCCGCCCGGTGCTGATACCGACACTCCTCACCGCAGCTAAGTGGTGGGGGACCCCTTCGAGTTACCGGATCACAAACCCGTTAGAGGGAGAAATGCAAATGGACACCCAGACACGAAGTCAGGAACGCGCAAGGAAGAGCAGTTCTTCCGCATGGATTTCAGACCAGCAGGCAGCTATCGCATGCTGGCCAATGACCTGCACCGCCTCAACCTTCGGTTCATGAGGGGCCGTGGTGCCGGCGTCTCGGTGGAACTCGTCCGCTCCGCCCGCCATCATGGGGCGGCGATGGCAACTGGGGTTGATGCTGACTCCCGGTGATCGTCACCCAAAGCAAGTAAATTTGGGCAGTAAGTTTCAGGACCGATAAATCAGGTCCACCCGTTCGGGGATCCCTGTTCCCGGATTTGCCTTCAGGCAAATTGATTCCCCGCCGTGGTTTGTTCCACGGCGGGTTTTTCATATGGCGAACTCAGGGCGCGTTGTGCGACGAGACGCCAGGTGCGGGGCTGTGTCGGTGATGGCGCATCGCTGCAAATGCAGCACCGCCGCCAGCGCCAATCGCGCAATCGGCAGTGGGTGCTGCCGTCGTAAACAGCGGGCTGAAAGGGGCAGCATCGGGTTACATGAGCCGCCGGCCAGCATTTGCGCATGCCGCCCCATGAGAAGGCAAGACCGGCGATGTCGCGTGGATCATTCGAGCGCCATTACCATGGCCGTAGGAAATAACCAGACCGAGGCAGGCATTGGCGCAGATCCAGCATGCCGCAGCAGGCGTGGAAATGATCCACGCCAGCCCAGGACCAGCGCCAACAGCGCAGCGTGACACGAGGAAAGGCCGCTGACGCCAGGTTGACGACCGCGTCGGGCCGAATTTTCGCCGAGGCTGGCAGCCAGTTGCGAGGCCGAGAAAAGCCTGACGGCATGGCGGCGAAGGCGAGCTTTGAAGCCGGTCGGCGTTCAGTCCGTAGGTGACGCGGTGTAGACGACGAGGCGCTGGCAGGGAAGACGAAAAGCTGGCCATGCCAAAACCGCCGACAAGGTCAGTCCCATTGAAACACCGGATCGCGAAGCAGGGGTTATTGATGCGCTTTGGAGCAGGGCCGAAGGCGGGACCGGCCGCGGTGTTCGGGCTGAGCGTTTCGGGTTGCAGCGTCAGCGTGATCATGGATCGAGGCGCCGCGGCGACGCCAGCGTTGGGAGATCGCCGCAGCGGCACAGCCGGATTGATGCCGGAGCCTGCAGCCGGCGCCAGCATCGGGCGGACACGAGATGATCAGCATCACCAGCGCCATCAGCCGGAGTGGCCTGGCGGACCGGTGTGCATATCCGCGGATGATGGCCGGGCGGGGAA
>Ga0163217_1074677_pt1 | contig 16412 bp, 11 predicted proteins | sample SynspAceP_FD_185933 | JGI IMG/M metagenome (GOLD analysis project Ga0163217, IMG submission 185933) | Saline lake microbial communities from Ace Lake in Antarctica - Synechococcus sp. Ace-P (PacBio error correction) | ecosystem: Environmental > Aquatic > Non-marine Saline and Alkaline > Saline ... | reverse complement strand
ACAGTAACCTTGAACCAGCAACTTTGAGGGGCCGGGTTCAATATTCCCAGTGGGAATTACTCAAGTGATCTTATTCTGCTACCGATGCTCTGGAATCATATTCCACTTGTAGTTTTAAGGTTACTGTTACTGATTTCCGAAACTTCCTGTGATAACTACGAATGGTGATCAGAATCTGAATGCTGAAACCGACTTTCGCAGGGGCAATCTTCATCGCTACTGCTACTGCTTCGGTAACTGCTCGGTCGATTGATCCTACTGGTCGGTGAGAAGTGACGGTTTCAACTCTTGACTGATCCTTTATCCAGTTGGAGAAAGAGACACGATTAACCTTGGAATGTATCAGATGTAAAATGGCAATGCTGCTGAAGTTGGTTTGTACAGACTATACCGTTAAAAACTCGATTGCTCAAGCTCCTGTGGATTACATGTCCAGCGTGATATTAATACCACAGTTGGATTGGAGAGGACTTGGAAAAGTGATCACTTCATGATTTTGCTGAAGCAACCGATAACGTCTGGAATAGAAACCTTAGAGGTGATTCAGTGCCCCTGCAAGCGGGAGCCTTATTCCCTTCTTGGTTCTAATCAGTAACCTTACCGAGCAACTGATGCTTCCGGGTAATACGCAAGATTGTTAGCTTCATTGTAAAACTATCACAGAAAGTAAACAGGGGGGGGGGGGGAAAAAAAGATATGAGAAACCAATTATTAGTGATTGTCCTACTGACATTATTGTGGAAATCTGATACTAAACTGTAGTTGCTTTAGTTGGGATGGATTGTGCCTTCAGCGATAGACAAACAGCGGTTCGAGTAACCTGACCAGCACTTTGCAAGCCGGGATCAATATTCCAGTGGGAATTTACTCAAGTGATCTATTACTGCTAACCCGATGCTTCTGGAAATCTTATCCACTTTAGTTTTTTAAGATTACTTGTTACTGATTCCGAACTTCCTGTTGATAAACTACGGAATGGAGTCCAGAATCTAAATTTGCTGAAGCGGGGGCTTTGCGCAGCAAGCTTCACAGGCTACAGCTTTCTTGCAGGCATTAAAATTGCTCGGGGTCGGTGAGTCCTACAGGGGTTAGGAAGTGCGGTCAACTCTTGACTGATCCTTATTTCCAGTTGGAGAGCACTCCGATTACCTGGGTGTATCAATGTAAATGGCAATGCTGCTGAAAGTGGTTGTACAGACTATTACCGCTAACTTGATGCTCAAGCTCCTGTTGATTATGTCCAGGGTGATATTAATACCACAGTGAATTTGAGAGACTTGGAAAAGTGATCACTTATGATTTGCCTGAAAGCAACGATACTGTGAATAGAAACCTTAGGAGTTGATCAGGTGGCCTGCAAGCGGAGCCTTATTCCCTCTTGGTTCTACATTCAGTAACCTACCGAGCAAACTGATTGCTTCGGTAATACGCAAGATTGTAGCTTTCATTGTAACTATCACAGAAAGTACAGATAAATGAGGAAACCAATTATTAGTGATTGTCCTACTGACATTTATTGTGGAATCTGATACTTAATAAACTGTAGTGCTTTAAGTTGGATGGATTGTGCCTTCAGCGATAGACAAACAGCGGTTCAGTAACCTTTGACCAGCAAACTATTGAGCCGGGATCAATATTCCCAGTGGGAATTACTCAAGTTGATCTATACTGCTACCGATGCTTCTGGAAAATCTATCCCACTTGTAGTTTTTAGATTACTGTTACTGATTCCCGAACTTCTGTGATAACTACGGAATGGAGATCAGAATCTAAATGCTGAAGCGGGGCTTTGCGCATAGCAAGCTTCACAGCATACAGCTTCTGCAATGGATCATTGCTCGGTGCGGGTGATCCTACAGGGGTTAGAAGTGACGGTCAACTCTTGACTTGATCCTTATTCCGTGGGTATGTACAACGTATCACCTGGTGGACAGTGACAGATATCAATAATCAATGCTGCCACTCCAGTTTAAACCAGCCGTAACGGTAAATTTATACGGAGCTTCCAAAAACAGTTATAACTAGAAATCGAATATCACTATCGAGGAATGGAGAGACTTTAACAATTCCTCTGCCGATATTATATTGGGTCTTCTGATAAATTGTGGAATTTCTTAGATTTTGAACTGGATAATCACCACATTCTCTTGCCTTAAAACGAAGGAGAGATACTGTAATCCTGACAAGTTGAGATGTTAATGGAATTTCTAATTCAGCCATCTGCCATATTGTAAAACTGTTTTACTTACAGAAGTTGATTCTTGAATTGGTGATGGTTTCACTCCAAGTCGGGTGATTGCAAATGATTCGACTGATACATTTATCAGGTGCTCCAGAGATTTTGCGATGGCAAAGACACATGATGTGATGGCTGATCGACGGCGAAGATATCGGACGCCATAGGCCTTGACTACCTATTACAGAGATCAGGATAGCGATGGTTTTGTGATTCGAATTAATTTCGATTCAATCCTGTAACATCTTTAGGCTATCGTTAAGCTAATAATCAGGATTGTGATGATTCAATTGATTCTGTTTATCCCAGGAAGCACCTGAAATCTGTGATGGCATTGAAACAATGACGTGATGGATTGGTGGATTGATGAAGGGACCCGGATGCTGTTGGCTTGAAAACCTTATTACTTGTGAGGATGGGCGATGGCTTGGTGATGCTGCTAGGACGATTCAGTCTTGTAATATGCCCAACGCGGCTATGTCACAAAACGCTCAAGATTGTTAGATGATACGGGATGAATTGAGAACCTTGGAATTAACCTGGCAGTTGCGATGAACCATGTGATGCACAACTGACAATTATTTCTGTTTCTGGTCCACTGGATCCTAACCTATAATTCTAAATCAAAGTTTCAGCCATGCGTTTGCTGGAGGGCATGTTGTTAGAAGCTTATTGGGTTGGGGACGGACGGCACTACCACACCTGTTTGAAACCCTTAATGCAGAAGCTATTTCAAATACTAATTCTCGGCTACATTCAACTTGCGTTCAAGCCAAAGAAAATATTTCCCAATTTTTCAAACCCAAATCATTCATGATCACAATTGATCACCACATGAGGTATAACCAATTTGTGGCGAGAAAACGGATTCTTGCATGACCTTGACCACAGAGTACGATGCTGACATGTATTATAGAAAAGCTGCGGTTACCAATCAAATTTTGGTAATCATAGACGCTTGCTCGGTAATAGAGTAGAGCGATTGACAGATCTTGCCGTAATTTATTGATCCAAATGTGGATTTTACTTACAGGAGGAGGAACTTATCTGGTCACCAAAAGGAGGCTTTATTATTCGTTCCCTAAATGTTGGAAGGGAAGGGCTATTTTTGGCTTGTACGGCTAAATACAAAAAAAGGAACTCTAGAAGGTGGATGGAAATTACTTGATATTCCAGTAAAATGGTGGTATAAAATTCCACAAGCTCCTTCTTATCAGGATATGTCTTTTGTTAATAGCTGGTTATAAAGGATCTACAAAGGGGGGAAAGGAAGTATAAATGGTATTTTCTGGTTATTCCATTCTTGCGTTTCAGCTATTGATGGTGTAGTAAAAAGATGATGACAAAGGCGATAAAAAGAAAGGTGGCAAAAAAAAGAGACTGATAAGTTTTAGAATAAAGATCTGGCGAAACTGGAACATCTACAATAGTATCATGATAATGAGAAAGGGTGTTTCAGAAAATAAAGAATCCACCACTAATCTTTACGGGAGGTAGTATTACAATTTCACGGTCCTGACAAGGGAAGAACTGGCTTGTCAGAGATTCAGAGTTAATAGTGGGGATGGAATTACTACAGAACGACTACTCAAGATTAGTGAATGAAGGTAGAAAGAGACCTTACTGGAAAAGAGGCTGATTGGAATATTGAATTCCTATAACCAACTTTCTAGAGAAGGCGTCCAATTTATCGATGTTTCTTGAGGGATTCTTTATCCTCTTATCCCAACCGAGGGATATTCAGGCTTGCTGTTCTTGTTTTGGACAAGCATTCGCCAACTGATATTCATTTCTCTCTGGCCAAGTGGTTCCAGTGAATGTCAAAGAAGGTGATATAATTTGGAAATTGGAAAACTATCGACCCAGCGGATTTGAATTACCATGATATTTCTAATGGTGAAGATGCTACATTTCTACAATCGAGAGGAATAGGTTGATTTGGAAAGGTGTGGATTCGATTGGAAAGTAAGTCTTTTTTCATCAATTGTATCAGTATGACATTGCATAGGGACATGTTTTAGGGAAATCTGTCACCTTTAACTCCAAGAAGGATTGCAAAATTACAGTTACGGTTTATCCTAATCAGCCTCGAAAGAAACCCAAGGTAAAATTGATTCTCGCAGCCATCGATTGTCACTTTGAAAGATGTTTGATGCTGCAGGAAGACTTGTCTAGAGGATCTGGAGATTATTGAAAAAGGATTTATCCGAAAAATAGATTAACTTTTTAAGGGAATTGAGCAATGGCTATACCAAATCCAAGTTGAGGATAATTTCGAAACCATTACTAAGCGACTGGTTTTTGGAAAGTCAATTAGTCAAATATGATTTAGAGTAAAAGTGCTTGAATTTATTTTCAAAGCCACTTGGCTTTTTTGTCTTGTATGGGGTGATAGCTTAAAAAAGGCAAGGCAAGCTCCGAAGGGCATTTTCGGCAGGTGAGAGAGCTCGGCTAAGATGGAGCCTCTTACTTTGGAAAATGTAATCTTGGGATAAGCTAAAAAAAACAAACTATATGCCCCAAAGTATTAGCATCATACTCAGCCATACCGTAGCGAATGGATAAAAGGGCTATTGTAGGTGATCGAAACATAATTAATCTCTTTTCTCCTTGCCGTTAGGACTATCGATCCAAATGAGCAATTAAACTACAATCACTAAACCTTAACCAAATTAGACTCTTCTATGGGCTTATCCCAAATGATATAGCCATTGATTCCAAGACTCAAAAGTGATATAGAGATTGTAATATGGCTTCAAAGGGCTTTTGGAATCCCAAACTCGTTTTTGACCTTAAAGCGATGAATTTAAATTGGTGATGGTCCCCCATTTTAATTGAAAGTACGGAAACCTGCATTTAAAAATCAGATTTGCTCAAAGGGACCCTGATAGAAAAGAATCAAACTGATGGCCAGTTATTAGAACTATTGCTGCCACAGGAATTCCTAGTGAATTCCACAGTTTGCAACAGGTTTTCCAAAGCTTGTAGTCTTTCCGGCGATCGAATGGGGTAATTCGTGGTCCAATCCAAGAATAAACCACTGATAGTGGCGATCAATGGATAGCAAATAAAAAAAAAACTGATCAGCTGTCCTGTCGGTCCAAATTATATTTCAAAAGACAATGGTGGGCAACTTGGAACATAGCAGAGAGGCTTGAATCAAACTGAGGCCATGTTTTTAAGAAACCCACTTTGAAGTAAAGATGTAAAACGACCGTCACAAAAATGTTCGAAACTGATCAATGCTTTTGGGAGGTTTTTCGGGCCTGATCGATTTTCTTCGACAATATAGGGCGGCCGATCCAACCGGTAAAAGCATAAAGACAAAAATCAAATTGATACTTGCAAAACCCGGTTTGGTGACTTCATTCGATCCAATTCGAAGAAAAAAGTCAAAGCTGTTGAACTCAATATGAAGAAAAATTAAAAGGGCCTATTCCAATTAGAATTAGGACAAGCTAAATTTTTCAAAAGTGCTGTAAAGCTATTTTGGATTAAGCTGCTCCTTCCGAAGACTAACAATGTGACCGATCGGCGATTTCCGGATTTAAGAAATTAAACCTGCCAACTACTTTCTCCCAAAAATAGGAGCGAGGTAATGTTCATTGCCATGCCGCGATGGCGATCGGTTTGCTTGGAAAGCCAACGGTCCAATGAAATCCATGCATAAGGAGATAACCGATAGAAGGATGCAAGCGTTTCGAAGGAAAAATATAATCACCTCACGATTTTTGGAAATGGGTGCCGAGCTCCGCATAGACAGTGCTCAATCAAAGCCATTGCTCCAACCTAAAGTCCAAAGCAAAATTATAGACCAAGTGTTTCTGACTTCAATTAGTTTAAATCCTAAACTGGTAAAACACCCCCGTTCCGATCAATCGCGATGACCCAACCAGCGCAGTTCCATTCCTATTTTATGATTTGTGGACATTGAATTCGAAGGTTAAGGATTTAGAAAACAATAAAAAAAAAGGCATCTGCTGAAAGCAAATGCCTTTTTTAAATTAAAGTAACTGAAAAATTAATCTTTTTCACTTTCCTCAAAATGGGTCAATTGGAGTAGCCTTACTTTGTTCTTCAAAAGCTTCCAGTCGCCATTTATGAATTTCTCTACTTCTGCCATTGCTACATCGGCAGCAGTTCTTGCATGTCCAAATAACCGCTCTTCAGTAGGGCCTGCGTGAAGTTATAAGATGAAACCGACATACCTTCTTGGTGGCCATTAATCGTGGGTCATGGCTGTAGGGTAAAGGCTTTCTTACGATTTTCCTTGACCTTCCATAGTAGGTCCGTTTAAATGCTTCCCGAGTAGTATCCAGCTCCTTTTTCTTGATTTATTCCTTTGCCGCTGTTTGCTTAAAGCTTTCGCTCTTCGGTATCTAAATCCTTTGTTAAGATTTCAAGGACTTATTCAATTAACTTTTTTGCGCATCATTCAGGTTTTCAGTGGAACTAGATACCTCGAAGAAAGGGCTTTCAAGTCTCTTTGTAAAATCCTTCCGTAGCTTTTAAATCAGCTAACTTATAGTCGATTCTTGGATCCATGAATACATTAATCATTGGTGGAAGTCAGGATTCTTCTTATACTCAAAAACCAACTTATATGCTCCAGGCAGGGCATCTCCACCCGACTTGGTTCATAGAACCGGTTCGATTTCCACCTCTGCCACCTCGAGCTAACGTAGCGGTTGGAAGTAGATTTCCGATCTAGGTTCAGTTTACTTTGGTTTACTCCTTTTAATTAGGGAACAGTTTTCAAAGTTCTGATTTGCTCATTAGCCGCATTTAAAGATTTTATTGTGACTTGTATCAAGTTTAGCCGTTATCGAGATCACTCATTGATTAAGCTGATTCTGCTCCAAATTCTCATTTTTCTTGCCAGGCATTACCTTTGCATCGCTGCAAATCGCTCGCCATGAGGTTGTTGTACTCAAACTTGATAAGCATCAGGAGTGGCAACTGCGGTGATTTTTGTTGTAGGTAGTTTTTCCTGAATTTTTTGCAAAAACTCTTAGCCGGTCTGATATCCATCCATACCCACATGGATTCTTCCAAAAAGTGCCCAATCACAAAGATCAGTTTCTCGCTCTTGAATTGCTAAGTCGTAATTGAAAAACTGCCTTAGGATAGCCATTTTTCCATTTTTCCACGTTTTTAGCTTTTATCGAAGGGAAACATAAAGCCCAAAATTTCGGTTCCTAAAAAAAACTAACTCGGGAACTTCTATATTCTTTTTGATGGAGAGTGTATAGCCAGAGGACTTTTGCTATCATTCTGCTATCCGGATAAATGGAAGAAAACCCGAGATTTCGACGTATTGGTAAAGCATTAGGCACTGAAATCATTATTTCGATAATTGTTAGCGATTACCCACGCTTCATTGCATTTTCGTAGAGAAGCCTGAATCTGTGGCACCAAGATCCATTCGGCAAGACCTTGAGTTTGGAAACTTACATTAGTCCAAGTTTTTCCTCCGTCCTTTGTCACTTGCACAATTACTATCATCTGTTCCTACCCAGATTACATTCGGATCTATTGGGGCTAGGAGCAATGGCCAAAATGGTCGTATGATTTTCAGCTCCAGTGATATCAAAGTTAATCTCCAAGTTGATTGCTGTCGCTGGCTTGGTAGTGTCATTGTGGTAATGATCTGGAGAAATGATTTCCAAGTATCCTCATTGGTCTGTTTGACTTATGTAGAAAATTTGAGAAACCAATAATATACGGTTCTTCGCATTATAGAGATTCCTGGGCATGGGCGGCGTTCAGTTGAACCGAAGAGAAAAACATCTTGTCAGGATGAGTTTGGCCTTCGGTTTTTATTATGACCCGTTTCCTTATCAAATCGGGATACATTACCACCTTAGACATAGTATAGCCATATTCGAATCAGTGGGATCAGGGACCACATCGAAGCCATCTCCAAAAGGAAATTCTTGCCCAATAGGTATTTCCGAATTTTGCCATCTCTTCTCCAGATATGAGGAAAGGCCCAACCAAGAGCCGTTATCCTGCATTCGACCCGTAAATATTAGTATTGGCAGTTTCATTGTCCACATTGAACATGGTAAAATGACCCAACGAGGAAATTATTTTCTGCAAAAATACCCAAGTTCTTGCTCATCTCTTTGTGATTGTTCAAAAACTACCATCATTACATCCAATCATGAGTTTCGGATCAAAAGGATTTGATATACCAAGCATTTGTTGATCTGGATGAATCCGTTCATGATAATGTAAGAGTTGCTGGAATGATTTGCCACCGGTTCCTCACTCATTCCTACTTCTATATATAAGGTATAAATCCGATTCTTCATTTCTTTCGGATCAGCATTAGATCTCAAAATAGTAGAAAGGACGATCACCGAATATGCCTCCATCATTGATTGTTTTCAAACTTATTTCCCCTCCCATCTTCAGAGACATTAAAGAGCATTTTCTTAGACTCGATCAGGCATAGGACTTTATTTGCTATTTTGATCTGAAAATAGGCAAGCCCATTTCTTCCTAAATCCCCTTAGGGATTCCGTTTTTATCGTCTTGCTTTTTTTCCAGTTTTCACCACCATCATGTCAAGTTATAATCCTGAAGAGGTCACTTCCTTGAATTCAAAAAAGTCGGGATAACGACGATGCGCCCACATGGTTGACAAAGATTTTATTAGGATTATTAGGACCATGAATCATTCACCAACACCAGTTTGGCAATCTACGGTATAGAATCTTCTTCCAAGTTTTCCCTTCCATCGGTAGTCTTATACACTCCACGGTCTTCTGCTCTCCCAAGGGGATCCTTTCGCCGACAAATACGTATTTGGATCCTCTGGATGAAAATTGATACGATGGATGGCTTTGTTTTTTTCCCAATCCCATCAGATCCCAGGGGTTTTTTCCTGCATCCAGAGATCGGTAGACTCCCCCGCCCATAGTCAAGGGGAATTCTCGGAGATTTCCCTCACCAGTTGCCTACCCGATGAGATAGGATTTTTTTGGTAAATAGAAATCGCACCGACTAGAGTGAATTTTTGATCATCGAAAATCGGGAATCCAAGTTGATTCCACAGAGGTAGATTTCCAAAGACCGGCCAGAAGCAGCGCCTGCATAAGATTATTGTCGGATTAGCATCCACCAGCATCGATTCGAATGATTCGACACTCTCGCCAGCAGGGCCTACATTTCTTGTTTTCATGGATTTGAATAAATCCATATTCTATTGCTTGAGGAATGAGCTGAAAAAGCCCATAGCCATTAGCAAAAATGAGGATGTAAATTTTTCTCATAGGTTGGTTATTAAGTAAAAGCTCCAATTAAGTAAAAGGATCGGGAAGCGAAACTGGGAATTTATTTTAGCGGAAAAGGCATTTTCAATTACTATTGGACTATGGCTTTTATATCGATTGGTTGTTAGAAAATTCTTTTTCCTTCTCTCTCTCCTCGCTCTCTTAAAATTATTATGAATTCTATTTTGATGAAGTCTATAACGGGGCTTTTCTATCCCTTTTTCTTCGGCAAACTTGTCAAGGTCAAACGGGTAGTATTTCAACAAGCGATCAAACTATCAAATGGATGTCAACTTAGACGTCAACACCAATCAATACACCAGCGTAGTCAAGTTATTTCCTATACGAATAATTCTTCCTGACACCTATAGATCGAGTTTTTTTTTCATTTGTATTATAATGCTTTCCAACCTGGAAGCATGATGGATGAGCGATCTAGGAAGTAATTACAGATCCCGGGATAAAGAGTGGCAGAGCGGATCGCTAAGCTAAAGGCCAACTGAAATAGTCTATACATCTCAATAAATTGAAAATGAATGGAGTATCGGTCAGGTTTACGCAGGAGGAGACGGTCTTGGTCGTTTACTTGGGATTAATCCTATCGCTCCGAATTCATTACCGTGAAAATTTCGAATCCACATTCAACGGCCAGTTCCACTTCAGATCCAGAAGATCGGGAAGGAGATGGAGCGAGGGGAGTTCGCTATTCTATATCTCAGTGGTATCCTAACTTGGCTAACATGATGAGCAAGGCTGGCATTCAAATCCTTTACATCGGTCGAAGGAATTTTATGGAATTTGGGGAGATTTTGAGTGAAAATCACCTTCGGATAAAACCTATGTAATAGGGTGAAACTTGCGTTACTTTACCAAAAACCCCAAATGAAATTGAGTCATGGGCTATTGAGGCATGAAGGGGGTAAATAGTTCCCACCCCCAAAGGAATACCTTGACCATGGCACTTTAAAGCTCCCAAATTGCGTCCATGATTTATGTGGGCAGCAGATCCTAACTATCAAGCATGATAAAGTGCTTTAATGCAAAATGGAATCACTGTTCACCATTTCTTTATTCCGGAGAGAAAACTTCGGAGAGTTGGGAGAATTGAAAGAGTTCACACCCAGGCGATAAACTATCTCTCCGAGCATTTTGGACAATATTCCATATAAGCAATTCTCTGTGGTGCAGGCGGTCATGGAGGAATGGAATATGCATGTCCACCTTTGATTACCGGTGAACGAAGCATTCGGAGCTTAGTCGGAGTAATGGTTCACGGAAGCTAGCTCACAGCTGGTTTTCATGGGGGATTGGGCTACAAATGAGTCACTTTATCCTTGGATGATGAGGGATTCACAAGGTATGCATCAAGTCTAGCAATGAGTGAGATATTATTCTCCTTCGGCAAATCAAAACAGCCGGTTCTATGCAGGTTATATAAGTTGGCTAAGTCTGGATTGGAAGAGCGATGAATACACACTCGGATCATTACAATACAAATTCTGCTATAGGTTCTGCTGCTTATTCCAACAAGGGGCAACTTTCATAAGCTTTCAAAATGGGGGCTATGTGATTGGAAGATGATGTGAGAGATCGAGCGATGTGAGATATTTCGATTACTTGGAAGTTTAGACATCCAAATTGGTCAACGACTTAGTTTCGAATTATGGAGAAAGAAAGTGGGATTTTAGAGTTGGATTGTACAAAAAATACTTGTGAACTCGACCAGACGATTGATTATTGGATCAAAGCGGTAAATCTCAGGGAAATGAAACTGAAACGTTTCTGCGAGCGAATTGGGTTAATGCCGATGCCTGTTGATTGGTAATTACTTATACAGACGCGGGAAGTTCTTGAGCCTGATTTATTTTGCCTTTGTAATCATGAGAAGGGGAGAAGCCAGTGAAAAAGATATGCCTATGCGATCAATTGACGTCAGATTGCTTGACAAATCTGACCAAACCAGGAAAAAATTTCTCAAAAAGACAAGATTAATATTAAGTCTGTGGAAATAGATCCTTCTATGCGAATGGCTGATTTAGAGCGGAAAAAAACAAAACAAAATGGAATTCTAACCATAATAAAAGGACATAAAAAAAAGGTTGACTTATGAAGTCACCTTTTTTATTCAAGATTAACCTTCGTTTTTCTTGTCTTGAACTTCCTTACGGATGCCTGAGCAATATTCTTAAGCGTCTTGCATCCTTTTCTAACCTCGGTCCCGCAGCTTGATTGCCTTTGTCGTAGAACTTAACGAAATCTTCCTCCATACCGAGGATCAAAATCTCTACTTTTCACTAAATTTTCAGTAGTTAAAGTGTTTTTTTTTTAGGTTTTGATGATTAAGTTTATTTGAATCTAATATAGGCAAATACTTGCTTAGTCAACCCTGAGGGGCATTTTATTTACTATTTTTTTTATTCACCCAAGGAAAATAGCAAGTTCAGAATTTCTGTAGAAACCCACTTTGTCGCTTTTTCTTTGATTGCTGCAATGCAGAAATTGTTTCTCTTACATTCTTCCAAAAAGTATGCACATTGCAGTTGGGATCAAACGCAAGATAATCATGGGCCTTTTAGGGTATACAGGATAAATTACTACAGAGCAGGAAAATAGGCATAATTTTCTCTCAGATCCCTTCGTCAGTTGCAGCTGCTTCTCCTATGGTTTTCCATTCAATACAACTGGAGTTTCACCGGAGAGTTTTGATTTTTCCTTGTGCTAAAACCATTCTTCAATGCAGTCCTTTTCGAAGTTGCATTGACGATTTTCCACAAATTATTCCTCAATTCGGTTGCGTTTTTAGCAAACTTAAGACGGTCAAAGCACCCTCTACCCAATAACATTGGAAGAGACTTTGCAAAAATCTGGGAACGCATATTATATCTTAAATAAAGAATCAAATCTATGGTCGCCAGCGAACCAAATGCACGATACTTTGCCATTGATTTAGCAAAAGTTGAGAGTAGATGTCTACCTCATCTTGCGACTCCTTCTCTTCGTCGGTTCCAGCGCCAGTTTTGCCATAGTTCCGAATCCATGTGCATCATCTATAAGGAGTCTAAATTTCAATTCTTTTTAAGCTCAAACGATTTCTTTTCAATTTCCCCTGATCTCCTGTCATTTCCAAAAAACTCCCTCGGGGTGATGACTAGAATTCCTCCTCCAGTTTCATTCGCCAAGTTGGGTCGCTCGGCTCCAATTGTTTCTCACAGCTCTCAATATCATTTGTGAGGAAAACATTATCGCTTGCCCAAGTGCTACGAAGTGCATCAATGATACATGCGTGACCACTCGGAATCATTTAAAACCACTACATCTTGCGATCCAATAATGTAATCAATCACAGACTGATTCTCCTGGATGGCCGTAATTTAATAAGTAAGCTTTTTTCTTGCTACGAAAGCAGGCAAGTTTCATCCTTCTAACTTTTATTGAAGACTAGTTTGTCCTGAATCATCTCGCGCTCTCTAGATAGGCAGCTCCGCATTTCCGGCAGCGCGTCGCATCGGACTTTCGTACTTCGGTGTTGATGGCTAGGACCTACCGGTAATTATCAAACTCCAAGTAAGAAAATCTTCCCTTGATAATTTCATTCTATGGGGCGATTTTTCACCTTCTTAGGTTTAGGAAATGAGAAGTAGCCATCTGCAAACTCAGAATGTTTGCCCAGCGGTCCCATGTTGTCTTCAATTTTGCCAAATAAATCCAAGCGTTTGATATTTAAGTGATGAGCGGTACTAATGATTTAATTCAGTTAACCCCCAAAATTAAAAAAACTTTAAATACCTCCAAAGCAAAAAAGGCCTGTTCAGTTTTGGCCATATTCTTTATAATCCTCGGATTTATTTCTTATTTCGCTTACAGACTTAAACAAACCAAAAAACTTTTAGTGGAAATGCCCAGAAATAAAAAAAACTGTTAGTCGCCAACCGGAGAGAATAAGCCTTAGAATCATGCGCACAGTGCTCGGGAAATGGAATTTGCTACTGTTTAAGCTGTCTACAGTGAAGCATGACCGGAATTCCCACATGTAAAAATTTGCCGAGAAGCGATTTGCCTTGGCCCACCACCACCATTCCTCTGAGGTCCTATCTATTAGGAGATAAAATTATTCAAGTTTGCCAAAGATTTAGGAGTGGATGAATTCATTCCGGTTATGGTTTCTTGTCAGAAATTGAAAGCCTTCGCCAAAAAAGCAGTAGCTTGCTGCAGGGCTCATTTTTGTTCGGTCCTTCCCGGAAGCTTATTCGAATCATGGGAAGTAAACTGGCTTGCTAAGCAGGCGGTTGCAAAATATGATATTCCTTTTAGTTTCCTGGCACAGAAGAAAGCCCATTTCTGATATTTGTTTTGAAGCTAAAAGACGAGCGTGTGAAATTGGCTATCCTATTCTTAAATTAAAGCGAGTGCTGGAGGCAGGTGGAAAGGGATGCGAATTGTCGAGAATGAAGCTGAATTTGAAGAACAGATGCAGCCGAGCAGGTGAGTTGAGGCTAAATCTGCTTTTGAGATGTTGCAGTTTTATAGAGGAAATTCATCACTTCACCCAGACCATATTGAATACAGGTGCTAGGTGATCAGCATGGAAATGTGGTCCACCTTTTCGAACGGAATTTCTATTCAACGTTCGGCATCAGAAAGTTATCGAATGAAGCTCCATCGGCTGTAGGTCTCGGCAAGAATGAGTAATAGCAAATGGGTGAAGCTGCAGTAGGTGTGCAAAAGTTGTAATTTATTACGGTGCGGGCACTGTGGAGTTTATTGTGACGATCAGTTGAATTTCTATTTCTTAGAAATGAATTAACCCGGTTGCAAAGTGGAGCAGTCCAGATGACCGAAATGATCACTGCGAAAAGATTTAGTCCGAGAGACAATTGAAAATTCGCTTCAGGTCAAGGGCACTGGATTTTGCCCAAGAAGATCTGAAAAATCCACGGTTTCATGCTGTTGGAAGTCAGAGTTTACGCGGAAGGACCCCAAAATAATTTCCTCCCGACATTGAACATTGGATACCTACAGCGACCAACAAGGACCTGGCATTCAGATTAGATGATGGATTTGAAGAAGGGATGGGACGACTTTCCTATTTATTATTTGGCATCCTATTGATTGCCAAGTGATCACGCACCGCAGCAGATCGTTAATTAACAGCAATTGATCGGAATGATCCGTTTGCGATCGATGATATAAGATTTCAGGAATCCAAACTACACTCGATTTTTGCCCGGTTTGCATTAAATCATGAAGCTTTTCGGAGTAGGTAATTTTTGATTACGAAATTGTGGAAAAGTTCGTTCAGTCCTGCCAGTTTTGGAACCCACTTTTGAAGAAAGGGAATTGGGAACTTCTTTCAGCTTTTGGCCGTTTGAGTTTGTTACAAATTCAGAAACTAAGAAAACTTTAACGAAAAAAACGATTCAGGATCCGCTTGGAGAAAGAGATTAAATTTAAATGGCAGAAATATTTCTAACCTATCCAAAGTTGGCGATACTCAGATTCTTTAGCCTCCCAAATCGAAAATCTAACCGCCACGCTTATTTATGTGGTTTCGGCCAAAGCAGCGGAAAAATCTTTATGAAAATCCGATGAATAGCAATTCACTTGTCAGTTACCATAGAGGGGAGAATCCAGCTGAAGAAAGCGGCAATTATACTTGCTACAATGGAAAGTAAGGGTGCTAACTCAAGATGGCATTTGCCTGGGATTTACGTCTATTACAATAATTTTCAGGTTGCCGGAGAGAATAAAGAGCGCTGTTTGCAAAGGCTTTATCATTCAGATTTAAAGGCCTATGACTGAAAGAAAAAGTGATTCTCCGTTCATGAAAACACAATAGTTTCTGCAGTTGAATGATCGAATGATCTTTTGAAAAATCTGAAAATCCAAGGGCAGTCCAAACCATGGGCTTAATTATGTAGATCCAGACGGAACAATTGGAACCATATGGATGCAGCTTTATTTGAGTTCACCACTTTATGAGTTGGAGGATTATCCAAGGCGTTCGAGAAGTAGTCGCAGTGATTTCATGATGCAGTAGTGATCAGTACGTTTTAGTGTGCTAAAGGATAAGCAAGATCATCTTAGCAGATGGACACCAAGGGACTTGAAAGGTGCCAATCGAATATCGGAAAGTTCCATGCAGGGATCAATTTGCGGATTCATCAGTGGGAAAAAGCCCATGACTATCATATGATGTATTCTGGGACCTTATACGTCGGAGGAAATTCATTTGAAAAATTCTCCCAACCCACCGCATTTTTTTTACTCGGGTTTAGATATTTTCTGGAGCAAGAATTCTGAAAAAAATTAGAAGAGTTGGTTTGTGGTAAAGCCTTTTGGTTGATCCGGAAGGAACTTTGGTTATTTATTTGCCTTTTATAAAAGCCATTGGTCTTTGGATTAATGAGGGCGGAAAATTTCCTACTTTGATTTACAAAGCTTTCAAAAAAGCGAATTTTCGAAAAGTTCAAATCAAGATCTTTTCCATTTCCATACCGGGAAATCTTGGACCTAAGTGGTATTAACCATGAATTTAGTGTTCACTCGGAATACTGGGAATGGATTTTCAGGATAATTCAGCGCAATTCTTTCCCCAATTGGTATTACGAGTCGAAATTTTCCTCGATGCATTTTCCAAGAGGGGTAAGTATTCGGGGGAAAGGCTAGGCTTTTGCGATAATCACCAGGAGATCGAACTCAATCAAGGTCATTTTGAAGTATGTAAACTCAGGGGCATGGTTCTTGCCTTCAAAAGTCTACCTTACTTTTATCCCAAAAGCGTTGGGTGGGTTAGTATTCGCCAAAGTTATTAACCAAAGGAAAGAATTTTTGAAATTTTTAAATTATTCAAAGCCTATGTTCGCTAACCTAGAAGGTAAAAAGCTTTCATCTCTTCT
>Ga0163217_1000611_pt1 | contig 16413 bp, 19 predicted proteins | sample SynspAceP_FD_185933 | JGI IMG/M metagenome (GOLD analysis project Ga0163217, IMG submission 185933) | Saline lake microbial communities from Ace Lake in Antarctica - Synechococcus sp. Ace-P (PacBio error correction) | ecosystem: Environmental > Aquatic > Non-marine Saline and Alkaline > Saline ... | reverse complement strand
CGTGACCTTGATCTTTGCCACGCTTGCCTTCGGCTTCGATGCGATCAAGATGCCCTGCTTTTTCCGCATCATCCAGGGCGTAGGAACAGCTCCTTGCCGACGTCAATGCGATACAAACGGCGGCATTGCGACAAAATACATGGCCAAGCCGGCGACAGTGGCTGAAAAATGTTTTACAAAGAGCGGCACACAGGCAGCGTGGCAAATATGGCAGCCATCGGAATCGGGCGTCCGGCCCAGATGCAGATCTTTGCCGTACGCAAAACTTGCTGCAGATCCGGCGAGCGGGGTTCAACACCCAATCGCCACGGGCTATGTCGTGAACTTCCTGAGAGCCCAGCACTTCACGGAATCCACTTCCAGGTATTTGAGGATCTTGCCGCGCAAGCGGCTATGGACGCTGGAATTCCTTGTCGCGAGCCTGCTTGGCACTTTGCCACCGGGGGCGGCCCCCCGGCGCCCCCAAGAATTTTTTTTTTTCAACCCCCCCCCCCTCGACCAGAAACAACTCGAGCGGCGGCTATCTGGCCAGCGCAGTCGGCCAGTTTTTGGCCGGGTAGTGCAGGCCCCTGAGTAATTGCGCTTGCGTTCAATCTTCTTGCCCGCCTTTGGGCGCCGCCGCATGGTTGATCGCCAACTCCGGCAATCTGCAGCCCGATGTCAGCATGCTGATTCAGCCACAGGGCTGGAAGGCACTCTTTGACCACACCAGAAACGAAGGCGGCGGACTCGCGGACGATAGCCGTTCCTTGGTATTGCCCGGAAAAATTGCGCGTCGGCCCATTTTCAGCGAGAGCACATAGACTTACCCGCTCCCAGACGTTCCTCTTGGCGCCGGCTTGACCACCGCGCGGCAGCAGATTGCGAAACCGCAGAACTCCGAATAGCTTCAGAAGGACCGGCCCGCAAGCCTTCAACGTGCAGTGGCCGCCCTGGGCGGTGGGGTCAGGTTAACGTAGCTGTTCCTGAATCAGTTCGCCGCCCTCCGGCAGCCACAGCACGGCCCAGGTCGACCGTTTCCTGCCGCGCCTTCAGCGCCCGGTGAAGGGCTCTTCGGCAGCTTGGGCACTCGGCGCAGGCATCCTCAGGTAATCGCGCAGCCCGTCCTCATACAGCCAGGTGTCGCTGCTCGCCGGGACTTGGACGATTCATCAAACTCGACCTTGAGACCCGGGGCAAGTACGCTTTTGGCCTTGAGCAAATGCCTTGAGCCGGCTGATTGCTGAATTGGGCGATCGGAAATAAAACTGGCCGGCCAGAGGTTGACCGTGGTGCCGGTTTTATTGCGCTTGCGACAGTGCGACCACTTTCCAGCTCGCTGACTTCTCGCCCGTGCTCGGAAGGCCTCGCGGTATTCCTGACCTTCCGGCGCACGCGCACGTTGACCGGCAAGCGACAGGCTGCGTTGACCACGGAAATACCCACCCCGTGCAAAACCCCCGAAAAACATATAGTTGCCGGAGAATTTTACCCCCAGGTTGCAGCCGGGGTGGGGGGGAAGATCAAACTCAACGCCTTGTAACACCTCTTCCGCATTGCATATCGAACACGGCATACGCACGGCCGTCATCTGAGACTTCCAGCGCGTTATCCGATGCAGGGATCACCGAGAGTGCAGCGCGCATGCCCAGCCAAGGGCTTCATCCACACTGGTTTCGATGACTTTCTGGGCCAGGTGGTTTGACGGGTGGTTCGGGTTGTACATGCCCGGCCGACGCACCGACAACCACTTGAGAACTTCCAGGCCATCCGGCGTTGTAAGTCGATTGGGGACATAAGCTTTGTCTGGTTTTCCTTGATTCCGGGGTGCAGAAGGGTTGATTCGTTCCTAGCTACAGCAGCGGCCAGCCGCATGGGCTGGCGAATATTCATCAACGGCAACGCCGTAGTATCTGCCTTGACCTGGGCTACGCATTGGCGACAGGACAACCGCCAGCGCGCTCAGTACCCGTTCGCGCCGGGATCGGCTGGAAAGCTCCGTCAGCAATCGGGAAAATGGCGGTTTCAACACGACCATCGTTCAATTACAGCCGCAACCAACGGTAGCCGGGGCCTGATTTGTGGTTGGGCAAAATCCTCGCTGGCGGGCGCAAACTGGATTGCAGGTCGATGGGCGAGGCAGGCAAGCGCAAAGCCACCGCGCTGCTGATTCAAAATGGCTGCGTGGAATATGGCCCCAGGGAGTATGACTCTGACCCGCGCATCAGCCTCAAAGCCGGGTCAGCAGCTCCGCCGCGTTCAAAGCCCCAAAGGGCCCACCAGCCGCAACTATTCGAGACCGGATTGGTTGGTGCAGGACAGACCATGACCAAACGTTCGTCGGCGCCGCCAGTGCGCTCCGATGATGTCAGCGCTCGCTGGGGCAGGAGATGCCCGGGCTCACGGGCGCAGAATAGTTCGAGTTAAAGCAGTACAATCCGCCAGTTCCCGGTATTCCACCCATTTTCGCGGTTCAGTCCCGATGGGCCTGGCCCGACCTTTTCATCAACGCGGTCATCATAGTCCGGCGATCAATGACTGGGGGCGGCAGCCGGCCCCATGGCGCCGCAAAGCGTTGGTTAACCAACCCGCGCTGCCGTCTGAGTGATATCACCCAGTGGGCCAGCACCAGGTCGATGGCTGGCAGTTCGCGAGCACCAGAATCAATTACCGCCTGCAGGCTTTCAAAAGTATCCAGGCCGGAGCAAATTGCGCCGCATCTTGCGTACAGATGGCTATCGGTCAGTTTGCACGACCAGACATGATCCGTTTTGAGGTTGTTACCGGTGACTAGCATTGATTCACCTGCTCCTGGTCCATATGCTTGGGGTCTATAATGGCAACTGGAACAACAGAGATCAGCGGACTGCATCCACAGGCTGGCGCACGCCGAAGTTCTGCACGGGCCAAAGTCAGCGGCTGGATATACAGGATTGCGCCACTCTGCCATTTACTGCTTGGCAATAAAAGCCGCCATTCGCCAAGGAACTTGATTGAGCTTGGAATTTTTCATCCGGCTGGAGGCATTTTTAGCCTCGTTCGGATGAAGGTAGGACCCCCGGCGAAAACCGGACGACGATTGAGGCCGCCACGACCTCGCCATACCGGCCCATGATAGAGCCGCACTTCCATGCTCGGCGGCGCCAGCCATTCGTGGCTCACGCTGGTGGATTAAGCTGCAAACGTGGATCGTGTAGCGACACGTCCAACACCTTCATCTCGAATCTGGTGCTGGCCATCCCTGCGCGTCGACGTGCAAGCGGTGTTCGCTGTGTTCATGCATACCGGCATCAATTTCAGCAGCGCAGTAAATTGGTTTCGCATACCGACCTGCAGGGCTGATCAGATCAAACCCGGTAAGCGCGGTTTGCGACGGGCATCATGGGCTGATCCCTGCCTGTGCTTGCAGAGATCGGCGTTTCATCGCCAACCATTGCAGGGCATAAATGCGGCGCATTATCGATCAAGCCCTGCTTGCATTGGCCTCAATTGGCGTCAGGCCCGAGCCCAACCACCGTTCACGCGGAATATTCCTCGCCTATTCCTCCAGGCCCATGAATTACCACCAGCGCCGCGGCTATTCGAACCAACGCGCAAAGTGAGATGAACCCGCTCGTCCTGCCACCGGCGAGGGAAAGGAAAATAAGCGGGTGATCGGCAGCAGCTGCCTGAGCGTCAGACCAGCCTTCTTCCTGCGCCTCGCGATGTTTTGGGCCACCTCTTCAGGCAGTTCATCCTTGTCGATCAACCCCGGCAAATCAACTCCAATAAGCCCAGGGCCTCTCGCTTTTATCCAGCGCACCAATTACGCATCTGCTCAATGAGCCACGGGACCTTGTCTTCCCAGGGTTCAGTAGGCAATACGCAGACCGCATCATGGCGTACGGAACAGCTCACGCCGTAACTCGGTGGCCCCAGCCGCCATTGAAACAGGCGATTGCCGTTAGCGTCAAGCACATCCAGCGGTAAAAGCCCTGAAATCCAGGCCTCCCGGTGGATGATTCTCAACGTCGGGGCGGGTGAATTACTTCAAAATCGTGCGGCCCCCAAAGGTAATTCAAGTCGCGGATTCCGAATGGATCCAAGCACTTAACTCGCACAACCTTTCGGGGTCTACGCAAGCTTGACAGAGAGGGGCTTTCAGACCTTCTGATACAACTGCGAGCCGGTTGGAACGAAACTCCCGGGACTGGCCTTGCATGCCTCTCACCGCCACATCGACGGGCATCGATGCGCTGCGCAGCGGCATAATCACGGACTTCCTGTGGTGATTTCATCGAGCAGAACTTCGGGCCCGCACATCGGCAGAAGTGCGCGACCTTGGCCGACTTCTCGAGGGTCTTTCATCGTGGAAGGCTCGGGCCGTATCCGGATCCCAGGGCCCAGGTGAACTGATCCTGCCAGCGGAAAACATCGAACCGCGCCTTGCTTCAGCGCATTATCGCGGATCTGCGCCCCAATGCCCCTTGGCCAGCACAACCCGGCGTGAGGCCAGCAATCTTGTAGGTAATGGATTTGCGGTCTTGACGTCATCCCTATTCGGCAGCCCAGATGCTCCTTGGGATGTGACATAGCGAGCATCGCGCAACCAAAACCAAGCGATCATCGCCGCACCAATACCCGAGGTAATGTGATCGTAAGCTGGGAGCATATCGGGGTTCAGCGGCCCCAGGTATAGAAAGGCGCTCGTCGCAGCATCAGTTGCTTGTCCATATTCTTCCTGATTCAGTTGCATCGGCACATGCCCGGGGCTTCGATTCATGCATTGACATTCCGTGCTTCCAGGCGCTTGGTCAGCTCGCCGAGGCGTTTCCAGCTCGCCAAACTGGGCTTTCGTCGGTTGCATCGGCATAGAGCCCGGCGCAGGCCGTCGCCCAGCGAAGAAGGACAATCGTAGGCCTTCATGATCTCGCAGATATCTTCGAAATGCGTATAGAGAAGTTTTCCTGGTGATGGCGCGAGAACCATTTGCCATGATCGAACCGCCGCGGGAAACGATGCCGGTTACGCGCTTGGCGGTCATCGGCCATAGCGCAGCAGCACCACCGGCATTGGATTGGTGGAAAATAGTCCACACCCTGTTCAGCCTGCTCAATCAGCGTTGTCACGAGAAGATCTCCCAGGTTCAGATTTTCCGCGACGCATCGGACCTTTTCAACGCTTTGGTAAATAGCACGGTTGCCAATCGGCCAACCGGCGAGTTGGCGGTGATCCATTCCCGGGTTTTCATGGATGTTCTTGCCGGTGGACAAGGTCCATCACCGTGTCGAGCCCCAGCGAATTGCCCCAGGTCATTTTCTCGACCTTCTTCCTCTATGGAAGAGCCCAGGGCCGGAGTGCCGATATGCGTTGATCTTCACCCAGGAAGTTGCGGGCCGATGATCAATCGGCTCCAGCTTCCGGGTGATTGATGTTGGCCGGAATGATGGCCCGGCCACCCGCGCCATCATCACGACGAACTCGGCCGTAATTCTCTTTCGGAATGCTCGCACCAAAACTGTGACCGCATGCTGAGCCTCAAGTAACCCAGCTTCACGCGCCGCCTGCAGCTTCATGTTCTCGCGGATGCGATGAATTCCATCTCGGGCGTTAATGATGCCCTGCCGCTAATGGCATCTGCTGACATTGCCGCCCAGGCAGGTGCCCGGCGATGGATTACGCACATGGGCAAAGCGGCATATGATCGAGGCGCCGCATCGCCAGTACGCGCGCTACCAAACTCGGAGCTGAGCCCAGGGAGTTCTCGGTATCGCGCGCTCGATCGATCCAGGCCCGCGCGCACATCGCCCAAGCCCGGCCACGCAGATCAATATTTGCCTCAGAGTCGGAATAGGGCCCAGAGGTGTCGTAAACCAGGACCGCGCATTCTGTTCGCCACCCATGTCGGGTGGGCGTATCGCCGAGGCTGATCTCACGCATAGGCCACGCCGAATTATCCGGCCGTGAGCCTGTTCACGTAGATTTGCGAGAACCGGGAAAAGGGTTGCGGTTAGCGGCGCTATCGCGCCTTTTTTTGGGGGGGGGGAAAAAAAAAAAAAAAAAAAAAAAAAAAAAAAAAAGGGGGGGGGGGAGGCAAATTTGCGCTATCGGGTAAACGGCTATTCATGATGTTGCTCCACTGCGGGTAAGTTGCAGGGAACGAAACGGCGTACCACACTGCGGACCACGGAGCTGGAACTTGCAGCGGGTGCTTATCTCGATTTCCTTACGCCGCGTTACTAACCGGTTCAGGTTCAAACGGGTATTATCTCAGGCCCGGGCAACAACGCGCAGGCACCCCGTCAGATTGAAGCGCCAGTTTAATGACCCGAAAAGCGGCGCTGCTAAGCCACGCACTCTGCTCGCGACAGCCAATGAAAACCACTTTTGTTCCCATGCACGCCCCAAGCATTGCCTTGACCGCCAGCTTGCTTCTTGTCTTAGCTTCGGCTGATTATTCCATTCATGCGAAGGATTTATGCATCGCTGGCGCCCCCTGTTGTTGGCTGTTCTGGCTGGCTTGGCCTGTCGGTCCAGGCCATGGCCAAGACCGATTCTGCTCACCGTCATCAGGAAGCACTGGCCCAACAGCGCCGAACCTGGCAGCAGCGCAAAGGCGATGCCCTGGCCCGTCAGGAGGGTACTGCCGCAGACCCGTGCGCTGTTATTGCCCAACGTAGGTGTTGGCGCGACCGGCGTTGCCCGCAAGCGAATTGATTTGTCGAGGGTGCGGGCAGTGACTCCTACACCCACCGACTACTACAGGCAAGCCTGACCCACCGCCTTCTATTCCGGGCCCGCAACGCTGGTTCAACTACCAAGCGGCAAATCCGCTTTGAAGCGCTCAAAGCGGCAGGTTGAGGTTTTCCGCTACCAGCAGATAATCTGATTTCTGGAAGTGGCCGAAAGCCTATTTCCAATGTGCTGCGCGCCATCGGGACAATTTTCTGGCCAGCGACCGCGCCGGAGGAAGAAGCCTTTGAGCGCCATGCGTGACCAGGCCCGTGAGCGGGTTGATGTCGGCTGTCGGCACGTACCGACTGTACTTTGGGCACTGGCGGGTTATGACAGCTCCGCGCCGCACGTCTGACGCACAGACAACCTCGACGTCAGTATTCAGGCGTTGACCGCCTGACCAACCGCGGACTATGACGACCTGATGGGCATGAGCCATGATCTTGCCTATCCTGCCGCCCACAACCCAACGATCTGCAGCAATGGGTGACCACCGGCCGCAGCACAAACCTGAACCTGCAAGCCACTCGCTTTGCCAATTCACCCAGCGCGTCAGAGACCTTGCGCAGCAGCCGCTCGGCCTTTTACGCGCCGTCGGTCGACGCCTTCGTGCGCTTATAACACTTGGTGGCGGCGCCGAATTCGGTAATCAGGCTGCAGGCGAGGCTGGCGAGATGCCTTACCCGCGCGGTAATGATAACCGAACTGACCACGCTTCGGCGTAGAACTGACCATGCCCTGTTTCACTGGCGGCGCGACAAACAGTTCCGCGTGCGTGAGTTCAGGCTACCGGCTGACGCAAGGGCCGAGCATAACAGCGAGGCACAATTGGCGCCGCGTTGGGAAAGCACTCGCAACTGTATCGCACCGTGAACTCCAGCGTTGGAGAAGTCGAATGCCCGGCGCAGGCCATTATCTCTGGCAAGGCAGCCCTGGATGCAACTCAGACGGGGTTACGAAGTTGGTACACAATGTGGTCGATGTACTGGAAGCCCAGGCGCAACCGTTCAGCGCCGTACGGCGGACGTACAACACCGTTGCGCTACAACTACATCATCGACAACCTCAGCCTGAAGCAGGTCCGCCGGCACACTCGCCCGGGAAGACCTGGTTGATCGTCACGCTGGCTTGAACCCGGACTTCGACCCGGATCGTGACTTCATCCCGCCGTTTACTGAAGAAAGGGCCGAGCGCATGTCGCTGGGCGTCAGTCCTTCTTCCGAGAAGAGCAGCCACGATATGCGCAGCTCGTTCTAACAGAAAATCCAGCAAGACAGACAAACAAAAGCCGGGGCAATGCCGGCTTTTGTTTGTCTATTGCATCCGCTACTTGAGCTGGGTTGGCAATTCCATGCAGGAGCCTTCCAAAGCCACCCTGATTATCCTGCACCACGGTCTTGCCAGCAGCACCGGGACGGCGCGCCTCACCGGGCTGGTCCAAGCCATTTTGACTACCGCAAAGTGGCTACGTCTTGACATCGCGGAACCTGGCGCAGGAGCCCCTGCGCCTATCAAAAGCAGTTGAACTGATTTTCGGCAAAGTTTATAGCGGCTGCGGCCGGAAATTGATCGGCAAACCCAAGGCCGCAGGGCTCCCAGATAGTTATGCCCACCCGTGGCGACCAGAGAGCACAACAAAGGCCACATCTGCGGGCAGCATTAGAACATCATCGCTCGTCCCATGCTGTCGCCGAGAACACCTGATCGGTTGCGTCGGGCTATTTCCGCTGCTGCGGGTGACCAACGGGCATTCCGGCTTTCCGATTAGGCTCGGCCACCTTCATCAAGCGTCGGGGTGGCCGTGGCACGAGGACCAAATAACGCCTCAGGGCTGGGATGCCAGCACTGTTGGTGGGCGCAAAGGCACCTGCTCATCCTTCCAGCGTGGGGCCGCCGCGGATCCAGGGACCGGGCGATCGCCCCAACTGGCACGCAGCTGCACGCCCTGTCTGGATTTGCGGATCAGGATGCAGATCAAATTTGATACTGCCGGTAATTCTGCATGGAGCCTTTCTTCACCCCAAGCCGTTCAAAGCGCAGGCGCCTCGGCCTCGGGTTTTGCTACCGCGACCCCAGTCCAGGGGAGGCAAACATTGGCTCCACTAGCCAACTGATGCGGGCGGTTAAACCTCGGGCAGAAACGCTTCTGACAGGCGGAGCATTGGCCAGTACCAAGAGGCACTCCTGCCGCTTTAGGCTCGCGTACATGTTTCGGCCACAGCTCGCGTCTTCATGATTGATGCCCGTTTGCCGGGGCTTTAGTCGTTGATATAAGCGGCGTTGCAGCCAGGCAAGTCATAGGGGGAGATAGCATGGCCGACCTTCAGCACCAAACAGCTTGCGGACTGCTCGGAACCGGTCGGCGTCATGCAAACTGATCGTCACGGGCAAGGGCTGGGGTAGCGTTGACATTTGCCGCACCAGCGGCGCAGCCGCAATCGCCTCGCCCACCGATACCGCATAGAACCAGACCCCCGAGGCAGATCGCCGCCCACGGCAAAAACGTTCATTGCCAGCGCGAGATAAGCTGCGCCTTGCGAGCACGGGATATAACAGACGCAAGGCAACACCACGGCATGCACAGGATTTAAAGATGAGACGTGTTAAAAACGTGTGGGGACATGATAGCGCCTCAAGAAGCGACAAGGGGACCCCTTCAGGTGCGGAACTCATAGTTAGCAGAATGTTGACCGCAGGGGCTTGGGCAGTGTCTCTATACTAGGGCTCCTTCAAGCTCAAAAGCGCGGAGCATATGAGTACAACCCTGGAAACCGATATCGCATCCTTTGGGTGCGGATCGCGGCATATGGCTCAACGCGCGGCCTGCGCAGCATGGGTTACAGCACTCGCGATCGAACGCGGCGCACTGGGTGGGAGGTCCAGCAGTGGTAAATCCCAGGGGATCATCCACGGCGGTACCAATACGCACTGACGGGGCAAGCTGACGCAGGCCGCGAGGGCCATTTTCGCCATGCCGGCCGTGGCGGGCCTGCCTTAAGGGTGTGTGAGCTGGACCTGCGTGGCGTGCGGTCTGCTGTCGGAGCACCATTACTGTTGGTCACCCGGCACCTTGATCAGCAACCTGGCCGGTTTTTTCGCCAGCAAGGCCCTGCAGCGGCCGGGTTAGATGCGGTCAAGGCAATGACCTGCCTGCGGTATTGCCACCCGGCTTTCAAGGGCAAGGGTCTACCGTTTGGCAGAGTTGGTCCATGGACGTCCCGATGTAGTTCAGGCGCCTGAGCGAATTGGCCCGGGGATAGCCTGCGTGGCAGGGACAGGCGGCCGCAGTCGGCGCCGCGAAGATGGGGCAGCGTGGACAAGCATTTCGCGGTTCAACGGGCGCAAGAGCAAGGCGCAGCGTTTACATTCTCACGCCGGCGAAGGTAATTGAGGGGCTGTTTGCAGGACTGGGGGCGTTTCCCAACCCGCAATGCAGCGCAGGCCCTTGCAGATGGTGCTGGTCAAGGGCGCCCATTTACCGCCGCCTCTACGGCCATGTTTGGGGAAGCAGCCCAAGCCTCGCATGACTGTTCCACTTACCCACCCTGCGCGATTGGTCAGTGGTGCTGCGTACCTGGGCGGTGAGCTGGCGAACAGGGGCGTGATCTCGCACCGGATTGCGCTGGTCCGCCGCGCGCAGCAGGGAACTTGCCGAGCTGCTGCGGTGGCATAGATCTGCGCGACTGTCACTGGACCACACTGCCGGTCAAACCGCGCTAGGACCCGCTCAAAGCGGCGCACCAGGGGCCCGATACCGCCCTATGCTGCAGCCGTTCAGAATGGTGCTTTGGTCACCTGCCCACCAAGCTGGCATTGGCTTCCGGACCTTGAGCGACAGCGCCATTCGGCCGGCACTGCAAAACAACAGGGATCAAAGCCTGCCTTAACGATGATTACAGCGGCTTATGCCACGTCCAAAGGTTGCATGTACCGGTTGGGGATATCTGCTTCCAATGAGCACCTGCATGCCACACGGCCATTTGGCAATACCGGTTCTGAGCGTTTCGCCGTTAGCTGGGTACGGTCAAACTGGGGCGCAACCAGGGGCGTTAAAATACAACAGCAGTTCGAAATTGCCGGATGACAAGCAGGGCTCCGAGCTACTCGCACTTGGCGCAGGACCTTGGCATTACCTGATCAGATACCGCACGGCTTACGCACGAGTGAAAGAGGCGGCTGGGGCTCACTCCTGGCTGGTTCGCGTCAGGAATTGGATTATCTGCACGCAAGGTCGGCGAGGAATTCGAGCAGGGGCAATTCGCATTTCGACTTCAGCGCTGCACATACCGCCGCTCGTAGAGCGCTCGTTTGAAAGCACCTGCGACGGAGTACTTCGACCTGGTGCTGTGCATTTCATGGTCAGATCTCGGACGTACTTGAACGCCGAGGTCTACCCCGCCCTGGGCGCAACTCAAGCAGCAGGGGCCTGATCCGCGCCTTCGGGTTTTTCCGGCGAAGGACGGTAGAAGGCGGCATGCGCGCACTTGGAGACCGGCGACTGCGCCATGGTCACCTATATCTGCAGGACCAGAGCGAGCGCCAGGTACTGGACTTTGCCCTGTCACCACAACAAGGGCATTCTGATCAAAAAAGCGTTTGCCAGCGGCACCTTTGCCTTCGGTTAATGACCCGGCGCAAAAGAGCCTGGAGTTGGTCTTCGCTCACCCCGCGGTGGCTACCGCCATTATCGGCACCATAAACCCCGGCATCTCACGCAGAATGTCGCCAGGCGCGCTCAAAGGTGCTGGGTTAGCTTGTAAATAAGAGGGAAGTGCATTGTCGCGCATCATTGCCCGAAAGAATCCGGTGATTTTCAAGACCCAGGCCATTTCACGTTAAAGGCCAGGGCCCGGAAAAGTACTTTTATACCCCTGTCGGCAACCCGCTGGGCTTTGCCGGACATGCAGGAATCTACGGCAAACCGGTTACGTGAAAGACCCCGAATCCATTTGAAGCTACCGTGCAATATGGGCGATTAATCAGTTGGACCTGAGCCGACCTCGAGCAAGGGGCCGGACTTTCGCGGTATGATTCGCCAGGGACCGTGTAGAGCAGGACGATAACGTACTTCAAATGAGTGCCGGCTATTGTTACCCGCCACGAACTGCGCGTGCCCCTGCTCACTTGTGGATGACGAAATGCCGAAGAGTCCTGCTTTGAAAGCACCGCGGCTGGACTGCAAGGGCGCTACATGGAAACCTGGCTGCCCACGGCCCTACTATCAGCCTCAATTTGAGCAAGCGGCACTCTTATCAGTTTGACACCCCATCGATGGTGCAGAGGCATTTCCAAGTGCTATGTGCCGTGAGTTACACCTTGATTCGAACGTCGCGCGCTTACGTGCATTCTGCCAACCAATTCTTGCAACTGGTGTAAACTCCATGCAACTGGAGCTGCCAGAAAATTGCCCAGGCCTGGACCCATGTTGCATGCGGACGAACAATATGGATACCGAGAAAGACCAGCTTACTGGTGGAGATGAAACTAACCAGGCGCCCGGAAATTTTCTCGCGGAAATGAAGCGAGGGTGGCGACCGGCAGTTGTTCAGCCTGGAACAGGGTGAACTGTGCCACGCAGGCCCAAGAATATCTGGTTGAGCGAAAGCCTTGCTTCACGCTAAACCGGCTGCGGTGATCGAAGACCGCGCTAGCCAGTGGCCACGAGGTCTCGCTCGCCTGTAAAGCCGATATTGAGCCTGCCGAGCACCTGTTCAGCCCTGGTTCAGGCTAGCGTAAGGCTCGGTTCAGGCCAGGTTCAGGCAACATGTTCTCCGTGTTCACAAAGAACACCTACGGAGAAATACCATGAAAAACACCCTGAAATTATTAGCTGCCGGGCCACTACCCTCGCATTCGCCAGCGTTATCAGCTCACCGCCGCTGAACAACTTTTTGTTGGGGCTGACGTGGGGCGAAACCCAGCAACAAACATTCAGCGCTCCGGCAAGCCTCAAGCAAGAACTTGCCCGATTCAAAACTTTGATCGTGTGATCGACAACAGCAGCACCTGGGGCCTTCGTTGCCGGGCAGCAGACCGAACTGTCGCTACTACGCCACTACGAGGAACCAATCAGGCAGTTTCCGGACCCCTTTTCAAGCTGCGTCAGGCAGAATCTTCTGGGTAGCTATGACGCCTTCATCCGGTAGGCGAGCGGACTAACCTGTTCGCGTGCTTACCCCCTTGGGTCTGATCAAGCTTGGCAGGAATACTGACCGGCTTTAGCGCGACAGCGATATCGTTACGCAGCGGGCTTGCAAGCAGGGCTATTGCACCAGGTCGCGAATACCAATGCGTCAGTTTGAATGGCTTACCGCTACCTGCGCAGCAACGCCAGCACCAAGTTGACCCCGCGCGGTGACAGCAACCTGGGCTCACTGGATCTGAAAAGCACCGCGAACCAGTTCTATATTGGTTGCGTGAACTACAAACTTCTTAACCCGTATAATGGAAACCTGCCTGAACCTTCAATGGCAGGTTTCATGCGTTGGCTTTGGCCAGGACTTAGCGGAAAAAGGGGGACAGATTTTATTTTTCGACTCTCGCCTGCCTTGACCCGCATCTCAAGCCGCGCGCCGGTAATTCGCTCATATTTCATCGACCCGGAATTCGAACCCCTCCGGTCAGTTTGCACCGGTTTACGCTTCACCGACATTAACCGTTTAATTCGTTATTCTGGAATACCGGCATTCAGAGAACTGCTTCATACTTGCCTCCTGTCGTCCAGGCTTCGTCGGTGGACAGCTGTTTTTTTCGTAACAAGGATGGCACATCAAGCCAGGTCACTAGGGGCGAACACTGCTCCTGCTGACGGGAAGCTAGGATCCAAGGGTAATCGCGCTGCCCGCTCAAACCATTCTCGCCCTCACGGCGTTAGCTCTTACTGTATCGGATAACACCGCTAGCAGGGTGGATTCGCTATCATGATGGTGGACTTTGTAACGTTCCTTCCCACAAAGTACCAAAGAGCGGTCCTTCAGTCTATTTGCGATAGCGGGTAGCCCTGGCGGGCAATTGGCTTTCATGAACTGACCAAGGCCCCAGCTTGCGCTTTCCGGCAGACCAACAGAATGGCACATGGTTGGTCATCAGACACCATGCATTAGAGCTTTATCACCAAAATTGCACGTTCAGGCTCTCTGATGTCCGTTCAGGTAACGCTCGAAATCATTCCGGCGCAAGAAAAACACTACCTTTGGCGATTATGGCCTCGCTGCACAATATGTTGCGGGTAGTTCGGCAGTACCATGCGACCCAATCCTGGGCATTCTAGAAACTCCTTAAAATAAAAATCTGTCCCCCTTATTTCCGCCCCTATTCCGAATTTCATATTACTGTCCCTATTCCGATAGTTTCCCCTATTCCGATAGGACTTGTAACGTCCTTCCCACAAAGTACAGAGCGCCCTTCACAGTCGATTTGCGAAGCGGGTAGCCCTGGCGGCCAAGCTTCATGAACATTGGACCAAGGCCAGCTGACGCTCTTTCCGGACAGGCACCAAACAGATGCACATTGGTTGGTCATCAGACACAGCATAGAGCTTTCTATTACCAAAGGTTGACTTTCAGCTCCTGATGTCCGTCAGGTAGCGCTCGAAACATCGGCTGCAGGCAAACACGTCCTGGCGATTATGGCCTCGCTGCAACAATATGGTGCGGGTTAGTTCGGCAGTACATGCGACCCATTCCTTGGGCATCTAAAAACCTCCTTAAAATAAATCTGTTCCCTTTCCCCCCTAGTCTTGTCGGCTCTATACTGCCCCCAATAAACGTGGAAATGGATCTTTGAGGGGAAAAACCAATCTCCACGTTGCATTACGCAATTGCATTGAACCCACTTTTTCTTCAAATCCCGGTCCCGCAAGTTTCATGAAACAGGAGCCTCCTTTACATCCCAGCTTTTTAACCTGCTTCAGTTGATCCAGGCAGGAAAAAACCGCTCATTTTACTCCTTTGGCGATTGAAAATTCCCTCTATAAACTTCCCAGTTACACTCATTCATTGTCTTATCCAAGAATTATCAATTTTGAATCTTTCGGAAAATAGACCTGACTGCCACGCCAACCAACCCACCTTGGAGGAGCAGCCACGCCTTCAAATACTTAGTACCTATTTAGGAACTTCGATTTTGACCACGTTTGTGGCGGTTGTTTCCCCACTGGGGACTCCAAGCGCTGTCAACAATCGACTGAACAGGGGCCTGCTGGCTTTTGTCGCTGTCCAATACCCGCCTAACTCCTGCGCCGTCCCACCATAACACGGATTTTATAGCGTGGTCGGCTGTTGATGTAAACAACCTCTGAGTAGTACCGGCTACGGATGTGTCACTATCCTTTAGGTATGAGACCTTTGATTCGTAGGCCCATACTGAGCAAATTACTGGCTTGTCGCTTTTCCCCACCTACCCGCCCCAAACGGCTCAGCTCGACTCGTCGCGACAAATTGTAGCGCAAATTCCGTTTTCCATTTTGTTTTCCACGTAAGCGCGCTTTCATTATACCTTGAGCCGATGTAGATAGGCTTGTGGTTTCCGTATCCTTCTTTCCGCCTGCCAGGAAGTCACCCACGGCAAGATCAATGCCTGCTGGCAGCGGCGGCAATTCAAGCGCTACTTGTCCCAACATGGTACCTGTAAAGTCATCTTAAAGCGCCCATGTACCAACTCGTTTGAGCCTTTGAACCATTTCAATCACGGCAGATTGGTGGCCTGCTAATCCACCGAAGGATGTTCCGGATTAGGTTCTGTCGGTCTGAGTAAATTTGAGGTTGGCGTGTAGAAACTGTTTTCTGTTCAATTCGCCGATGCTGACCAGCCACTTTCAGATAGTGTGCATACATCAACGAATCACTTGACGCCTTCTTGCATTGATTGCTGTGATAGCTTCTGCAGCACGCCATGTTCTCTTCCGGGCTGTAAACCCTGTTCGGAATCAAGGATCTTCCGGCACGTCGGGCCTGTCGGTGGCTACATCGTACTGATGCGCCAGGGGGCGCGAGCGCAATACCTAGATTGTTCGCAGGGAAGTGGGCTTCATCCAGGATCACCCTTGAAGATTCCCGATGGACCTGGCGGAAAAAAACTGTTCGTCAAACAAAATAGGCTTTGGGGCTTCGGCCAGACGACGTTCGGCCCTCCGCTCTGCTGATTGCCGAGCTCTTTCGGCCAACTCGTCAGCTTGGCCTTTATCCGGCTGGACCTCTTCCGGATTGCAGCTGCCGGTTATACTCGCCGGTAAGCATTCTTTCGGCCAAAACTCAGCGCCTTGGCGTAATCGCCACCCGTCGCCGTGGCAGCGCGCATTGCCGATCAGTTGCGAAACGGCCAGCTCCCCAGTGGGTTTCGGTCGTCCATTGATCCCAAAAATCCAGGGGGGGACAGACGCTCGATAAGCGCTTTCATTGGGCGCACCGGCTAGCGCCCCCCGCTTGCGGAAGTCGCCGCCGGTCGGCTTTCGCTTAACATCCACCGGGACCAATCGCATGTAACGCGATTTTCTCGGGGGGAACTGCGTCAAAAAGCAAAAACCAATTAGTCGATTCGGGAGTTTAGTCGCCCCACGGGGCATTAAAAGCAAAAGCGGCTTGCAAAAACAGATGGTGTACCTTAATTGGTCCCAGTTTTTTTTTTTTTGCCGATTGGAGGTTGGTTCGCCCCAGGGGCTTTTTTTGCCGCCCATTTTATCCGTCGTTCTTGTTGGCATCCTTCTGTCTTTTTTTCCCCTTC
>Ga0163217_1037480_pt1 | contig 16419 bp, 23 predicted proteins | sample SynspAceP_FD_185933 | JGI IMG/M metagenome (GOLD analysis project Ga0163217, IMG submission 185933) | Saline lake microbial communities from Ace Lake in Antarctica - Synechococcus sp. Ace-P (PacBio error correction) | ecosystem: Environmental > Aquatic > Non-marine Saline and Alkaline > Saline ... | reverse complement strand
GAGGCGATGGCCGCCCAGGTGGAGCGGCGATCATCCTGCCTCTTTCGAACCCCCACCCATCTGGCTGAGGCCAGGTCCCGGCGTATTTCTGTCTGGCCTGGACCGCGCGGCGCGCCCTGGTGGCACCGGCGAGCCCCCTGTCGCATCCGGTGCAGGTCGAACGGCGCGCCGGAAATCGGTCAGTGCAACTAACTGGCGTTCCTGTTCCCCGGACTGTGTTTCGCCTGCGTGGCGGTGGTTGCAGCCCGCGAGGTGAGTGAGGCGGATGTGGTGGCCGGCCTTGAAGCCCTCGGCTCCAGCGCATCCCACCAGCACGGATCCGAGCCCCGGCTTATGCCCGGAATTCCTTCACAGGTTGGCGGCGGATGGCCAGAGCCGTGGCGGAAGCCGAGCCATCGCGGCGGTGCAAAGGCGGGGCCTGGCCCGCCTGGCCGACAAAACAGCCGAGCAAGCGATCGAACGGCTGGATCAGGCCACCTGGGACCCCAGTTATCGCCCGTTGAAGGCGATACTGAGCAAAAAAAGCTGGCGCCAAGGAAGCCAGAATCCTCTGAACGCCCGGCTTGAATCCTTGAAAACAATCAGCCTCACTCGGATAGCTGACACAGAGCAACGCGTAAGCCCTGGGCAATTGATCGCTCATCGAGGAAGCTCATCATCGGATTGATCCACGCTGCCCGAGAGAATCTTGCCGGCACAGTGGCTTTGCAGGCTCCGGCCCGGCAGGAAATTAGGGCAGGTCGATGCCCCTGCTCTTCGGCGGCACGAGCACGTACTGGTCGTCGCGGGACAGCTGAAGCTTTTGCGTTGTCCAGGGTGATCGTGAAGTGAGTCATGGCCGGGATGCTGCGGAAGAAGTCTGTCCTGATAGGAAGGGCCCTGGCGCTGGCGGGGTTTGTGCTTCGTCACAGCCAGGGCGGGGCGGGGCTCCCATGTGGTGGCATGGAACAGCAAGCCGGCCCCAGTCGCTTGCATTGCCACACCCCTGGGCCCGTTTCAATAGAGGCCAGCTCGTTGAAGGGTACGTGGTCAGGGTGCTGGTCCCGGGGGAACGACGGAGTCAGGAGCAGCGGGTGGCCGCCTCGCCGGAGACGGTTGCGCCCCTGCTCGCCACAGGTGTGAGGTGGCGTGGAGGAGGCGGGCCGCGGCTGGCGGCTGGATGCTCAGCGCCGCACGCCCTGACGCCGAGCGTACCTGCTTGCGCCGTTGTGCCGAGTGGGTCTGCCCGGAAAGCTGGAGCCAGTGGCCGATGTGGCCCTCTGCGTGCCAGCCCCCCCCTGCCGCAAATCCGATGGCGGCAGCGGCGGCCTCCGAGCGGCTGCGCTGGGCTCCTGCTGTCGGCCTCTGCTCATCCCTCACGCCAACGTGCCATTGATCGATGCGCGGTTGAGCGCCGGGTGGGCGTCTCGAACCATTGCCCTGAGCTGCTTGCCCCGCCATCAGCCGCGGCCAGTCGATATCCGGTAACGTGCTCTCGTCGCAGGCCAACATCGCCGGGTATTAGGCCGTAATCGTTGGCTGACTGGCCGCCGCGTGACCTGAACCGATTCGCCTGTCCTTCCCCATGCTGCTGACGGCGCGGGGCCTCATGGTCACCGATTCCACGCCTCGCCAAGCGTACTGTCTGGCGCGGGTGGCACGGCTTGTGCAGGCCGTGGCACCGCCCGCCGCCTCGGGCGCGGTGGTCAGGTGTCTGCGTTGCGTGGCGGCCGCCAGGCGAGCAACGGTTCAGGAGTACAAGTCCGATCCGCTCTCGAGGGTGATCCGCCCGCCCTCACGCCTTATCACATTACACTATCGTCGTACTCGTAGCTCTGTCTCACTGTGCGCGACCAGACACTGTCACGACAGTGCTCACGGTCGCGTGAGAGAGCGCGTTGGCTATGCCGCAGCGGCGAGGGCTTCTCCATCCCCTGGGAGGCGCAGCGCACAGCAGCTGACCCTGCATCTTCGTTGGCCGGAAGGCCGTGCGGGTGATCACCACCGCCCAGTTGACCAGGGACGCCCCGCTCGCTGACTGACTCACCACGGAGGATGCTGGTCCGGCCCTGCGCCCGGTGCTGGTGGTGTTGGATCTGGCGGGTGTTTTTCAACCGGCTGGCAAACTTGCGCTGCAGCCAGCCCGATGGCACCGTGGAGATCGGCGGGGAGGGATCATCGGCGCCTCCACCTGTCCCTCGCCCACCGCGAGTTCCTTCACCACCGGCCCAGTGCCCTCTATACTCCCGCCGAAATCTGGGTTGGGCGTGCTGGGAAAACCCTGCTCGCCGATGAGCCTGACACTCAACCCCGAGATCTTGCTCGATCCTGCGCTGATCACCCACCGGCGGGCTACTGCCGCCGCCAACCGACCTCTGGCCGTTCGCTTGAGGAAGGTGGTGGCGATGAGTGGTGAGATCGGCCTTTTCCCAGCCCCTCTGGGTGCCGGTGCTCGGCAGCCTGCTCGGCCTTGGAGCTGATTCGGCAATGGTCCCGCCCACGCTGCACCACCGCCGTGATGTCGGGGGGCGAAACGCGGAATCCAGCAGGCATCACCCTGCTGGCGCCCTGACGCTGATCAGCAGTACGCCAGCCGCCCTAGCGGGCGGTGGGTGCCGTGGCGCTCGGCTCGCCCTGTTCAACGTCGGTCGGCGGCTTTCCTTTCACCGACCGGATGTGGCCATGTTCCGCACGCAAGAGAGAGGCTGATGGGCGAAACTGATCCCGAGCTCCTGAGTACTGCGCCCTGCGGTGCTGCTACTGGCCCTCGCGGCCTCAAGGTACCCTGGCCAAGATCCGCATACCGGCCTCACCGCACGCGCCAACAGTGCTCTTCGCAGCCGTGCCGCCTGGCCGATCCTATTACCCTGTACCCTAACTCCGTCATGTCGCAGTGTGGTTCGGCTTGTTCTTGTTGCTGGCCCTAGCCAAGGGGTCGGCGGCGGCTGGAGCCTGGGCCCCTCTTATCGACAGGAAATGTAACCATCGATAATACAATATCTTAGAGCTAGAGCGCCTGGCGGTCTCGCGGCGCGGCCTCGGTGCAGCCTGCTGGCCTTCCGGGTCGCCCATAGACTCCATGCCAGGAAACCGCGCCCTGTTCAACGGCTGCGGCGGCGTCTCCTCGTTGCTGGTCGCCCTCAGGGCGCCATTGCAAGCTGCCCGGCGGCCTCAAACCTTGCGGGTCAGGTCTCGGTTCTGGTGTGGTGGTCGGTGCTGGATGGGGCGCATTCTACCTCCAGGATCTTGCCACTACTGACCCTATAACATCTACTCACTCACAGAATCGCATTTGCAGCGCTTTCGGAACGCTTCGGTTTGGCGGTGCAGCGCCTCACTGGATAGGAGATGGCACTATCGGACACCGCGACTAATCCCTCCCCCGCTACGCTCTGTCCACAGGCCTACCAGCCCTTCCGTCCCCAGCTCGCCATCCCCGCATCGAGTGATCCTGCATGGCGGTGACACGACCTTGCCTGATCTGCTGGGCGGGGGCTCTTTTTCGTCGACTGCTCAAGCTGCAGAGTCGGCAATTCCACCGCGTGGACCGCTTGCTTCTCGCGCGGCCACGTCCGTTCTCGTCACTAGCCATGGCCGCCTCCAGCGCGTGCCCGCTGACCCTGAGCGCATATTGAAATGGCATTGCATCACTCAGCCCTGCCCGTCGAACGCGCGCTGCGCATGTGGCATACGCATCCACTGATCGCTACGCACCATCAGTAATAGTACATCCTGCCACAGAATATGTAAACACTGCATCCATATGTCTCTGCACCAGTCGAGCGACATTAGCTCTCCTCTCCCCTATAGGACAGCATCACATCGTACTATTCGAGCAACACACACAACAGCACTGCACCTGAAACCAACCCAATACTCTCACCATACTACCTCCACCCTCCTTCTCCCCAATGCCTACCCCATGCCAGCACCGCAAATTATTACCACGATCCCCACCATGACATGCAACTAAGTGGCCGCTACATCTATCTATCTGTTACCGATTCCACCTACCCACTCAACATAGAGACGACCCTAGAACGTACTCTGGCATCTTCAAGGTCGCACTGTCCATCGTAATCACAATACTCGATTATGATATCTCAACCATGCGTGGTGCGATTCCTCAACACGTGGCTTTCAACACCTCATTCGGGGCGTGGCCGCCGCCGCGACGGTTTCAGTCCCGAGTCTGCAGCGGCGATGGACGCAGTGAATAATCGTTGATCATGGCTGGCCCATATAGGGGCCGCCGGGCCTGATCCTCACCCAAGGTGATGTGCCGGCGATGAACGCTCGCTCACCTCGTCTTCTTTCGGTGGCGCCCTCGGAAGTGGCGGCCCCACAGAGGCTGCAGCGAAGGCAAAGAGACCTTATACCAATGTCACCTCCTGCAGCCCGAGGAGTGTGCCCTCCACGCGCGTTCAGAGGCGCCGAAGCGGGGTCGTGTCGTGCCGGGCTTAGGCCTGGCGGTGGCCCCAGGCCCAGCACAGCCTCAAGGAGCTGGCCCGGGCTGCTGGAACAACACGCGTCGCCCGTCAGCTACGCCGCATCCACCCGGTGGCGGGCCGGTGCCGGGCCACCTTTAACGTGCTGCTGCCGAGGCCGATGTGGCCCTACGACCCAGCTGATCGAGATGATTGTGATCAACCCGGATTTTCCGGCACCGACGTGGGTGATCGTTCCTGGGCCGCCAAACGACGTGGATCAACCGCCCGCCCAAGAGCGATCGACCAGCCCCCTGTACGGCATGGCCCGTGCTGGAAGTCGACCAGGCCCGCTTCGGCTGTTGTGGTCAAGCGCAGCCTGGTTTCGCTATTGCCGGCATCCGCAACGACCTGTTTGAGCTGCCCAGACCTCAATGCTGTTCGGGATGCCAAGCTAGGTGCTGCAGGGCCTGATCCAGAACCTGCGCGAACTCGTGCGTGGGCAAGGTGCGGTGGGCCTCCGGCAAGGGAGTTAAGCTGCTGTCCTAGGAGCGTTGTTCCAGACCGGGCCTGCAGCCGATCGGCAGCCCAGGATGAGGCGTCTGCACTTCTGGGCTCGGCTGTTTTGGCATTCGCCCATTCGCCAGGGCCTCCCGCCAACGTGGGCCAGCCGCCACGGCGGCCACCACTCCATCGAGGCAGCACCACCACCATCCAGATCAAGCAAACGCCACCCCCTTGTGAATTGGAGCTTGGCGGGGGGGGGGGGAGGCGACGCAGGGGCCCAGGGGCGAGAAGCACAGACTGGCTTGGCCGGTTAGCGACGGAATTAGCCACGGTGATGGGCTCCTGATTCCTTCCTGTGTCGATGCTTCTCGGCTTGCCTCCAGTTCTTGATGCGGCAGAGTTTGCAGCAAAAGTAACCGCCTTTCTGTAGCACACTGACGGCGGAATTTCCACTGCCAAAACGGAAAACCGCCCTCAAACTGACAAAACCCTTCTGCCATCGCTTGGTTGGATGGCGGGCTTGATCCCTGCACTGATCATGCTGGGGCCCTTGAGCCGGCGCCTGACGCAGCTGGCCATCCCGTGATCTTCTTCTGCCAGGGCGCAGAGGAGGCGCCAGCTTGCGCTCGCGCTCCGGCTCGCCTGACGCCGCCGGTTTGTAGAGGGTTGGATTCATGGCGGTAGCCAAACAGCGACGGGAGGCCCTCAGGACATGATCTCAGTTCTGCCCACGTAGATGAGTTCTTGCGAGGACTTTTTCCGATTTTCTGTTCTGACCCACCCCAGCTCCGGGACAGGAGCAGACGGTTACGCCACCCCCTCCGTCGTCGATTTTGTTCAGCCTTCGGCCTCTCTGAACGCTGCTCAAGGCGATCGCCGGCAAGGGTTTAACAAAACCCCCCCCCAAAAAAAAAAAAACCCCCCCGTCGCCGATTCAGGTTCAGTCGATTTCCCGCCCGTGCTCGGCGCGTCATGATGTGATGGCCGCCGCCAGAACAGGCACCGGCAAAAACGCCGGGTTCACCCTGCCCGATGCTGGAGCGTCTCCGGGCATGGGCCCCATGCCCGCAAACAACCGGTGCGCTCCCTGGTGCTGACCCCCACCGCGAACTGGCGGCCCAGCGTGCCGAAAAGCGTGCGGGAGTAGGCAATATCCTCGATCTGCGCAGTTGATGTGGTGTTCGCGGTGTCAAGAATCAACCCGCAGATGCCAGCGGCTGCGCCGCGGCGCCGACGTGCTGGTGGCCACCCCCGGGGCCGGCTGATGCATCTGTAACCAGCAGAAACGCGATCCGCTTCGAATCGTCTGGAAATCATGGTGGCTCGATGAAGCCGATCGCTGCTGACATGGGCTTCATCCGCGGACATCCAGAAAAATCCTGGCGCTGCTTGCGGCCAAACCGCCAGGAACCTGCTGTCTCTCTGCCACCTTCAACCCTCGACCGCAAGTGGCCCACGGCTGCTGCACCAGGCCCGTGCAACTGCAGGCCACCCCTGAAAAACCGGGCGCGCCGCTGGGTTGGAGCAGGTTGATGCCACCCCTGCGACCATGCCCGCAAAGCGAATCTGATCAGGCCACCTGATTCCGCATCAACAACTGGCAAGCAGGTGCTGGTGTTCTCGCGCACCCCAAAACACGGAGCCAACCGGCTCGCCGACCGTCTCCAGTTCAGGAAGGCATGCAGCGCCATGGCCTCCACCGCAACAAGCAAGCCAGGGGCCCGCAACCCGCGCCCTGGCCGGCTTCAAAAAACAGGCTAGATGCGCGTGATTGGTGGCCACCGACCTGGCGCCCGCGGCCCGACATCGAGCAGCGCCCCCACGTGTGAATCTGAACCTGGCCCAACGTCGCCGAGATTACATGTGCACCGGATCGGCCGGGACCGGCCGCGCCGGCCAGAGCGAGCCACGCCCTCTTCGCTGTTAGGCGACCGAAAGTCAAGGAGCGCATGACAACTACTGCGCGCGATCGAAAAGGGTGATGCGGCCAATCCCTTGCGCCGCCAGGAAGTGCCGCGCTTTTCGAGCCCACCATTCCACTCAGCGCCACCCCTCGATCTCAGCGTGGTCGCCACTGGCAAGCGGCGGGCAGGCCGTGGGGGAGGCGGGTCGTAGCGGCGGCAGATCAGCCGGGGAGGGCCCCGGCGGGTCGATGCCGCGTCGCAGCCCTCCTCCCGCACCATTCCTCGCGCAGCCAGCCCTCCTCAAGGACAGCGCCGCGGGGCAGGGGCTGAGGTGGACCCAACCCTATGGATTACCTGTCGCAAGCTCGAAGCTCTGTTCTTCCCACGAGCCCATCGATGAGCGAACTGCCCCGCGCTGATGGGTTTGGACCGGCAGCGATCTAATCTGGTAGCCCTCTTTTGAATCACGACACCAACAACCCGTCCCATGGCAATGGGCACACCAAGTGCCATCGGTTCCGACCGGATTCATATATTGCAAAAAAACTGAGGTCTTTCGCCATCTCCAGAAGGGAGCCCAAAATTCAACAGTGTGAGCCGCCATCATGCTTTCCGGCCAAAAACAAATCGGCAAAGAAATTTTTAGCATCCATCTCCCATCTCGAAAGATTTCCAACAAAGATTTTCAATATTTTCTGTCAAGAAAACCGTGGATGCACAAAGGGATCTGGAGGCGCCAAAGACCAAGCTCGGGATTCATCCGGAAATGCCTACGAATGGAAGTTCAAGCGGGGCCATTCAACCAGACCTTTCAAAAGAGCTCCGCCCAACATTCTCTCTATCTGCAGAAGGAGAACGAGAGCCATTTTAACATTTAAATTCACAAGGGACTGGCGCCCCGCTGCCATTCCTTTGCGAGAATAGGTGGATTTGAGAAAAGCTGCACGATTGAGCAGAGTTTCTGCCAAATCAAGGCGGCGGCTTGATTCAGGTCGAGGCAAGTTGCGTCGAGAAGATCAAGGAGAACCCATTGGCACTATCCACCAAAATAATTGGGATGAATTGCCCCTTTCGCGATCCAAGTCGATGAGCGGCGCCGCCCTTCACATTCCCCCATAGTTACACGCCGTTTCTGGAAGCTGCCCGGCCACCATCAGCTCCCTGAAATCCTCGGAATTCGGGGACCGCCACAAGCAGACCTGGAATCCCCCCGGCTGCCCTAGGCATGCGTAGTCCCACCATGAGGCCGATTCCAACAACCGCAGGAACTCCCCACCGCCGACTTGGTGATCGCGCTTCCTTACCTGGAGGCGAGGGGGTTGGGACAGAGAGACATAAGATTCGCCGGCATGTCTGCACCAATGTGCTCCAAATCCCACGCTCCTGGGAACTTGGTAATGTCCGCTGAACGCAATCACCGCCGACCTGCCCGGACCGGCCTGATTACCCCGCACGGGGGCAGCCTGTTGATTCTCCCAGGCTTGGCCTCTGAGCAGCACCAGTGCGATTCAAGGGCGGGATGGATCGGGTGGTGGAGTGGCTCAGACCGCAACGCTGCGACGTGGAAGGCTGCTCGAGTGGGGGTGGCTTTCTTCCCCCCGCGCGGCTATGCACGAAGGACGATTACCACGCTGTGGTGCCGGCCACCCACCAGCTCAGGCCTGCTTTCGGCTCTGGTCGCGACTCGTGCTGGATACAAGACGATGAAGAGATCACGGTTGGGGACCGGCTGTTGCTCACCCCCTTACCGGGCCAGGGACCTGGCTGTGATGGACGGTCGTTCGAAAGCCGCTGGGAGCCCGACAAGGTGCGCGACAGCGGCTGTGTTGACTACGGCACCACCGTCATTGGAGCATCCCGCCGTGCGCGATGATCTGCTGCGAAAACGGGGCCGATTTATATCTTGGGCCGCCGCTGCCGCTGCAGAGGCCCCTCGAAACGTCCCCAGCTACTTCCCCTGCCAGGGACCCCTGCTGATGGTGAGGCCAGCTCTGCCCCAAACGACCAGGACAGTGGTGGCCTTCCTCCAGGCTGCCGCAACCCCATCACCGCTCGCCACTACCGGAACTGTTTCACCCGCGCCCTGCACGCCTTAAAGCAACGTAGAGCGCAGCCGCCGTGGTGCTCGTTCCCCGCAGCCTGATGGACCGCCACCCAGGGACGACGACATCGCCGGGCTGCTGCGCTTTGCCACCTATACGAACGGGCTGGCCGCCGAAGTGGCACACACCCGCGCATCCGCTCTGGGCCTATCTGCTCCTCCCCTACGCCATGCACAATGGGCCGGCCGCCCCCGAAGCGTATGCAAGCACCATGATCATTCCGCAAGAACTTACGCTGCACCCACTTTCATCAGGTCGCCGCGACATGGTCCGGCTCGCAAATCATCGCTTAGCGGTGATGATTTCTACGGCCACCTACCAGTCGCCCAGGACTTTCCAGAGACAACGCCAGCGAAACTGGGCATGGATAACCGGTCCCTTCCCTCAAATCTCGTCATACGAAGAAGAGGGCTACGTGACAGTCCGAAGGATGCCGAAGCACGTGGGCTGCATGTCAAGAACTGAGCGCACCCAGTTCCGCAAGATGTTGCGGGCCGGGAGAAATTCCTGAATGGTTCGCCTTCCCAGCGTGGGTGGAGTGTTGCGTGAGGCCAGCTGATCAGCTCCCCTCGCATCGATCCCGAAAGTCCTGTGGCGGTGCTTGCGACGCCTGGCCTGGAAATCTGGCCGCCATCCTGCGCGCTATGCCCCGCCGAGCGAGCAGCCCTCCCTTCGGCTACCCGGCCTGTTGCTCTCGGTCGATGCACATCCCAAGGGGGCCCTGTCTTCAGCCGCCGATCTGGCGGTCAATGGTCACCTGCTTTACCGGCCTTGGCAAAGCCTTTCCCATTGCCATCCCTGGACCCTGCCTGAGTGAGGAAACGGCCATGCCAGTGGCCCGCGCCAGCCCGATCGATGCCGAGTGGCTCTTGCGATCCTCGATCCTCTCGGGGGGATGCACCAAGGATTTTCTGCACGGGCACCGGGCGAATACGCGTTCACTCGCGCTTTGATCCACCAGGGCAGCGTCCGTCTCGGGTGGTGCTGCTTCCCGAGCGTTGTCAGCTTCTGGTTCGGGGTTGGTCGCTGTGATCCAGGCGAGTTCCCAGCCTGCGTGGCGAGTTCGCCGTTCTGTGGGGAGGCGGTCCAGCCGGTGCGTTCTTCAGCAGTACGGGGGCACACTTGGGAGTTGTATCGCCCGGTCACCAGCGCAGCCACCGTGTGATGATCGCCTGGAGCTTCATAGAATGGGCTCGCTGCGGAGGGTGGCTGGGCGGGCCTCGCCGCACGTGGCAGATGTACGGCGGGCAAGGCGTCTGGCCGCCGATCCTGCCGGGCGAAACGATCTGTATGTCTCCCTTTCGGGCCGCACCGCCCCCAAAGATTGGGACATGCCGCGCCGAAAGCCGTTGCTGCCTGGCCTGCTGGCGGGCCTCACCCACGCGAGGTCGCCCCTTGCTCTATCAACACCGGTGTATTCCGTCAGGCGGCTGAACCTGATCGCACATGGCGCTCCCACGCCGATCCTGCCAGGCCGCTGCGGCCTGCGCATGCGCGGATTCGACCGGCATTCCGCTGTTTAAGGCGCGTCACGCCTAAACGGCCGATCCCGTTCAGGGCGATCCCCAGTCCCGCCCTTCTTGATCCATCCGTTTCCTGATCCCATCCTTCCCCCTTGTACGAGCTCCATGCCCCCCAAAGCCAGCGGAAAAAGCAACCCAACCATCGTCGTGGGCATCAATGGCCTCGATCACCTCGCGAGAGCAGGGACGCTCTCTAGACACGGTGGCCATCGCAGCGCGCACAATCTCTGGCTCACGGGCCTCTCCAAGTGGCAGCGCGTAAAAAAGCACCCTGGCCAAACCCCTTCAACCGCCGAATTGTTCAGCCGCGGCCCTGGCCACCGATCGTGCTCGATCTGGTGACAACGTCCGCACACGGGGCTCTGCCAGGACCTGGGTTTCTCCGACGGCCGATCGGGACAGAGAAAACATATCGCCCTGCTCGACGAATCTACGGCGAAGTGGCCATAATTCGTTTCTCGATGCGGCCTGATCGTGCCTCACCGCCTTTCGTTGTCGCCCTTTCCCGCTGCCTGATCGCGACAAGCCCGCTCCCTGGTGGAACTACACGGCGGATTTCTCATCGAGATTTCATTATGCGCCGCCGATCTCGATCCAGCTGTTCTGCGGAAAGCCGCGCACCCCAAGGGCCTCGTATGCCAAGGCCCGGCGCCGGCCAGATCAAAGACTTACGGGCATCTCTCCAGCCCCTACGAAGGCCCTGAAAGCCGCCGAACATGCGGTTGGCCACCCGGCCTTCAGAGCCTGGAGGAATCCGTTGCCCAGACGTGGATCGCCTTACCTGTGAGAAGGAAAACGTCATTGAACCGGCGCCGCCGCCCATAATCATTGGCCTGTACAATTCAGCTGAAGCCCCAGAGGTTTACTTGATTTGCCTAGGGTGTGTGGTGGGTCAGCCCTGAGCTGCGTTGGCCGTGTGGCTAACCAGCATGATCACAGGCTTGTGAGATCGGCCAGGTCAGAGTCCCTTAGGCCTTCTACGGCGTCTCTGGGAACCTATCGAAACGGAGAGGTGGGATTCGAACCCACGGAAGGTGTTCCCTCTCAACGATTCGAGTCGTTCGCTTTCGACCACTCAGCCCACCTCTCCCTGTGCGTCCACGGCGGACAAGGGCGGAGTGGGCAGATCGGAGTTTACGGATAGGCCGTCAGCCGGCAGGGGGCTATCGAGCCGCTCCACTGCCCACCCACTGCTTGCCAGCCACTGGTGCATCGGGCCCATTCCCCACTCACCCCAGCAGGCGCCGGGGCGCCGCCGCATGCCACGGCACTGCCGCTCAAGCCGGCCAGGGCTGGAAAACCCAGCAGTGACCGTCAGCCATCAGCGCGATCGGAGCCGGGACCGGCCTCCGAGACCCAGCTGCGGGTTTGCCAGGCCACAAAAGACTGGCGATCGGGCAGCCAGCAGCCATGCGGATGGCTGCCCACCGTTAAAACAGTGGGCGTGGCTGTCGGCTGCTCAACGGCGTGAGCGCCAGGCCTGGGCTCTCCAACCGCTGACCCAAAGGCAGCAGGGGCGCTCGGGCCTTTCGCTGGCGGCCAGCACCAGGGGGCTTTGTTGGCTCGCCAGCAGGCGTCGCTCGTCGCTCGCCACTGGATGAGCAGGGCAACCAGTCGTAGCGGCGAGGCCGAGGCCGAGGTGCCAACCTGGCGGCGCTGAGCAGCTGAAGGCCCTATCGGCGCGGAAGGCTGATCAGGGCGCCGCAGACGCCGCGTGGGCGGTGGCCAGACAGCAGAGCTCCCCCCCATTTGATGCACCAGTAGCAAGCCGGTCGGCCCCAGCAGCGAGACGGTGCAACGCCAGCGGTGAGGCCCATGCCACCAGCCCCCAGCCGGCAGCCAGCGCTCTGCCCTGCAGCAACCAGGGCAGCAGCGACAGGAAGAGCAGCAGCCACCAAACAGGGAATCGGCCGGCCCACCTGCCACGACGGCCATTCGGCAGGGCCGCAAAGCACGCGCACCCAGCAGCAGCAGCAGGCCGGCACAGTGCCCCCAGCTCGGCCAGGCAAGCAGGGGCAGCAAGCTGCCTGGGCAGGTCACGGGCGCCAGAGGCTCTCGTCGCCATCGCCCGAGCGTGAGCGATGGGTCAAGCAGCGGTGTCCCACCACCAGACGTGGCGGGAACTGGCATACAAGCCGGGACCAAACACCGAAGTGGAGCAGTTGCAGTGGCCAAAATGGTCCAGAGCGAGGCCGGCCACCGGGCACGCCCAGGCCACGCACCAATTCCCAGACCCAGACTCCCTCCCCAGCGGCAGTCCACGCGCTGCCAGGGCCTGCTCACAGCGTCGCGAGGCGCGTGAGGATCAGGCCGGCCGATGGCGGGCCACCTGAGAGTGGAAGCCCACATCCAGTATCCAGTTCTCGGACGCACCTAGCAGCATCACCAAGCACGGCTCCAGCAGCAACACACCCAAGGGCCGGCTGCGGGCCCACCGCCTTTCCAAGCAACCGCAAAGGGGCGAACGCCCCCCATCAACACCGCCCGCCACCCACGAGGTCGGCTGGGGGCCGCGCCAGCAGCAGGACAGGGAGCATGGCGCCCCGATCGCCGCGCGCCCGAGGTCGCGCCGGCGTGCAGCCTTCGCCCCCGGACGCGGGCCATCACTCGCACGCAGCAGCACGGTGAGGTGGCCAACCCCGAGGCCCGCCAGGGCCCGCTGGGAAAGCTCCGGCGCCCGGAGGCTTTTCGCGCACCTCGGCTGGGCAAGGGCACCACGGCATCCCGCAGCACCATGCGCAGCGAGTTACCCCGCCGCTGCTTCCGGTGCCGCCGAGGAGGCCAGCAGGGCGCCGCCATCCGCCCGCCGCACCTCCCGATCGGCGGTGGCGGGGCGCTCCAGCACCGTGGGGGACTCCTCCAGCCGCCACGCTGGCTCCAGAGATTCCCCTGGCGCCGGCCAGCCTGCTCGGCCGGCCACTCAAACAACGGATGGGGACCGCTGGCTCGGCCGGCCGGCGCATGAAGCCAATTCCACCTCCAGCGCCAACCCTGCTGAACCGGCGCGATCATGGCGCACTGGCGCAGAGCAAGTTCCGTGCGGCCACGCGTTTCTGCTTCAAGCCACGGGCGCTGCAGCCGCCCTTGATCACCCCGCGGCCTGGATTCGGCCGACAAGTAGCCCCGGCAATCGCACTTGCTGAGGGAAACTGCAGACATGGGGGCGGCAGGCAGCACGCCGCACCGGGAATCGGCGGGCCGGGTCTTGGGCTGGCGCACCACCCCCCAAAAGCAGCAGGCCGGCACGAGCCAGCCCAAGTCCCAGCGTGCCAAGTCGCGGCCCAGCCAGTCCCAGCCCAAAGCTGCCCGGCCGACCCACCAGCTGGAACCCCAGCACCAAGGCAGGAGGCCAACAATCACGCAGCCACTCCCCTGCTTGCCCCCTCAGAGCAGCACACCAAGGGCCAGGTGCCGGCCAGCGCCATACAGCGACCACCGTCAGCAGAGGCATCCAGCACCGTCCCTCCGCGAAGGAACAGCAGCACCCCTTCAGCGTCCCCAGCTCATGCCCACTTTCAGCCACTACCAGTGAAAACTCTTCCAGAACAGCCCAAACGCCTAGAACAGCCTCGGCAGACCTTTCAGCAGCAGATCCGCAGAGCTCGGGGCTGAGGCAGGTCGGGGCGCCCAAGCAGCGCGGGCCACCAGTGGCGGCGATCCGGCCGCAGCCGCGAGTCAGGGCTCCAGGATCGCCCGCTCGCTGAGCGGGCCCGGCGCTCCATCAAAAGCGCCCAACCCAAGCACGCAAATCACGGCTTCAGCAGAGACGCGTTCACCGGCCAGCCTTCACCCCTTCAGCAAAGGGGGAAGACCGCTAAGCTGGCCGCCGCTCCTCAACCAACCCTCCGCCAGCCTGGCGGGCGAGTGGGTGACGGATCCGGGCGATCGTGGCAGTGCGCTCCGTCACCGAATCACGCCACGGGCCTCGAGCAGGATTGAAGGATGTGACTGCACTTGAGCACTATCGAAGGGCCGGCGCCCGGCCAGGCCCGCCGCCGCCAGCATCGCTGGCTTCGGGGAGCCTATAGGAGAGCATAACAACTGCTGCAGCCGTTCGGGGTCGGGGAGGGCCTCGAAGTGTAGCTGCACTGGGGCCCTTCTGGAGTAGCCAGGCCAGGATGATCGCCGTAGCTGCGCTCGCCATTCCAAGCTCAACTCCCAGATTTCACTCCTCCACAGTCCTGAGATACCATGGCGAGTGCGCTCGAGGCCGGTAGGTGATTCTTCGATCGACACCGGCCGGGCAAATCACAGGCCGCCGCACTGCTGGAAATAGGTGCAACTGTGCACTACCGGGTGACCTCCATGCCCATCGAGCCACACCTCCCAGCCCACGCCCATGGCGCCGAGGGTGGGCGCATCCCCAGTTGTCTTTCCACAAAGCGCGGATTGTCGTGGTCAGCGGCGCGGATGCCAAGGGCTTTCGAGCGACGGCCAGATAGAGTGTCCTGATGCCATCGGGTGATGGCTTTGATCAACACCTTGGTACTGGAAATAGTAGTGCTGGGCCGGTGGGATGTCGCCGTACGGCCGTCGGTGGACGCGCGTGGAGGGCCGGGATAGGCCACCTGCCAGGGTCCGGTCCGATCGCCCGCAGCACCGTTGGGGCTTCATTCTGCCGGCGCCTTTTTCGGTTGTCATAGGGCTGCAGCAAACAGGCATCCCGGCTCGGGGCCCAGAACCGGTGCAAGCTGGTGATGATGTTTCCTGGAAAATGCATCGTTGATCTTCTCAGAGCGGCTTCAGGGACCAGCTGAAGCAACCATCAGCCCACCGGCCACGGGGCGGTGGGCGAGCAAAAGCAAGCCTGGGCCGCCCACGCGCCAGCCGCTTCCTGCTCGGGTGCGGTTTCGCGGAAGCGCTCCCAGGCTGTTTTCGAGATCAGGCGTTTTACTGCTCGGGCAGGCCTCAAACCAGCGCCGCGGTGAGGCACCACCAGGATTGCGGCAGATAGAAGCGCTGGAACGCGGCCGTGAGGGCACGGCCGCCTGGGCCGGATCGGACCGGTAAATTCCAGCACGGCGGCCGGGCCCGGGGGGGGGGGGGCCCCAGCGGGCCGCAAGCAGGCGCCGCAGTTCGCGCTAGCCCGTGCGGGCCGGATCGGCCAGGGTTGCGTCAGGCCCGTTAGGGGCCATCACTTGCCCATCGCCGAGCCGAGCGGGCAGTGCCCGTGGCCAGCGGGACATCGTCCCTGCCTGCCAGCGCAGGGGCACACCAGGAGCTGGAGCGGCACTTGCGGCGGCGTCGGGCAACCGGGCCAGGGCGCCGGGCGGCGGGCATCCGAGGCAAGCACCTCCACCGGCCGCAGGCCGCTCGGGCGGTCAAGCCACCAAAGGCCAGATCACGGTGCCGCAGGCAAGAGATCGATCAGCCGCTTGGGCCGGGACGGGGGCTGCATCCAATGTCAGCGCCTGGACGGCTTCCAGAAAGCGATGCAGCGACCAAGGCTGAGGCAGGTCGCGTTGAGCTGCGTCGATAACGCGGGCAGCGTGGGTGCGGTTTCGGAAAACAACTCACCTTCACCGCCTCGGATCAGCAGGCTTTCAAGCGGCAAGTGGGGCGGAATGACCAACTTCTTGAAAAACAGGGCTGCTCAGGAGGATGGCCAGACCCGGGCAACGGTGCGGGGTTCCACCAGGGAACAATCGAGCGAGGTGTTCCCAGGGCAGAAAGCGACGGAATTCGAGGGCTGGATACCGGTGCCCGTGGCGAACGGTTACGTCGCTCAGGCCATTCGACCATCAAGCCGGTTAGGGGGAATGACAGTTTGAAGCAAACCATCCACTGTGCCCAGGGGCCGGGACGGCGGCGGGGAAAAGCCAGGGGGACCCATGCAAAGCCGGGCCCAGCAACATCAAAAACGAGAAAAAACTCTCCTGGCGGTTTTCGGTTGGCGGGGCCTGGGGCATTCAGCGGAAAAGCGGCCCCCAAAAAAAAAAAAAAAAAAACCCCCATCCTTCTTTCTCCTTTTTGATAG
>Ga0163217_1028762_pt1 | contig 16425 bp, 24 predicted proteins | sample SynspAceP_FD_185933 | JGI IMG/M metagenome (GOLD analysis project Ga0163217, IMG submission 185933) | Saline lake microbial communities from Ace Lake in Antarctica - Synechococcus sp. Ace-P (PacBio error correction) | ecosystem: Environmental > Aquatic > Non-marine Saline and Alkaline > Saline ... | reverse complement strand
TTTGCGTCCCAGCCGGTCCTGACTTGTCTCGGACAGTTCGGTCCGATGCGCCTGAAAAATGTTCGACCAAGCATCGCGCCAGCATCGCGGCTTTTCCGCATCGCCCAAGGTGTTGAGCTGGCAGGTCACGCCATCATCGATGCCCAGCTCCTTCAGCAGCTGATCGCAAAAGCAGAGGGCAGTTCGACATCCGGCCGCCGCTTCGGCCCGCACCGATAACTCCGCATCGAGCTGGTCTGATGAAAACTTGACGATAGGCCCCTTTTTGCGGGACCGCTCGTAACGGAAACCCAGCGGTCATGCGCCGAAAAAGCTTCAAGGGTACATGCTGCTGCCAGCCATTGCTCAGAAACGCCCGGGCAAATCCCGGCGGTAATTCGGGCCGCAGGGTCCAGGCTGTCGCCCGCCCCGATTCCTCGAACGAGTACATTTCCTTCGACACGACAATCGGGTGGGTCTCCACCGAGCGAGCGGGCAAAGGACCGCGGTTCGGTTTCAAATACCGGCATTTCGACCGCCCTTGAAACCGTAGAGCCGCCGCACGCGCTCGAACGTCTCCACTTAACATGCTGGGAAACCGCTCCTGATCTTTCCGCCAATATATCCTGGCGTTGCGCGCCACCGGCTGGGGTGTCTGTATCTTGCCATGGGCAGCCCTTAGCCAGAGAAGCGGCAAAGCGGAAGTGCTTATTTCCACCAAGCCTTCTGGACGAATGTTCCAAATATCCCTCATTTCACGCGCGCTGATCACATAGGGGTTTCTTCCATGCGTCTGGTTGGCATATGGGTCTGGTTCTTGACCCTCTCTATTTCTTGCCAGCGGCGGCGCGATGCCGGACAGGCCTCAGCAAAAACCAACCTATGTCGCAACCGCAGGGAGACCGATCCCCCGCGCCCGCAGGACATCTGCTATCCCGGCACCATTGGACTTTGGAGGTCGATTGGCCCGCGATCATTGAGCAGGGCATATTCCGCGTCCACCAGGGACGATTTCCGGTAAGCCCAAAGTTGGTAGCGGGCCGCCTCACCCTGCTCTACCCGAATTGGCTGCCGGGCCAATTCTGCGCCGCGCGGCGCGAGATCGAGAAAATTACCGGCCTCGGACTTTACCGCTGCCGGGCGAAGCTCCACCTGGGTCCGCGGACAATGTCCGATGTCTTTGGCCCGTTTCATGTTCAACCGTGCCCGATGGCGTGTCGCAGATTTACCAGCAAAATTTCAGTTTGTTCCGGCTACCGTGGCGAATCCACCCCCCCCCCCACCCCATTTCCCCCCTTCGGGGCCGGATTTGTCATGGCGGCATTCGATGCTCAACCTGCGGCTGGCATCAGGTTTCGCTCTACCCCGGCCGGCTATTTGTCCGCCAGATTTCGGTCGAGGCGACGGCCATCTATCCCGATGGCTGCAGGCCAGCGAGCGCCTGCCGTCCGGAAATCCACGGTTGGGCAGCACTATTGTCTACAAGGAAGACCGGACTATGACACTTTTGGTCGACCAGCCGGTTTTTGCTGGACAATATTTTCAGAGCCTTTCAAAGCTGACCAGTCGGGCCCATCTCATATTGCTTGCCGATGATTGCAAAGTTCCTTGAAGCCCGAAAAAGAGCAGATCGCTTTGCACAGCAAAGTGGCAGGAGGCGGGAAGCGCTGTTCGGTAAGCCATTCCCTTATGATCGCTATGAATTTTCCTTTGCTGCGCTGACCGATTGATATGGGGCGGCATTCGGTCTGAAACATCACCGTTCATCCGAAAATGGGCGTGAAACGCGAATATTTACCGGTTGGGACGATGGACCCGGTCGCCGCAACCCTGTGCCGCACGAAATTACCCACGGCCTGGAACGGCAAATTATCGTCGCCCGCCGGCATTGTGGTACGCCCGGATTTCGGCAACCGATTTGCGCGACCAATCTGCTGTGGGTCTATTGAAGGGGGCAGACGCAATTCTGGGGCTATGTGCTGGCGGCGCGGTCCGGGCTCTAATTGCGAAACCAGATCGCTCGATGCGCTTGCGGCAATCGCGCAGCCATGGGGACAAAGAGTCGGTCGAAGTGGCGGCCCGTTTGACGACACCAGCCATTGATCCGATCATCGCCGCCCGCGGGCCCAAAGGCCCTTGGGACCAGCTGGCAGCGTTCCGAAGATTATTATAATGAAGGCCTGCTGATCTGGTCGAAGCCGACCAGATCATTCGCCGCGAATTCGGGTGGCAGAAATCACTGGAAGATTTTGCCCGGAGCTTTTTTAGCGGCAAAAAAATGGTGGACTGGGGCCGTGGTTACCTACGAGCGGGAAGATGTTTGTCGAAAGCGCTTTGGCAGGTCCAGCCTATGACTGGAATGGGTTTATTGACGAACGGGTTTTACCAAACCGCACCGAAAAGCCCCCAAAAAACGGTCTGATACTTCGGCGGCTACCCGGCTGATCTACGTCGATGCGCCGAGGGCGCCTATATTATTGCCATGACAAGCGCCGTAAACAGGTCGACCTCAGCCACAGCATTGGGCTGATCATGTGGTGCAAGGACGATAAAGTCGGTTAACTTCTGGGACAGTCCGCGTTCAAACGGCGGGTCTGAAATTCCGGCCTCACCATCTCGGCGATCAATGGCAGGCCTATAGCGACGAAGCGCTCAAGCAGGCGATTGAGAAAAATCGCGGCGGCGAAGGCAGATCGGAAATTTGCGAAAAAATGGGTGAGGGCCTATCATAATTTATCTGGTCGACCATCCGGGTGGCCTGCCTATCCGGCGCTCGAGAAAAATCACCGGAGGAGGGTTTGTGATCAAGAAGCGGCATAGACCGGCTGTTGCAACCGGAAAACCAGATAAGGACCCCCTTTCCATTGGGACATTAAACAAAAATTTCCGATTGGCGAATAACCCACCACGGAAAAGCCTGAACGTCGTTATTTGAAGTTCCGGTTGTGTATTTAATGCGGCGAAACCCGTCAAATATGGAATTTGACAAGGCATCCGGCGCGCTGTTGTTCGGACCGTATCCTGCACACGCCAATGCCGCATCCAAGCCAATTACGGCTTTCATTCCGCACCACTTTGTCGCCCGATGGCGAACCCGCTCGATGCGCTGGGGGTCGTGGCGCGTTTCGCCATTCATTGCCCGGCTGCGTATGTTGCGCTGCCGGGCGATTGCCGTGCTCAATCTCGAAGACGAGCATGGCGGCGATGAGAAGCTGCTTTGCGTCCCGATTGACGCCGACATTCCCTTTATTATCGCAAGATCGGTGTAGGCAATGATCTGCCCGGAAATCGTCATGCAGCAGATCGAGCATTTCTTCCACCATTAACAAAGATCGGAGCCCGGAAAAATGGGTCCGGGTCGGGCAAATGGGGTGATGCCGAAGACGCCAACGCGTCTTGCTCGAAAGCGATCCGACTGCGAAAAAAAAAACCCCCATCCTGATATAAATTGTTGGTGCTGAGCCTGTCGGACACGCTTATGGTGGCAGACCACCGCCCGTCGTCATGCTCAGGGGCTAACGGAACAAACATGAAAATATCTATGTTCGTTGGTCGCGCTTTTCAATTGACCGCCGCTCTGGCGGGCTGCGCTACCCCCGAAACCCGGGTCGCAACGGGCTGGATGGGTGCGGGATTATCCGCTCCCATTCAGGCCTGCCATGGCCGACCGGGATGGTGGATCGCCTGTCGCTGGGCCAACTCAAACAAGCTCCAATGTCTTTGGCAGCTCGGGAACGCACGCCGGTGATGTGACCTTCAAGGAATTTGTCAAACAGAACCCGATCACTTCAGGATCCCGAATCGTCGGCGTTGTCACCTTCTTTCCGGCGTCATCTGTGCAGTGAAATAGCGCTCTATCTATCGAACATATTGTGCAAGAAATTTTTCGCAAACTACAGGGCTTTTGTCAATTCGGCACGAATCAGAGAATTTTCCCACCACAGTCGATCATTATCGCCAGGACGATAAGGAGACAGTTTCTGATCGGGAATTTTCAGATAGATCGCGGAAATATCGGTCGGGTCCCAACCGGGTGGCCGTATAAAGCCGGTGCCCTTGCCAATCCTGGGTAAACCAAGGCCCATCGATAATCACCACCAATCGGCCAAGTCCTGTACATTAAACACGCGTCCCATCCAGTCCCCGCACAGCAGCTTGCCTGGCATCCAGGCGCGATATCAAATTGCGCCAGGATTGCGAGCGCTGGCCTTTGATCCGGCCGCTGCGCGGAAAATCATCATTCGAAAAACTGTTTTTTTCCAGGTCGACCTTCTCATTAATTGCAAATGGAGGTGCCATAGCGCAAAGGCCGATCCGCCATCAGGATCGTGCCATCCAGTGCGACATTTTTTCCATACTGGCAGGGCTTCAAGCAACATTGTCCCGAAAATTTGCGCGCAAACGGCCTTTTTGCCCGCCCCCTCAATGGCCCGGGTTCGATTGCGGCATAAGTCCATGGGATTGTTAAACGAACCGCGCACCAGGCTCTCCGTTGACCCCGCATTGTTCAATATTGTCGGGAGAGAGTTCAGATTCGGTGCAGATCCAACCGGCGCAATGCGGCTCCGGTCATCGCCGCAACCACCGCGCCAAAGACATTGCAGAACCGGAAAACCACTCAACAAAACTCGGCCCAGCCCGGATCGCGGGGACAGAGACAGGTAAGCGGGACAGCCGTTTTGGCGGATTGCTTCCCGCAATACGAACGGTCGCGGCAATTTCGGGCTTGCGTTCACGGATGCTATGCTAATGTGGTGTCCATCGTTGTGGCAATTTTCGCCCTTTCATCATCCGATGTTCCGAGCGGCCAGTTGCCAAAGCGATTTTCCGTCATCGACGATCAACGCGGTGAGGCGCCTGATTTCTGTTGTTTTTGTCCGGAAATTCTCGAGAAACTGGGCAATTTCGTCATGGGTTTTTGCGCGGGGACTGGATTTTCTTTTGGCCTCGGCTCGCCCGAGAGCAAAAGCTGGCGAGGAAAACGGCCAATAGCGCTTAAAAATCGCTGCTTGCATTTTCATCATCATGGCAGATTTCACCCCAATTTAGCACAAGCGCCAGGCCCACCGGTAGTTTCGTCCGCAACCTATATCTACACGACGAACCGGACAACGGACAATATCTTGAATCAGGGTGGAAATTGGACCCCCATCTGTGCTTAAGGGCGACACGCAAGAACTCGCACCTGCCGACAAAGAATATTTTCAAGCCGATGGAAAGGCTTCATATCTTTCCATGAATACATGCAGTAATCAGGGCCAAAAGAAATTGCTCGCCAAACACGGCATGCCGTTCCTGCTGCTATGCCGCGCTCACCGTTGAAGAAGCGGGTCGCCGCAGCCGAGAAACTCCCCGGACCGCTTTATGTGGTCAAGGCGCAATCCACGGCGGGTGGCCCGCGGGCAAGGTGCAAATATAAGGGAAAACTGGGTCCCGATTTGCCAACAGGCGCGTGTCCGGCTGTCGAAATCGAATCGACGAAGTGCGCGCCAATGCTGAGGAAATGCTGGGCAATACTTCTGGTCACCATCCAGAACCGACGACCGATGGCAAGCAGGTTCACCGTCTATGTCAACCGACGGCGTCGATATCGAGAAGGAATTCTACCTCTCGATTGCTGGTCGGACCGGCCAGTGGCCGGCGTCGCGATTGGTCGTGTCACCGAAGGCCGGGATGGATATCGAGGATGTTGCGCACAACACACGGAAAAGATCAAGACGGATCACGATTGATCCGGCCCAGGGCTCATTTGGCCGCATCATGGCCGACCATCGCCTTCGCGTCGGTCTTGGGCAGGCGACCTCAAAACAAGCAGGCGCAAAAGCTCGCAAGAAGGAAAACCTCTCGAACGCCTTCATGCGAATGGATGCGAGATGGTCGAGATCAACCCGCTCGGGGTGACCGAGATCAGCAACTGATCGTTGCTCGATTACCAAGATGAGCTTGACGGCAATGCGCTGAGTGGCGGACCATCCCGATATCGCCGCGCTTGCGCGACGAAAACCGAGGAAGGACCCGCAGGAAGTTGAAGCGAGCAAATCCGACCTCGGCCTATATCAAGCTCGACGGGCAATAATTCGGCTGCCATGGTCAATGGTGCCGGCCTGGCAAAATGGCGACGATGGATATCATCAAGCTCAATGGCGCCTTCCCGGCCAATTTTCCTCGGATGTGGGCGGCGGCGCGACCAAGGAAAAGGTTCCACGCAGCGTTTCAAGATTCATTCCTCGCCCGATCGGCGGTTGAAGGCATTCTCGTCAACCATCTTTGGCGGCATCTGGAAATGCGGACATCATCGCGAGGCATTGTTGCCGCGGCCAGGAGGTCGACCTCGACGTGCCACTTGGTGGTCCGCCTGGGAAGGGCACCAACGTCGCCGAGGGCAAGTCAATTCTTGCCAACAAAGCGGCTTGCCGATTCGTGTCCGGCCGATGGATCTGGGCGATGCCGCAAGGAAGATCGTTGCACAGTAAAAGCAGCGGCCGAAGTTTTACTCAAGCCCCTCCCCTTTCAGGGAGGGTTGGGGGTTTTTGGGGGGGGCCTGTCCTCCACTCGCTAATTCGGGAGGCTTTGGCATCGAGCCAGCCTCCTCCATAACCCACCCCTTTCCCTCCCCTGAAAGGGGAGGGTTAAATGAAATGCGCAGGCAGCGCCAAAACTTGGACGTTTTTACGTGAACTAAAAAGCAATCTGTTAGTGGAAAATTAGAAAAGAAACAGCATGGAAAAATCCTTGGGTACCGTTCAAAAGCGGGTGATTGATTATAACGTAAAAACCGCGGGTCAAGTCCGACGGCAGCGGCGTCGATCTCGCCAATGTCAAAATGTCGATGAACCCGTTCGACGAGATTTTTCCCATCGAAGAAGCGATTCGCCTGAAGGAAAGGCGGGGCAAGGCTGAAGAAGTCATCGCCCATTCGGTTGGACCCCGCAAAAGGCCAAGGAGACTCTCCGCACCGCACTCGCCCATGGGCGCCGACCCGCGCGATCCTGGTGATGAACCGACGACGAAGTCGAGGCCCGCTCGCCGGGGGTTTTGGCCAAGATTTCCTCGCCAAAATCGCCGAAGAAGAAAGCCCAAGCTGCATCAATCTGCGGCAAGCAGGCGATTGATGACGATGCGAACCAGACCGGCCAGATGCTCGCACGACCTTGGCTCGGCTGGGGAACAGGGTACGTTCGCCAATGGAAGTCGATATTGACGGGCGACGGCATCACCGCAAACGCGAATTCGAATGGCGGGCCTGCAGACGGTCAAGCTGAAACCTGCCCGCCGTTGGTCACCACCGACCTGCGCCTCAACGAAACCGCGCTACTGCGTCACTGCCGATATCATGAAAGGCGGAAGAAAAAGCCGATGAGAGAAAACACCCGCGATTATGGCGTCGTACATCACACCGCCGCCTCACCACCATACGGTTTCACCTGGAACCCGCCGGTGCCGCCAGGCTTGGTGAGAAGGTTGAAAGATGTTGATGCGCTTGGTCGCGAAACTTCAAAGCTGTGGAGCATTTAAGGCCCTGCCGTTCGGTTTTTCTCGTGTCGAGCGCAGTCGAGACACGCCTTCTCGACGATGCTCGAAAGTAAAACATAAAAGCGAAACGGATTGAAAGAAAATTTAAGGAGTTAAAACATGAAAACTCTAGTTTTAGTCGAACATTGACAACAAGAACATGAAAGACGCGACGCTGGCCGTTGTCACCGCCCGCATCGCAGCTGGGTGAAGCCACGCTTCTGGTCATCGGCTCCGGCTGTGCCAGTTGTTCGGCGAACCCAGGTTCCGCCAAGGTCCGCTGCGTCGCTACCGTCCATGTTGCGGGACGATCCGGCTCTGGCCAACCAAGCTCGCGGAAAATGCCGCGCGCTTGATCGCCAGCCTGATGGATACCCATGACGCGTTTTCTCGCGCCCGCGACCACCACCGCAAAATATCGCCCCGCGTCGCCGCTCTGCTCGACGTCATTGCAGAATCAGCGGACATTTCTTCTCGGTCGAAAGCGAAGACACGTTCACCCGGCCAATTCTACGCCGGCAACTGCGATTGCCACGTCCAAATCTTCCGATGCCAAAAAAGTCAATTCACCGTGCGCGAGTTACGGCCTTTTGACCAAGGCAGCAAACCGAAAGGCGGCTCTGGGCCACATCGAAAGCCATTGGCGGCGGCCAAGCGAAATCTGGCCTGTCGAGCTTCGTCAGCGACGAAATCGCCAAGTCCGAACGGCCCGAACTGACCAGCGCCAAAGATCATCGTTTCTGTGCGTCGGGCTCTAGGATTCGAGCGAGGAAGTTCGAAAGAGGTGATCACGCCCCTGGCGGGACAAGCTCGGCCCCAGCAATCGGTGCTTCGCGCCGCTAGCTGCGGTCGATGGGCGGGGCTATGTCCCGAACGACCTATCAGGTCGGCCAGCCGGCAAGATCGTCGCTTCCGGAAGTCTATATCGCCATTCGGCATCTTCCGCCGCGATCCAGCATCTCGCTCGGCTATTTGAAGACACGCAAAGAATCATCGTCGCGATCAACAAGACGGAAGACGCACCGGATTTTTTTCCAGGTTATTGCGGATATCGGACTGTCGCGGATTTGTTCAATGCGGTGCCGGAAACTGACCAGCAAGCTTGTAAAACGACTTCTCCCTTGAGGAGATAAATGACGATCCACAAAAAAGGGGGCGCGGAGAAAAAAATTTTCCGTGCCCCTTCTTGCAGTTGCACCTCATAGAAATGAAGAATCGCCTATCATCTTATTCCCGTTCGCACCAAAAACCATCTCAGACGGCTCTTCGCCCAGGCGGCTGCTCAAATAGGTTTCAGCCTCGTTTGACTCGAAACCGGGTTCTGACAATCGAAAACGAACAAGCTATGTTGATGATTTCTGTTGGGCGTTTTACCAAATTGTCGCGTTTCCCAGAAATCAAAAACTATTTTCGCCGCTCCATCGGGCGTGCTCATTTTCATTACGTGGTTGATTGCCTTGCGGGCAATAATGGGTGCAAACCACGTCGGCCTTGTTCGCGATGGTAGAGCGTAAAATGCGAATGGGTTTGCCGCGGCGACCCAGCGTTTCGACCAGCACGCTGTTGTTTGGCGGGGTCAGTTCAAACTCGATATGGAATTTTTGAACCATCCTTGCCCTTCCCGTTTCCAGTTTTCGAACAAGCGTGGACATTTCTTTAAAAGGAGGAAGGAAGCCGGTGCCCACGTCCTCCGCAAAAGCACAGGGCTGCAAGTGTTGATTGCGGCAGTTCAGCGCAAGCAAGCGCGGTTTCTCGTTGGGGACCATGTTAGTCTCCTAAAACCGTAAAACTCTTTCCCCGCACCGCCAAGCGCCCTTGGGCGTTCGGATTCTCAAAAACACCAAACCAGCGTTGAAATCGTCCTCGACCCAGCCATCGTGCTGCCGATCAGGTAGAGACAGAAACCGCCGTCGACGTTTAAAACAGGGCCGCGGGGTGGACCAACTTCTTCGTCAAACGGGACTTCCTCGCTGATTTATAATCAAACCGAATAGGGCAAGGCCCGAGCAGCCCGCGGCGCCGGGGTCGAGAGTTTCACGCCAATCGGCATCGTCGGGCGCTTTCGACATCAGGTACGGCAATGCGCTGCTCGCGGCCGCCGGGCGTCAGGATGATCGCCGCCGGGATTGCGCGGGTTTTGGTTTTTGTCTCGGTCATATTCTTGCTCCAAAACGTTAGTTCCTGAGTTGTCGAAAGGAGCTTTCTCGTCCGAGAGGCGGGGTTCGACAGGCTTCCACCACTAAACGCGATTAAATCTTCTCCCTTCCCCTTCAGGGGAGGGATTTAAGGGAGGGGGAAACATGGTGACTGGTTCCCCTCTCCCAACCCTCTCCCCTGAAGGAGAGAGGGCTTTATCTTACAACATCCCCAGTTTCAAGCTTCGCCTCGTCGCTCATCTTCTGCGGTCCCCATGGGGGTCCCAAGACGAGAATTGGGAACCTCGGCGTGGGCCGACGCCGGGCACGCTTGCCGGACTTGCAGTTCGATTCTCGCCAGGCATTCGATCGGCGACCGGGCAATGCGGTCGTCGGTCAGGGTCATTGGACAATGGACGTGATTTGTCCGGGGTTAAAATCTCGACGCCGTAGATCAGGCCAAGATCATAGATTATTCACCGGAATTTCCGGATCAAAGATCGATTCAGCGTATCAACCCCCTTCATATGAGATCGCGCCGGCTTCTCCGGCTGACGTCTCTGTCGGTGCCTGCCGCCAGAAAGCCTTCCGAGTTATATCCTTCTGGCGATTGAAGCTTCGCTGAATCGCTTTCCGCTTTCATAGGGGCGTGGGCGCCATCACCGGCGCCGGCTTGTCCTCGACCCGAGTGTCCACCAGCGTCCTCGACCTTCGGGCCCAGTTCGCGGTTTTCGACCGGACTTGACTTCTTCGACCAATATTTTGCGTTCTTCGTCCATATCGTCACCTTACCCGAAAATCTTTCTGGACCCGATTGATTGGCCATCCACCAGAAGCGGCGACATCCTTAGTCATCACTGCTAAATCCCCGAAAACTCGCCCGCGCCGTTGCCGGGGCACGCCAAGATAGTCCCATCAACGGCTGCCGCGCAATGATGGCCGCCCGGATTCCGCCACCGCCGCCTTCATCCAATAAAGTGGCGACATCATGCGGATGCACCCGTCCACCGGACCGCGAAACTCAAGATGCCCAGCTCTGGTTCGGGGCGAAGACCCGCCCGCGGTTTGATCCCGGACAGGGCTTTCGCGCGCTTTTGGGCCAGCGTGGCATTTCATGCGCCGAGTATCAGTCCCAGCCCGATGCCTCGACATATTGGATCGCCGCAATCAAGAGGCAACCACACCGAACGATATGCGGCGTCCCCGCTATCAAAGCGGCCGGGCGCCGGCGCATAAGTGTGGCGTCAAAAGGGTGAACACCGCGGTCGATCAATCGACCCGCACCCTTCCACGGCGGCATGGCTTCGAGCGTTGGCATTAAGGCCGCCCATAGGGCGCCCCCAATGCCGGTGGGGGCCGTAAAATTCTTGTGGCCCGAAAAGGACCGTAAAAAATTCGCAAAACCGAAGATCCTGCGCACATCGGACCGGCAAAGCGCGGGCGCGGCCTGACAAAGCCATCGAGCAACAGCTTCGCACCACACTTTGTGCGCGATCGCCGCGCCCGTTTCGCGTCGAGCAAGGACCCCGAGCAGTTAGAGGGGGACATGGGCCAGCGGCGACCAGCTTGTGCTTGCTTGCGTCAAATTCGCTTCTCCAGTCGAGGATCGATCTGGGCCATCGTCGGTCAGCGGCGCGACATACGATATACGCGACCTACCCGCCTCGGCGAGCAATTGCACGGGCACGATATTCGAATGATGCTCCAGCTGCGACAGCCATTTGATCCGGTCCGCCCTTGCGATTAAATTTATTGCCCAGCTTTCGGCACCAGATGATGCTGTCGGTTCGCGCCGCTGCGTTGAAGATTATTTCATTTTCGGACGCGGCATTCAGGAAACCCGCAACCCGTTTTGCGCGCGGCTTATAGGCGATCGTCATATTGGCCGACCGCGCATAGACGCCGCGGTGCAACGGTGGCATTGTCCGGGCCATAAGCCCGGGCCGATGGGATCGAGCACGGCTTGGGCTTCTGCGCGGTGGGCGGCGCTATCGAGATAATTGCCAGTCGGCTCCGCTATTGCGGGGAAGGGTCGGCCGCGGTGACTGGTCCGTATGTTGGCGGAGCGTTCATGACAAGGGCCTCCAGCCAACCTTCAAGCGCCTTTTGCCCTCCGATTCACTTCGCGCGCCGCATTTCATCATCCATTGCTTACAAAGGCATCGGCAATAAAAACGCCTTGCAGCATCAGCTTTTCTGCGCCGTTCGCCGGATCGATCCCGCGCGAAGGCATGTAGAACCAAAGCCTGCTTGTCGAGGCTCGGCCAACGGTCGCGCCACGGGCGCATTTCACATCATCGGCGAAAAATTTCCAGCTTCCGGCTTCGCGTTCGCGGTCGCGCCGCGATCGAGCAGCAATTGCCTTGACCGACTGCCGGCGTCGGTTTTCTGGGCATGGCGGGCAACATTGATCTTGCCGAGGAAGCTGCCCGTGGCTTTGGCCTGCCAAATACCGACGCCGCACCACCTGGTTAGGAGTTTCGGCATTGGGCTCGGCTGTGGATGTTTCGGTGAGGACGATTTCCAGCGGTCTGCGACCCATTGCCCAATATTCGCGCCGCCCCAGTTCAAAAATGGGAGGCCGTTGCGAGCGTCGCCTTGACCTGAATTCGGCCATAATTCGGCATTGTGTGCGAAAAGCAGGATGGATTTTGGAACGTGGCATTGTCGCCAATGGTGACATTTCAGATCGAACGCCGACGCCATCGACAACCGGCCAATTTCGGACGATTGACTAGAGATGGGTTTCCGCCTGCAGGGCACCGTCGATTTTTCTTCAGGTCGGGCCAGTTTTCGACCAGACAGTCTAAAGCGCTTTGAGATCAGCATAACGGCCAGGGCTCATCGCGGCGCCGTGGGGAGCGGAGCGTTCATATCATTATCTCCCGGCTTCCGCCGCGACAGACGGTCATTTGCATAAAATTTTTATCACGCGAAAGCGCGAAGACACGAAGGAGTAGCGGAAAGACGCTGTTCTTTGCGCCTTCGCGGCTTCGCCGTGAAATCAAACATATATTATGTGCGGCTGACGGGCAGTTAATTGTTGACCAAGCTTGCCTGAGGAGAAAATCATGCCGCCTCCGCTATCGCTTTCCATAGCCTTCATTTCTCAAGCTGCAGCGCCAGTTCCGGGCCCGGCCGGTCTTCACAACCCGGCCATCGGCCAGCACATGGACAAAATCGGGTTTCGAACAATCTCAGAAAGCCGCTTGATAAATGGGTGATTCAGCAGGCACAACGCCTTGTTCGGGTTTGCGCAATGATCGGGAATTGATTCCGTTCCCGACGGTGCGCAAAACGCCGTCGATTCGAGGCCGCTGTCGGTTTCTCGATCGAGAAATCGCCAGCCTTGGATCGAGAATTGCCATCTGGACCATCTCGTTGCGCTTCTTCTCGCCGCCGGAGAAAGAAACCGACATTGACCGCGCGTTTGAGGCATAATCCATGTCCATCTTTAGCAGCGCCGCCTTTTCCTTGGCGAGCTTGATGGAAACTCCGGGACGCCATTGAGCGGCTCTCGCCCGCGCGGCCAGCCGCTGCGCACTTCAGGCTTTCGCGCAGAAATTGCAGATTGCTTGACACCGGGAATTTCGACTGGATATTGGAAGCCGAGGAAAAGATTGCCCGCTGCGCGCCCGCTTATGCTGATCGAGCGCGAGCAGAACCTGCCCGTCAAAATTTGTGGCACTGCCCTTCGGTCACTTTCATAACCGGGCCGTTCCGCCGAAGCGCAATAAAGCGAGCGTCGACTGCCCGGCGCCATTGGGGCCCATGATCGCATGGATTCGGCCCGCGTTTAGTTTCGAGCGAAAGCCCCTTTGAGGATTTCTGTGTCGCCGACATTTGGGCGTGGAGGTTATTATTTTTCAGCATTTTGTATTTCTTTTCAATTACGAAATTCTTTGATTTGTATCTAGGACAGGGCGCGCTGGCGATCTTTCAATCAGGGGTCCCGATCGTCACCCTGAACTTGTTTCAGGGGTCCATTTCTCCAAGCGCACAGGCTGTGATTGACGAGCGGATGGATGCTGAAAACGAGTTCAGCATGGGGGACGATCTTTGGGAAGTATAAACCATCACCCAACCGACCCTTCCAAGCGGAAAATCGCCAAGCAAACTTCTGCGCTTCGACCGCCAAAAATTCCATCGCCAGTTCCTTGAAGCACTTTCCTTGCAAAAAGCCGTGGACGATCAGGGCTTCACCGGCCGCTTCGGCGGTCGAGGCCGCGTTGCTTGGGGCCATAGAACAATTCTGCGTCGTCGCTGTTCTTTTGCTGGTCGTTCGCTTCATTGCCCGAATCGTCGCGGTCGATTCTTGAACCTCGATTTAGGCCACGGTAATGCGCGCCTGACTGATCGCCGAGCAACAGGCTGTCGCACTGGGTGAAAATTTTGCGGACCATTTTCCGCATTCGGCCCAACGCGGGAACGAGAAACCGCGATTTAGTATTGTCGCTGTGACGGCGCTGATCCCCTTGGAGTGATCGTCGGGAACGGGTGTTCTTGCCGTTGGATCATCTTGGTGCTGGTATCGGCCTGCTGATAATTGTTTGGTCAGCGCGACCGAGTAAAAATTTTCGCCAACGCTGCCTTTTTTCGCCGTTGAGACGCAGCTTGGAATATTTCCAGTGTCCACCGGCGGCTGCCGGGTCTCGACCTGGGTTCCAGCTGATCTTGCTGTTCTTTGCCCTTGGCACAGGGCCCCGCGACTTGGTGACGAAATTTATTAGATGCCGCCTTGCCATTCTCGTCGCGGATACCAGTTTTGCACGTCGAATATATTGATCTCCGCGTCATCCAATCGCGGACCAGTTCGGACAACGCAGCGTGCAGCTTGAATTTTTCGTTCGCGCATCGGGCGGTGCAGCCTTCGAGATAGGAAACATAGCTGCCTTTTCTTCGGCGATGATTCAACGTATGCGCTCAAACTGTCCGGTATTTTCCGCAATTGATCCCGGAAATAGGTTGCTTAGTTCCATCGACATTTTACGGCCCTTGGGGTATAGACAAAGTCCCGTCGCTAAACACGGCGCAGGTTGAAGCGTTGCGTCGAAATAATTGTCGTGCATCGGCCACAAACTTTGCCCAGGATACTTTCCGGAACAAGGTCAGGATTTGCTGATTGCTTCCGGAAAATCGACCGGAAAATCACGCCTGCTCTTCCAGTTCCTTGCGTGAAGGTGGGGCCACCGACACGCTGTTCAAACACCGCGTTCCACAGCAACCCTTCGCGCGCCTTCGACGCCGGCGAGAAACCTTTTTTGCTCCTCGATCGGTATGCTCAATTTCTGTCATTAGATACGCAGGATTCGGGATCAACCTTCAGTCGAGCGAACCCAGCTTTTCCTTCGGCTTTGGGGGCCTCGGCCCGTATAATAAGCGTCCTGATAACGATCATCGGAATGTCGAGGCTTGGCCCAGTCGGGCGATTCGCATCTTTTGCCACTGGCGCGAAACGCCTTCAGGACGCCAGTCGAGCATCCACTCGGGCTCGCCCTTTTTGTTCGGAATGAAGCGTACCGTGATTCTTTCATTGAGACCCTTGGCGCGAAATCCTGTTCAATGTCCGGGACCGACCAGCCGAATCATAGGCTGCTTCGCCTTTCGACCGCTTTCCTTGCGCCTCGGCATTCCATATTCCGTGCGGTCTGCATCATAGTCTGAAGTTTTGGACGTTAATCGGCTCATCATGCTTTTCCATTATTTCGAATTTTTGGGGGGCGACTGGCAAATTCCGGACAGGCTCGCCAGGACTGACAATCGATCCAGCGCTTGCGGAATCCGTGCGATTTGGACCAACGGCCCCCAATGGGGGCTTCACGGTGCAGGCCGCTTTCCAGCAGGCAGTTCATGATTGCCGTCGAATGTGCAGCTGGTGATTCGCCAGCGGCCCTTCGACTGCCTCGACAATATCGGCGAGGCTTTCAAGGAAGGAGGACGCGCCAACGGATGCCGCCGCAATTGCCGCGGGTCGATTTCGAAACAGACCGGGCGGCGGTCAAACGACTGACCAGCCTTTTTCGCCGTCGGCAGCGGAACCACCGGTTTCCTGGCGCGAGCTTTTGCCCGCGTTTGGAGACCTTCCTTCTTGGCCAAGCAGCGCAAGCACCACAATGTGCGCCGCGGCGGCGGACATCAGGACAACGGCATAAATCAGCAAGGTTGGAAAGGACGCATATTCTCGAATCGCTCAGGGTAAATCTCTAAACAAGACTGATTTAGTCTCATTATTTCCAAACATTGCAAGCATTAGCGCGGCTTCCGGGGGGATGTGGGACGGACCCCCACCAAAACATTGCTTCCAGTCCTTCCCCAGTTTCAGGTGTCCGGAAATCCAGCCGGTGCAATCTTACCCGTGAGATTCAGCGGCGCTGATTTCGAATTTCAGCCGGGCGGTTTTCGCCTTCCACCCCACCACGCAGGCTGGGTCGGGGTTTACGCCCGGCCAAAAGAAAATTTTATTTCCCGGAATTTCATGTTGCGGGGGGACTGGTCGTAAAAAAAAGGCATCGACCAGGCTCGGAGGCAAGCTCTTCCTTCATTTTATTTTTCTTTGCTCCGGGCGCAATTAGGCCGGGGGGCCCGCGCCCGCAATGGCCCGATTATTTTTGGGGGCGGGCGAGATATTTTGGCGGGGCATGGGGGGCCGAGGAGTTTTGTTGACCATGCCCCCGGCAAAGGCAAACCTTGCCGGCGAAGCTTTTTTGCGTCGATCCGCTCCATCAGGGCCGCTGACCGGTGCGCGAAGGTTCCGACAAAGCCATTCGTCAACCAATTTGGCGAAGCCGCATTCCCTTCT